>Ga0310690_10006450_pt1 | contig 15415 bp, 14 predicted proteins | sample AusTroGonzalo_MG_2_FD_207661 | JGI IMG/M metagenome (GOLD analysis project Ga0310690, IMG submission 207661) | Bovine rumen microbial communities from tropical cattle in Woodstock, Queensland, Australia - Gonzalo_04 (v2) (version 2) | ecosystem: Host-associated > Mammals > Digestive system >... | reverse complement strand
TTGACATTGGGCGTGAAATACCACCAAACCGTGTCATATTCTGGAGAGTGCATCGTGACGAGGTTGAAGGTGTCGGGCAGCATTTCAGGGGTCATTACCACGGCTTCCTTAGCGGGATGGCGGAACACGAAACGCAACAAACCCTCCTCGATGAGTTTCTTTTCCAAAAGCATTTGCGTGGAGTCCACCTCGGTGAACATATAAAGGGTGAGATTCAAGGCGTTTTGGTCATACATGGGTGTATCCTTCTCTAAGACGATAGAATCTCCCACCGTCGTTGCTTTTGTCTCAAAAGTGATTGTATCGATGGGATTTCCAAGCGTATCTACCATCATTGCCAAACTATCCATCGCCGTGGAATCCGTTACAATAAGAGGTGTTGGTAATTGTCCAAGAGAAGCTGCTACCAAAGTATCCAAAAATGCTACTTCTTCGTTTGGCAAATCGAAATAAAGATTAGAGTTTACATCCTTGATGGCGAAGACCAGATACTTCTTGTCGGCCAGACCAGAAAAGCGGAAATTGCCTTCTTTGTCGGTTTTGGTGATGTAGTTTGGAACCGTTGTCATCGGTAGCGAGTCGAGGTTGTCGCGTTCGGCGGAATAAAGAGAAACATAAGCATCCTCTACAGGTTTCTTATCGCTGGCATTTAGCACCTTGCCCGCGATGCAAAGCGTATCGATATAGTCGCCCGTTGAGAAGCTATAGACATAATCCTTGAGTTGATTGCCTTCATGCAAGTCCTTGATGGCCGACCCGAAATTAATGGAATAAGTCGTGTTGGCAGCCAAGTCTTCCTTGAACTTGATGACGACGGTCTTGTTTTTCAGTTTGATGTCGGGCTTCTCGCTCAAAGGCGGTGAGATCATCACGTTTTGGTTGGCATTTTCGAGGGTGATGTATTCGTCGAAAGTGATCTCTATCTTTTTGCCGTTGAAGTTGATGCAATGGTTTTCGGGCATGGCTTCGACGACCACGGGCGGTTTGTCATCCTTTGGTCCGCCTGTAGGTGCCACCGCATTGGCGCACCGCTGGGCGAGGAAGGCCGTCAGCAGCAGCGCGAGGCAAAAAAACAGGTATTTCAGTTTCCGAATCACGGGGCAAAAATAATAAAAACTAACCTACTTGCATACCATTCCGAAATGAATTAGTATCTTTGCAAGTTTTAATCTTTAAATCTTGAAATTCTAAATCTTTAAATATAGAAATATGTACAGAACGCATACTTGTGGCGAACTTCGTCTTGCCGACGCTGGCAAGGAAGTGACATTGGCTGGTTGGGTGCAGCGCACCCGCGACAAAGGCTCCCTCGTTTGGATTGACCTCCGCGACCGTTATGGCATCACCCAACTCTTCTTGGATGGCAGCAGCGACCCGAAACTCCTGGAACAAGCACGCTCGTTTGGTCGTGAATACGTGATTCAGGCCAAGGGTACGGTTATCGAACGTGAGTCTAAGAACCCGAACATGCCTACGGGCGACATCGAGTTGAAGGTGAGTTCCTTCCAACTGCTCAACAGCAGCAAGGTTCCGCCCTTCACCATCGAGGATGTCAGTGACGGCGGTGACGATCTACGCATGAAATACCGTTACTTGGATATCCGTCGTAACCCCGTCCGTCAGAATCTCGAACTGCGTCACCGCATGGCTATGCTCGTGCGCAACTATTTGAGCAACCTCAACTTCCTCGAAATCGAGACCCCGATGCTCATCAAGAGTACGCCCGAGGGCGCCCGCGACTTCGTGGTGCCGAGCCGCATGAATCCTGGTGAGTTTTACGCCCTGCCGCAGAGTCCGCAGCAGTACAAGCAGCTGCTGATGGTGGCTGGTATGGATCGCTACTTCCAAATCGTGCGTTGCTTCCGCGACGAGGACCTTCGTGCTGACCGTCAGCCAGAGTTCACGCAAATTGACTGCGAGATGTCGTTTGTGGAACAAGAAGACGTGCTGAATACCTTCGAAGGCTTGGCCAAGCACCTCTTCAAGGAGATGAAGGGCGTTGAATTCGACAAGTTCCCGCGCATGACCTGGCACGACGCCATGAAATACTACGGCTCCGACAAGCCCGACATCCGTTTCGGCATGAAGTTCGTGGAACTCAACGACGTGGTGAAAGGCAAGGGCTTCGGCCTCTTCGACAATGCCGAATTGGTTGTCGGTATCTGCGCTGAGGGTTGCTCGGAATATACCCGCAAGCAGTTGGATGCCCTCACTGAGTTTGTGAAGCGTCCGCAAGTGGGTGCTGGTGGCATGGTTTACATCAAATACAACACCGATGGCACGTTCAAATCGTCGGTCGATAAGTTCTACATGCCCGACGACCTGAAGGCCATCGCTGATAAGTTCGGTGCCAAGCCTGGCGACCTGATGCTCATCCTCTGTGGCGAGGCCATGAAGACCCGCGTGCAGCTCAATGCCCTGCGTTTGGAGATGGGTAACCAGCTCGGTCTGCGCAAGCCCGACGAATACGCACCGCTGTGGGTCATCGACTTCCCACTGCTCGAATGGGATGAGGAAACGCAACGCTACTATGCCATGCACCATCCTTTCACCGCTCCCAAGCCTGAGGACGAGGCCTTGCTCGACGACCCGACAAAGTGGGGCGACATCCGCGCCAATGCCTACGACATCGTGATGAACGGTGTGGAGGTCGGTGGCGGCTCCATCCGTATCCACGACCGCACCTTGCAGAACAAGATGTTCCACACCCTCGGCTTCACCGATGAAAAGGCTCAGGAGCAGTTCGGCTTCCTGATGGGAGCCTTCGAATATGGTGCTCCGCCTCACGCTGGTCTGGCCTTCGGCTTCGATCGTCTATGCTCCTTGTTCGGAGGTGCTGACAGCATCCGCGACTTCATCGCTTTCCCGAAGAACAATTCTGGCCGCGACGTGATGAGTGGCTCGCCCGCCCCGATTGCTCAGGAGCAATTGGATGAGTTGCAGATTGCGCTGAATTTGAAATAGAACATTAATAATCAATCAGGCAAGACATGGGACAATTGGCATTCTTGAAAACGTTCATTCTGGTGGCTATCTCGCTTGATGCTAATGACAATCGCAGACACATCCATGTGTTTAAGAAGGGGAAACGCCATCAGAAGTCCCTTGCCAAAATTTGGATAGAAGCTGAAGGAAAACAATGTGTAGAAATTGCCGAGTCAACCCTTTCAACAAAGGAAAACGAGATGCTGGTGGAAGCAATAAATCGTCACTGGGATTTTATCAATAAACAAGTAACAAAGGCATTCAATGGAGAAAAGACCGTTTCAATTAACATAGAAAAATAGCAAAAAGGAGGACTAAGACATGTGTAAGATGAAAAATGTAACTATCGGCATCAAGGATTTGGATTTCAAAACATATCGTGGCAAGATGCTGGTAAGACTGACTGACGGAAGAGCCATCATCATACCTGTTTCGTTCTTTCCTGACATCAAACAAATGCCAGTAAAAGAACGCGAGAAGTGGATGATTCTCGATGACCAGTACTTTACGTTCGAGAACATGACAAGGGTTTATTCCATACTTGATTTGTTAAGAGTAGCATAGACTAAGGCAAAAACAGCATACAACATCTTAATTACTAAACTAAATTGAAAATCAACAACATCATGAAAACCAACTTAAAATCTTACTTAATCATTTTGCTGAGCATCATGGCATTAAGTTCTTGCACGACTGACAAAACCATGATTGCCAAAGGCGTGAACCTTCACAAATACGATTACGCTTCTATTGTAAAAGGCCAGACTATCCATGGCACGGAAACCAACATCGAAATTGAACCTGGCATTTATGATGCCATTGAATCCACGCGTCTGCAAATGGTGGGCGAACGCCGTATCAGCGACCTTTCTTCCAAAATGAAGGAACAACTTGTCCTTGTGAAATATGCCGCTACTTCCAGCGAAGACGGATCCACCATCAGTGTTAGCTTTGAAGATTACATGACGGGCAAGACCGTGGCTTCGTGCCGCTCCTCCAATCATTTTGCTCTCACGCGCCAAAAGGATGTGGATAAAGCTATCAAGAAAGTGGCCAAACGCATCAAAAGTATTTGGAAATAATAAATCTTGGTAATTATGAAACGTTTATTAGTCTTAACTGGTGGCGGTGACTGCCCAGGCTTGAACGCCGTTATTCGCGCCATCGTCAAGAGAGCTGCCCAAGAAAAAGATTGGGAAGTGCTCGGCAGCATACAAGCCTACAACGGCATCCTTTGGGAACCTACTGAAGTTGTTAGATTGACACCCGAATCGGTGCGTGGCATCCATTTCCGTGGTGGTACCATCATCGAGACCACCAACAAAGGCGGCCCGTTCAACTGGCCCGTGAAGAACTCTGATGGCACATGGACCACGGTGGATCGCAGCGATGAGATGCTCCGCAAGCTGCAATACATGGGCATAACCGCAGTCATCAGTATCGGCGGTGACGGCTCGCAGCGCATTTCGCAAAAACTTTACGAAAAGGGTTTGAACATCATCGGCGTGCCCAAAACCATCGACAATGACCTTTCCTCTACAGAATGCACTTTTGGTTTCCAGACCGCCGTGCAAATCGCCACAGAGGCTGTAGATAAACTGGTCACTACAGCAGCTTCGCACAACCGTGTTTTTGTCCTTGAAGTCATGGGTCGCGATGCTGGTTGGATTGCCTTGCATTCCGCAATCGCAGGAGGAGCAGAAGTTTGTCTCCTGCCAGAGTTCCCCTACGATATCAACATCGTGAAAGAACGTCTGGAACGTCGTTTCAACCATGACCGTGGTTTTGCCGTGGTGGTGGCTTCTGAAGGTGCACGTCCGAAAGATGGTCAGCAGGTGTACGAAATCAGCACTGAAGTCGGTTATGAGAACAAGAAACTGGGTGGTATTGGTCGTCGTTTCATCGAGGAGATGAAGGCGGCAGGTTTCACCCATGACATGCGCGAGACCACTCTCGGTCACTTACAGCGCGGTGGTGTGCCGATTGCCTACGACCGTGTTTTGTCAGCCGAGTTTGGTGTGAAAGCTTTTGAGATGGTTCTCAACGGACAGTTCGGTCAGATGGTGGCCTACCATCATCCTGATTTGGTGGCCGTTTCGCTCAAGGAAGCAATTTCCAAACCCAACCTCGTCACTTTCGACAGCGATTTAGTGCGCACAGCTTTGGGATTGAACATTTCGTTGGGACTGTGAATGTCCAATAAATTGGTACCGTAAGGGCAATCCACTATTCAAGATAGCTATGCTCTTCAACTCCATCCAATTCGCCGTTTTTCTTCCAATAGTGTTTCTGCTCTATTGGTTTGTCTTCGACCGTTTTATCGCCAAGTCGAAGTACCAGCTAAAATTGCAAAACACTTTTGTTGTTGTGGCGAGTTATGTGTTCTATGGTTGGTGGGATTGGCGTTTTTTGTTGCTCATCGCGTTCACTTCTTTTTGCTCATGGGGCAGTGGAGTACTAATTGGACATGCCGATTCAAAACAAAAAGCAAAAGTATGGATGTGGCTCAATATCGTCTTGAACATTGGCATTTTGGCCGTGTTTAAGTACTATGATTTTTTCGTCACTGAATTTGCACAATTGTTCCACATTTCCGCTAAAGGTCTTTTGTTGAAAGTGATTCTGCCCGTTGGCATCTCGTTTTACACCTTCCAAGCGCTTTCTTATTCCATCGATGTTTGCCGAGGTAAAATGGAACCGACTAAGGACATCCTTGTTTTTTTCGCCTTCATTTCATTTTTCCCTCAATTGGTGGCTGGTCCCATAGAGCGGGCGACAAACCTCTTGCCGCAGTTCCTGAAAAAACGCGAATTTGATTATGACATTGCTGTAGCCGGAATGAGGCAAATCCTTTGGGGGTTGTTCAAAAAGATAGTAATAGCAGACAATTGCGCGGTATATGTCGATCAAGTGTTCTCTAACTATCATGCTCAAAGTGGGAGCACACTGCTTCTTGCAGCAGTTTTTTTCACTGTTCAAATATATGGCGACTTTTCGGGCTACAGTGACATTGCCATAGGTACGGCCAAATTGTTCGGCATAAAGTTGATGCGAAATTTCAATATGCCATATTTCAGCCGCGACATTGCTGAATTTTGGCGTAGATGGCACATTTCCTTGACGACGTGGTTCCGCGACTATGTCTATATTCCATTGGGTGGAAGCCGAGTGAGCAAGGCCAAGGTAGTGAGGAACACTTTCGTCATCTTCCTGTTGAGCGGTTTCTGGCATGGTGCAAATTGGACCTTCATTGCTTGGGGTGCGTATCATGCGCTATTGTTCTTACCCTTAATTTTACTGGGAAAGAACCGCAAATACACCAATCAGGTTGCCGAAGGGCGAGTTTTGCCGACATGGAAAGAGGCTGGTCAAATGCTTTTTACTTTTTTCTTGTCTGTGTTTGGCTGGATTATATTCAGGTCGAGGAGCATTGGTCAGGCATGGGATTATGTTTGTGGTATATTTGACAGGAGTTTGTTCAGTGTGCCTTGGCTTTACAGTCCGACGTATATGTTACCGATGCCATTTATCTTATTGTTGTTCTTTGTGATGGAATGGACAGGACGCAACAAGGAATGTCCTATCGAGTTGAATGGAACACATAGATTTTGGCAATGGCTGGTGTATGTCTTGTTTGTGGTTTTGATTTTCTCTTTTGGCGAGGCCTCGGAGTCATTCATTTATTTCCAATTCTGATGAGAAGGTTTGTTTTCCATACAATTGTTTTTGTTGCGGTGATTGTGGTGTTGGCCATCATTGCTGATGTGATGATTAGCAAAGGGTTAAGAAAAACGGAAAGAGGCCATTTTTACACTATGAATGCGCTGATGAACCAGAAAATGGATGCGGATGTGGTTATTTTAGGCAACTCTCGCGCATCATGTTGTTACAATCTATATGTTTTGGATACGATGCTCCATGTGAACTCTCGTACTTTGGGTGTCTCGGCTCAGCCTTTTGGGGTGAGTTATTTGAGGTGGCAGTTGTATCATAGAAACAATACGAATCCGAAGTTGCTGATTGTCAATATAGATTTCAGGGAACTTCGTATGGTGTCGAATGGGTATGAGAAGGAACAGTATTATCCATACATGAAGGATACCTTGGTGAAACCTTATCTTGATTTGTATGGCTTTACTTGGGCTGAAAAGCACGTTCCTATGTTTCGTTATCGGGGAGATTATAAACTGATGGCTATCGGTCTTTGTGAGTTGCTGCACATTTATCATGACAGAAAGGGTAATTATTACAAGGGTTATGCAAACGAGAACACGGAATGGGTTGGACAAAACCTTAAGAGCGTGTTGAGCCATGGGAAAGTCAAAGGCCAGTGTGAACCTCAAGCGGTACAGCTATTGGAGCGTTTCTTACAGGAAACTGGCCACGAAGGGATTCCTGTTGTTTTTGTTTATGCACCACTTTATAAAAGCCTGAAAAACAATTTGGAAGAAGAGCAGACTAGGACCGCGTATCAAGATTTATCAAGAAAATATGGTGTTCCCTTATTTGATTTTTCGGAGATGGAATTCTCCTCGGATTCCAGTTATTTTATGAATGGACATCACATAAACAAGAAAGGAGCTGCGGCTTTCTCTCAAAGACTTGCACAAAGCATTGACTCTATTGGAATTATTCAATAATATAACTGTTATTTTTGCCTATGAAAACCAAACGAACGTTTCTCGCCATTTCAATCCCCTGTGGAACGGAATTCCCAACGCTGATTGAGAAACTGAAGAAGAACCTTCAGCATGAGCGTTACATGAATTATGTGAAAACCAATCAAATACATTTGACTTTGAAGTTTGTGGGCGAGACCCCCGAAGAAGACATTCCCGCTATTTATGATGCTTGTAGCAAGGTGGCAGCCAAGCATCAACCGTTCACGATGGACTTCAACCGTACGGGCATTTTTGGCAGCAACGGAACGCCGCGTGTGCTTTGGCTTGGCATGACCGATGTGCCGCAGGAACTGTACAACCTTGAATCCGATCTTTTAGATGCTTTCGATGAAATAGGTTACCTTCGCGACCGCCAGAATTTTGTGCCCCATCTTACCGTTAGTCGTATCAAGTCGCTGGTTGATAAGAAGTTTTTTGAACAGATTTACCATTCCATTGAACAGAAAACCTATCTTCATGCCGATGTGAAGGAATTGGTGTATTTCCAGAGCTTTTTGCAACCCTCGGGACCATTTTACAAAATTTTGAATCGTTTTCCATTGGGCGGAAAGGCCTAAATTTTATTGAAAGGTATATGCCTACGGAAAAAAGCATTACTTTTGCAATTTATTTGCAACATTTGAGTTATTTAGAAAAACTGATAAGAAAATGAAAAACAGAATCACAACCGTAATGTTGGTACTTCTGGCCGCTTGTTTCATGCTGGGAGGCGCCACGAGTTGCAAGAGCAAGAAAAGACTTGCCAAGGAAGCCGCTGAAGCGGAGTACAAATCAAGAGTTGACCAGGCAGTAACAGATTTGAATGCCATTCTTGATGACGAAACCTTATGGACGCTCGAAGAAAAAGAAGCTCGGGTGCAGACCATCAAGGATTGGAACTTGCAGAACGCCGAGGTTGACGACCTGCTTTCCCAAGTGGAGAAGAAACTCGCTCGCGAGCGCGCTCAAAAGGAGGAAGAAGAACGTCGCGCCGCTGAGGAACGCGACAAAGCCAATTCAGCTGAAGTTGTGCTTGGACGCAACTTTTCCAGCATCGCCAATGCTGGCAGCGTTAGTCAGGCCAACCGAGTCATCAACGAAACCTTGGGCTTGTTTGAGTCGTCCAACGTGCCGGTGCTCATTATTATTAAGCAGAACGCAGGCTTCAACGACTATGACCGTCCGACCACCATTGAGAAATACCTTAACTACGTGAAGGATCAAAAGAAAGCGACAGAAAAGGTGTTTTCCATCAAATACAACAGCAACGGAAAGATTAACGAACTTGAACTGATAAAGAAATGAAAAAGATCATTGCCACTTTAGTAATAGCCTTGTGCGTTGTAGGTAGCGCCATGGCACAAGACGAATTGAGTTTTGAGCGCAAGCAGGCCGTCGATAGCCTCGCCTTGGAGAAGGTGCGCGACTTGAGCAAGTACATCAAAATCGTTGGCTCGAAGGAAACTGCTTTCAGCGAGGCCAACCGCGTCATTGACCGTGCCGAAGAGCTTTTCATGAGCGATGCTGAAATCGGTGTTTCGTCGCTGAGTTCGAATCAGATTACCTATTATCGCGTGCGTAAATATTTCGAGCACTTGATGCGCCTCAACTACGACCGCGTCGAAATTGAATGGTACAACATCGAGTATGTCAGCGACTTGCAACGACAACCCGACGGAACTTATGTGGGTGTCATCACCATCTTCCAGACCTTCCGTGGCTATGACAAGGAAGGTAATTTGACCTACAAGGACACCACAAAGAAAGACATCACCGTTTATGTGAAGCGCAAGGAAACCCAAATTGGCGGTCGTACCATCGGATTCTGGGACGTGTTGCTGGGCGACATGCGCGTCAAGGAAACGTCGAATAGATGAAAATAGCTAGAAATATTATCATTCTGGCTCTTGTCTTTGCTTTCGTCTGGCCCACCATGGGTCAGACGATTGGCGATTTCCAGATGGACGAGACTGAGCTCTATGCCATGACCAAGCAGATGGGTCAGTTTATGCGGCGTTTCAATTATGAGGAAGACCAGTTCGGCCATCAGCTTAATCCCAAAGATCCCAAATACCGCAACAGCGAAATGCGTAGGCAGTCCCTGCCCATTTTGTTCGATCAGGAAAAATACGGCTCCCAAACCGAGCTGCAACGCTATTTCATTGAAGATGTTACGAAAGGCGATTCCACTTATATGACTTTTCTTGGAGGCCGTTGGTATTCAGAAGTTTCAACCACTTTCAAATACAAAGGTCGAGATGTCAATGTGATACTTTTTTTGGCCGTCGAAAAGGAAGGTTTGGGCTCGAAATGGGTGCTCACCAACGTTTATTTCTCGGAGTTCAACAAAATGTTTCCCACGGGAGAGATAACCGAAAAGGAGAAGCATTTTCTGCATCCGATGAGTCACGAGCTGGATTTTATGAATATTTACAAAGCTTTTCAGGAGCCAGATATTATCGAATACTATGCCTCAAACGAATATAGCCCTGATTATCTGACACTTTTCTTTTACGAAATCAAACAAGGCAAACTGGTATTCCAGCATGTCGATTCGCTCAAGTTTCACGTATTCCAAATCAAGGACTGGTATTTTGAAGTGTCGTGGTTCAACCGTTCGGGTCTCAATTCCGGTTGGCTCATGTCGAATGTGATGTACATGCCGGAAAAGGAAAAAACCAACCTTATCAAATTCTATCAACCATGAAAAAGATAGCTTTATTTTCCATATTGTTATTCAGCATTACTTTTGGTGTCCATGCCCAAAAACTGTCGAAGGACGAAGTCGCAAAGTATGATGCCGAGATTAGGACCATGATTACTTATCTGGAGGAAACACTGAATTTTATTGGCGACAGTACGGCTTCGGCAGCTGAAAAGGAAATTGTGTTCTCTGAAAGTTGGAATAAAATTTTCACCGATGATAAGGTGCAAATTGAAGACGACCTTGATGTGAACCGCAATACACCCATTAATAAGGATGTGCAAGCTTACCTGAAGGATATCGATTTCTTCTTCCAGTGGGCAAATTTCAAGTTTGACCTGCAAAGCATTGCCAACGACACCCGTGACGACGGCAGCACCTATTTTAAGGTTACGCTTTCGCGCCGTCTGACAGCCAAGACCATTACTGATGAGGCCGTGGACAACATAAAGAACCGTTTCGTGGAAATCAACCTCGACCGCCAAGCTAACAGTATCAAAATCGCGAGCATTTATACGACGAAAATCAATGAAAAAGAGATACTTCGCAATTGGTGGAATAGCCTTTCAAGCAGTTGGAAAAAATGTTTGGGTAGCGATATCAAGCTATACAACAACATACCCATGGAGAGCGTCAGCATGATATCTGACTTCGATTTCATGGCTTCTTGTCCTGTTGTTGATCCAGTTACTGGTAATGTGGAATGGCAAGACAAGCTATTCAGAAATGACATGGCTGAACTTGATGCCAAGCTGAAACTCGTTACCCAAAAACAGCGTGTTGATTTGTCGGGCATTCGTGAAGTCATTTCATTGGAACCTGTTGTTGAACTTTCCGACTTGACTTGGCTTGACATTTCCGGTACCTCCATTGACGACCTTTCGGCAGTTCGTAATCTCAACAAGCTGAAAGTGTTGCGTGCCAACTCCACGTTGATAGATGATATCATGCCGCTGAAATATAACCTTACCCTTGAGGAACTTGAAGTTGCCAACACTACCATTGAAGATTTGCAGGTGCTGTCATCCTTGCGCAATCTTCAAAAACTCAATTTGGCCAATACCATGGTCAGCAGAACCAACAACTTGAAGAATTGTCCCAACCTCACCCATTTGAACCTAGGCGGTACCCGCATTACCAATATTGGGGTCTTGCAGGATTTGGTGCAGTTGAAAAACGTCGATATCAGCAATACCGCAGTCCGTGACTTGTCATTCATCAGCACGTTGCCAGACTTGCAATATCTCAGTATTGCGGGAAGCTCCATTACTAGCTTACAGGCTTTGAGCGAGATGCAGAATTTGCGGGAACTCAATTGCAGCAACACTTCTATTAGCGACTTGAGCCCGTTGAAAAGTCTCCGTCGTTTGAACAAAATCTATTGTGACCATACCAGTATTGGTGTTGCTGAAGCCAGTGATTTTTCCAAGGACAATCCTTTCACTTTGGTCATTTACGACACCGAAGCCCTGAAAAGCTGGTGGAACAACCTCCCAATGTATTGGAAAGCTTTGTTCTCCAAACAGATTCAACTCAGTTCAGAAGCCACTACCGAACAACTGCATGAAATCATCAACATGCAGGAACTCGACCTGTCAGGCAACACTTATGTACAGAACTTATTGCCTGTCAGCCGTTTGACAAACCTACGTGTGTTGAATATTGCAAACACGGGAATCACTTATTTGCAACCTATCGCAAGCTTGCCGAACCTTGAAACTCTGATTATTGAGCACACTTACATCGCCGACTTGTCGCCTTTGCAAGACTTGAGCAGCCTGAAGTACCTCAACATCATGAACACGCCCGTTACAGACTTGTCTGCATTGCACAATGACAACAACATTGAAGTCATCATGGCTGATAGCACAGCTATCAATCGCCAGAAAGTAATCGACTTGAAAAAAGTTCAACGTGAAGTGACGGTGGTTTATCAGACCGAGCAATTGCAAAATTGGTGGACAGGTCTCGATAGCAACTGGAAGATTATCTTGAAGAATCACGTCGGTTGTCAGTCGGAAATGCCCAATGCCTTTGAATTGCAGCAAATTGTTGACCTGAGAGAGATTGTCATTTCTCCAGAAACTCCCATCAAATCGCTTGAGCCACTTGCAGATTTCATCTGGCTTGAACGGCTGACCATCAATAATCAGGCGGTGCACGATTTGACACCTTTGACCAAGAAGGAGTACCTTGTCGAACTCAATGTGCAAAACAATCCCATCAGCAGTCTGAAGCCCATCGAAAGCAGCACAAAGCTCAAATTGCTTAACATCGAGAACACACAGGTTAGTGACCTTGAGCCGCTTTCAAAGATGAACGACCTTGTTACCCTCAATGCCAGTGGTACGCCATTGAAGTCGTTGAAACCTTTATCGGGATTGCAGACATTGGAGAACTTATTCGTTAACAACACCAACGTACGGAGTCTTGCTCCCGTTGAGAACATTGCTTCCTTGAAGCAGCTGAAAGTTTACAACACAAAGGTCAAGGCTCGCGAAGTTGATAAGTTGCAAGAAAAACGGATAGACTTGAACATCATTTATTATTGAACAGAGTCGAAATCTTTTTTGAAAGCGTTTTCTTTTGTGGAAACGCTTTTATTTTGTACTTTTGCAAAATCTTGAAAGGCGAAGCATTTCAACAAAAACAATTTTGAAATTTTAAATTTGAAATCTTTAAATACAGAATTATGGAAATCAGAAAGTTAGAACAAATGTTTGAGGTTTTGCGCAGCAAACCCAAAAAACGTCTTGTGGCAGCCTATGCCAACGACGACCACACCATTTGTGCCGTGAACGCGGCAGTGAAAGAAGGCCTTATCGAAGCAATACTTATCGGTGACGAGAAAGTGATAGCCGAAGTTTGCAAGGCCGAAAACATTGATATGGCCAACTTCCGCATCATTCATGAGCCGGTCGATGTTAAAGCTGCTGCCATGGCTTGTGACCTCATCAACGCTGGTGAAGCCGACATCCTGATGAAGGGCTTGCTCCCCACCGACAAGTACATGCGCGCCATCCTCAACAAGGAACGTGGTCTTTGCCCGCCCAATGTGACGTTGGCCCATGTTGCCGTCATTGAGAACCCCAACTATCACAAGCTGATGGTTGTCTCCGACTGTGCCATTATCCCGCTGCCTGATCTCAAGCAGAAGCAACAATTGCTCAAATATGTGACTACTGTAGCCACGAAGCTGGGTATTGGTTGCCCGAAAGTTGCCATGGTGACTGCTACCGAGCAGATGAGTGCAGGTATTCCCGCTTGCGTTGATGCCGCTATCATTGCCAAGATGGCTGAGCGTGGCCAGATTAAGGGTTGCATGGTGGAAGGCCCCATCAGCCTTGACCTCGCCTTGGATGCAGAGACTGCTGCCATCAAGGGCATGAAGAGTCCCGTGGCTGGCGATGCCGACTGCCTCGTATTCCCCAACCTTGAAGCTTCCAATGTGTTCTACAAGTGCTGCTCGAAGTTCGACAAGAGCGAAATCGGTGCCATGCTGATGGGTGCCAAGGTGCCTTGTGTGCTTTCTTCGCGTGGCGATACGTCGAAGACGAAATTGTATTCCATCGCCCTTGCTGCTATGCTGGCATAAATGTGGTTTGTAGAGACGCAATGATTGCGTCTTTACCATTTAAAAATCAAAAAACACAACACCATGTATAAATTATTAATCATCAACCCGGGCTCCACATCAACGAAAGTTGCTGTTTTCCAAGATAAAGAACAGGTGTTCAAGAAAAACATCAAGCATTCCGTTGAGGAAATTGCCAAATTCGATAGGATTTCCGACCAGTTTTCATATCGCAAGGAAACCATCCTTAATGAGTTGAAGAACGAAGGTATCGACCTGACTGGTCTCAGTGCCGTTGTGGGTCGTGGCGGACTTCTGCACCCGCTTACCTCTGGCGTTTACGAAGTGAATAAAGCCATGATCGCTGACCTCACAGCTGCTTCTTACGGTGAACACGCTTGTAACCTTGGTGGTTTGATTGCCAACGACATCGCTAAGGAATACGGTGTAAAGGCTTACATTGCCGACCCCGTTGTCGTCGATGAGATGGAAGACGTGGCACGCTATTCGGGTCATCCGCTGTTTCCGCGTGTCTCCATTTTCCATGCCTTGAATCAGAAGATGATTGCTCGTCAGCACGCTGAGGCTGTCGGCAAGAAATACGAAGACCTCAACCTCATCGGTGTGCACCTTGGTGGTGGCATTTCGGTGGGTGCCCACAAAAAAGGCCGTGTGGTCGATGTCAACAACGCATTGAATGGCGACGGTCCTTTCACTCCTGAGCGTTCTGGTGCGCTTCCGTCAGGTCCTTTGATGAAGGCTTGCTTCAGTGGTAAATACACCAAGAAGGATGTCGACTTGATGCTGAAGGGACAAGGCGGTTTTGTGGCCTATCTTGGCACCAACGACGCCCTTGAAGTCGAGAATGCCGTGAAGGCTGGCAACAAGGAGTGGGAGAAGGTGTATCGCGCCATGGCATATCAAGTTGCCAAGGAAATCGGCGGTCTCGCAGCCTCGGCACTCGATATGGATGTCGATGCCATCTTCATCACGGGTGGCATGGCTTATGACAAGACCTTCTGCAACATTGTCAAGGAACATGTGGAGAAGATTGCTCCCGTGTATGTCTATCCTGGCGAGGACGAAATGAAAGCTTTGGCCTTGAACGGCTTGCGTGTCCTTAGTGGTGAGGATTGCCCGAAGGATTATCAGGCATAAACCAATGTAGAGACGTTGCGCGCAACGTCTCTACAAGACAAAAAAACCACCGCTTTCAATCGAAGGCGGTGGTTTTTTATGGGTGTAAATGTAATCTTTAATTGAACAAATCCTTTACATCAGGAGCATTCTGTGCTGCTTCGGAGGCCTCGAAATAGGGCTTTTTCTCGAAACCAAACATGCCAGCAAAGATGTTGTTCGGGAAACGACGCATGTATGTGTTATACACACGAGCAGTTTCGTTGAACTCGCGTCTTGCATTGGCGATGGCGTTTTCGCAGCTTTCGAGTTGCGATTGCAGGTCGAGATAGTTTTGGTTGGCCTTCAAGTCGG
>Ga0310690_10006449_pt1 | contig 15415 bp, 14 predicted proteins | sample AusTroGonzalo_MG_2_FD_207661 | JGI IMG/M metagenome (GOLD analysis project Ga0310690, IMG submission 207661) | Bovine rumen microbial communities from tropical cattle in Woodstock, Queensland, Australia - Gonzalo_04 (v2) (version 2) | ecosystem: Host-associated > Mammals > Digestive system >... | reverse complement strand
CATCCTCGAGGCCTATACCGATCCGACGACCGTCGGCAAGATGGGTGACCAATCAAAGAGCCAGCCCATTCAGGCGCTGGAGGCAGCACACAACATACAGATCTCCGCATCCGTCGTCGACGCTCTGCCGGTGTTCAAGAAGCCGGGACCTATGACCGTGCTTGCGGATACGCTCGCAAAGGCCGCCAAGGTCGGCGGCGAAGAGATGGTCAATAAGACCCTGCCTACGGTCGGACTCAAGAACAACAAATCCCGCAGCGTCGCAGCTTCCTTCGTCATGGCCACAGGGGCCGCCGAGATACCGATAAAACTCAGCAAGGAGGAGAAGGACTTCGCAGATTACCTGCTGCCCTTCGCCAAATCGGTCATCGCCGCCAATGGGGACAGGTACCGCGATACCATGAACACATTGCTCACTGCATCGGGTTCCGGCGAGAAGGTCTGATGCACAGGAACCCCTCGGGTTCCTGGATCCTTCGTGACAGCCTGCCCCTATTCGGTGATTATCGATATCGCCGATCAAAAAATCATATTTGCTGGTTCTCTGAGAATGAAATGCCTGTGATTTCCTCTATCTGTTTCGGAGTATAGCCTTTGTCCAGCATGTTCCTGATAATTTTTGCATCTTCTTCGGCTTTTCCTTCGGCCCTGCCTTCAGCCATTCCTACGGCCCTTCCCTCGGCCATTCCTACGGCCCTCCCCTCGGCCATTCCTTCGGCCTTGCCTTCGGCTATGCTGACCTTTCTAAGATATCTGGCATAAGCACGGACGCTTCCTTCCCATGTCCACATCTCTTCGAACATATCCATGATCTCCGCCTCCCTCGAAACTATGAACTTCTCTATGACCCCGTCCTTGCCGCGGCATTCCTCTATCAGTTCCCTCAATGCATCTTTTCCATTCCCTTCCTCGGTTATTATTCTATCTATCCTCTCGCACACATTGGCGTAATCGCTGATGACACCATCGGAACCCACTTGGATGTCCCTGCCTCCGGAGAGATCGAACAGATTCTTCGGGATGCTGTCGTGCAGCTGCACCTTCACCCCTCCGTCCTTCCCTTTCTCGCGCGGATATATCACGTATATCTCCCAGATGGGTATCTCTCCCTCCGATACGTCATACACGGTCAGATCCCTCTCACGCATTATCCTCTGATACGTATCGGAAAGGTACAGGAGATTCCTTATCATTATCGACCTCATCCTAACGGTCTGTGCCTCCACCAGGCAGAGTATCCTGTTCCTAACTACGAAACCAAGATCGTTAATCCTTCCTGGGGATACCACCTTCTCCAACGTAACGATCTCTACATCGTTCTCATCCACATCGGATTGGTCGGGATGGAGATCCCTGTAAAGCACTGCGACGTTGGACCTGTCCCTGAATACCGATGTGAACACGGCATCCTTGATGGTCCTCTTGATAAGGCGGTCGTTATTATCTATAGTATCTGCGAGGATAGTATCGTTTCCATGTTCCATATGACCGAGGTGTCCGATGATGGGTATAAAGGAAGGATGCAGCGGTCAGTGTGCGCAGAACGATGGCATATTAGATGTGCCAGGATCATCAATCAGAAACAGCGGCCGACCCGCTGGATGACCCGGATCCGTTAACTCGGTCCGATATCCCCGATGGTCCTATGCGGATATCCGCCACATAATGCGATACCGAGGGCGCATAGGATTTGACCTCATGGATCCTCAGGATCTCGTAGCCGTCCTTCCCGCAGTTGGAATCGAAGATCTGCCTGATCCTGTCCTCGTACTCATTGACGTAGAAGGTATCATGATAATGGATCATCCCGTCGGGACGGATCATCGATAGCGCCTTGGGAACGAAGTCCGATGTTGTCTGTACATAGCCCATCAGGATGCGGTCCGCGAAATGCTTCCCAAGAAGGTTCCTGTTATCGGATAGTATCGGGACCACCTTATCCTGAAGATCATTGTGCCAGATGTTCCTAACTAAGAACTGATATGATTCGGGGTTCTTCTCGCAGGCGAATACCTTCCTGGCCCCCGAATACTTGGCAAGTGGCAATGTGAAGTAGCCTATCCCGGCGAACATGTCCACGACGGTCTCTCCGTCACAGTCCAGCTGGCGCATGCGCATCCTCTCATCGGTGTTCCCGGATGCGAACATGACCTTCGTGACATCGAAACCGTATCTGATACCGTTCTCAAGGCGGACCGATTCCGTCTCCGTTCCGTAGATGATCTCCATGCTGGGCTGTCTGAACTCCCCCGATACGCCCTTGATGTCCGCACATACCGTCTTCGCTCCCAGCACCTCGGCGTAGGTCCTTCCGATGAGCTCCTTGTAAGGGAGGCATCCGGGATCCATCTTGACTATCACTATATCCCCGACGTACTCCCACTTCTCCGGGATGATGTCCACCAATCCCTCGTAGGATACCAGGATATCATGGATCCTCTCCTGAGGGCTCCTCCTGTCCAGCGTATGGGCGTCACCCTCCATCGTGTCCAGACCCATTGCCTTCACATCATCGAGATGCTCCGGCATGATCGGCACATAACGATAATCGCTGTCCTTCCCGATCTTGGCGTGAAGGTCCACATACTCCTTCGACATCAGGTCGCGGATGATCGGACCGGCCTCGTCCGAAGGGATCCTCGCGAAGGTCACCCTCTTCATGGGATGCGCCTCAGCGCATGGTCCTTAAGGCCACATTGAGGGCCGAGAACAGATTCTTGGGCTTCTTCAGGACCTTTGTCAGCGTTTCGGTCGGATGGTCGATATCCAGGTCGTTGAGCTGGGTCGTGATGTCGTTCTTGACCAGGTACTCGTAGACCCTGTTGAAATCGGCATCCGTGAACTTCTTGTACCTCTTCCTGAGGGAGTAGCCACGGTCCAGCTCATGGCCGAAATCCTCGTTGCACAGCCTCTCGTAGGACGAGAGGTCCCTGGAATAGAGGGCGTCGGAATCCATCGAGTTCAGAAGGACGTCGCAGAGATGCCTGTTGGCCCTGAACGTGGGATACAGTCCTCCTCCGCTCATGGGCTTCACGAACCCTGCCGCATCGCCCGTCAGCATCACCCTGTCGCCCACCAGATACGGGCGCACGCCGAGAGGGATCTTCCCGGCGAATATCCTCATGACCTTGTCCTGCAGACCCATCCTGATCAGTATATCGGAAAGATACTCCGCAGGAGGTCCCGCGGACCATGTGGTGCATAGCCCGATACGGGTGAAGGAATCACAGGGGATCATCCATGCGAAGAATCCGGGTGCGACGTTGTTGCCTATGAACATCTTGAAGATGTCCTGGTTGTCCATCCTGTACCTCACATCGGCCTGGATACCGCGGATGTACTCCTTGGGACGGTTCTCGCCCAGGGACATGGCGATATTCGATGACGCGCCGTCGGCCCCGATGAGGACCTTTCCCCTGTGGGTCCTGATGTTGGTCTCCAGCGTGACGATATCGCCCACATTGTGGTTGACGTACTTCTCGCCGTAGCTGTAGTCCGCTCCGGAATTCTGGGCGGCCTCGGACATCTTGATCTCCAGGTCGATGCGGTCCACCAGCCTGGCCTTGGGTTTGTCCGAGCGGACCGTGAGGGACTGTCCGTTGGGGAATACGACCTCTGCGCCGTATAGGGTGCTGAGTATGTCCGGCTTAACCCTGGACATCTTGATGGTCTCTTCGGACACCAGTCCGGTGCAGTGCTGCGGCTTACCGGGTGTCCTGTGCTCCTCCAGCACCAATACCTCATAGCTGTGCTCCGCCAGCGTGCGGGCGGCAAGGCTCCCTGCGGGGCCAGCTCCAACTATTATGATATCGTGCATGGGTCTCAGTTCTTCTTGGATTTCTCGTAGTCTGCGATGAACTTCTCGATTCCCTCGTCGGTCTTGGGGTGCGATACCATCTTCTTCAGCGTGTCGTAGGGGATGGTCGCGATGTCGCATCCGTTGAGAGCGGCCTCCAGGACGTGGGTGGGTCCGCGGATGGATGCTGCGATGACCTCTGTGGGGTATCCGTAGTTCTCCAGGATGGTGACGATCTGTGTGACGAGGTCGCCTCCGAACTGTCCGATGTCGTCGAGACGTCCGATGAACGGGGATACGAATGCTGCTCCCGCCTTTGCCGCCAGGAGAGCCTGGAGGGGCGAGAAGATGAGCGTGACGTTGACCTTGATGCCCTCGGATGAGAGGATCTTGGTGGCCTTGAGGGTCTCTACGCACATAGGGAGCTTGACGTTGATGTTGGGGTGGATCTTGGCGAGCTCGCGGCCCTCCTTCACCATCTCGTCGGCCGTCATGGACATTGCCTCGGCGGAGATGGGTCCGTCGACGATCTCGGCGATCTCCCTTACGCGTGTCCTTACGTCCACGCCTTCCTTGGCGATGAGACTGGGGTTCGTTGTGACTCCGTCCAGGATACCCCAGCTGTTGATCTCCTTGATCATGTCCAGATTGGCTGTGTCTATGAATATCTTCATCTTGCTCACTTCCTTGAAATCGATTTCTTGGCCGCCTCGACGATATCCGCCGTGGTGAGACCGTATTTTACCATGAGGTCGTCGGGCTTTCCGGACTCACCGAAGGTGTCCTTGGTCCCGACCCTTTCCAACGGGACGCAGACCGTATCGCAGAGCGCTTCCGCGACTGCGGATCCGAGTCCTCCCACGATGCTGTGCTCCTCTGCGGTGACGCAGCATCCGGTCTTGCCGACCGATTCGATCAGAGTCTCCCTGTCCAGGGGCTTGATCGTTGACATGTTGATGACCTCGGCGCTGATGCCCTCGGCCATTAGCCTCTCCGCGGCCTCGAGACAGGATGATACCATCTGTCCGCAGCCGACTATCGTGACATCCTTGCCTTCGGTGAGAACGGTGGCCTTACCGATGGTGAATCCTACGTTCTCGTCGAGTATCGTGGGGAAATCCGCACGGCCCATCCTCATGTAGGCTGGACCGTCGTATTCGGCCAGGGCCTTGGTGGCGGCGTATGCCTCGTAGGCATCCGCGGGTGCGACGACAACCATGTTGGGCAGAGCGCGCATGACCGCTATATCCTCCAGCGCCTGGTGGGACGCTCCGTCCTCTCCGACGCTGATACCGCAGTGGGTGGCGACGATCTTGACATTCGTCTTGGGATATGCGACGGCGAGCCTGATCTGCTCCCAGCACCTCCCTGTGGCGAACACTCCGAAAGTGGATGCGAACACCGTCTTCCCTGAAGCGGCGAGACCTGAGGCCACGCCTATCATGTTGGACTCCGCTATCCCTACCTCTACGAACCTCTCAGGACATACCTTCTGGAAGTCGGAGGTCTTGGTGGATCCCGCAAGGTCCGCGTCGATGACAACGACATTGGGGTTGGCGGATGCGAGCTCCGCAAGTGCCTTTCCGTAATAGTTACGCTGTGCCAGCTTCTCTCCGGTCATTGGATCACCGCCCTGAGCTCATCGACGGCTCTGGCCTGCTCCTCGTCGTTGCATGCCTTACCGTGGAATCCTGCATTGTTCTCCATGAACGATACTCCCTTGCCCTTCACGGTCTTCATGATGATGACTGTGGGCCTGGTCCTGGCATTGGCGGCCTTGTCCAGTGCCTCCAGGATCTGGCGCATGTTGTGGCCGTCGATGATGATGACGTTCCATCCGAACGACTTCCACTTCTCGGGAAGGGGCTCCAATCCTACGGCCTTCTCTGTGTCGCCGGTGATCTGGAGCCTGTTCCTGTCGACGATCGCGATTAGGTTCGTCAGACCGTACTGGCGGGCGAACATCGCCGCCTCCCAGTTCTGACCCTCCTGGAGCTCTCCGTCCCCGAGCATGCAGATCGTCTTGTAATCCTTGCCGTCCATCTTCCCTGCCAGCGCAATGCCGCAGGCCATGCTGAGTCCCTGTCCTAGGGACCCTGTAGACATCTCGATGCCCGGGACCTTCCCGCGTACGGGGTGCCCCTGGAGCCTGGAGCCGATCTTCCTCAAGGACAGGAGGTCCTCGACCGGGAAGTAACCGGCCTCGGCCAATGCGGCGTAGAGAACGGGTGCCACATGGCCCTTGGAGAGCACGAACCTGTCCCTGTCCTCCCAGGAAGGGTCCTTGGGGTCGTGCCTCATGAAACTGAAGTAAAGGGCGGACATCATGTCCGCTGCCGAGAGCGATCCGCCGGGGTGTCCCGAGCGGGCCGCATATGTCATCTCGACTACGTGGAGCCTGAGTTTGTTCGCGATGTTCTCCAGCTCTGCGATGGAATATTCGGTCATCTCACTCGCTCTCGATCCTCGGGGCGAGAAGGTAGTCCACCTTCGCTGCTCCATCCGCCAGCGTGAATACGAGCTTCACGGGGTAGTCGTTGTCGAGCCTGATGCTGACCTGTGTTCCCGAGGGGATGGCCTTGATGATGTTGGCAAGGTAGTCCGGAGGGAACATGCTGCATACCTCGGAGGGTGCATCGATGTTGGCTGAAGATGGGTCCAGTTTGAGACTGACGGAATCGGTGTCCCCCTCGCAGGAGAGCTCGAAGAACTCGGGTCCCGCCTTGAGCGTGATGTGGTCGGAGATGGACTCCACGGCACGGATACCCTTCTGGAGCTCCTCCACGGGAACGGATATCGTTGCCACCAGGTTGAGCTGGGGGACCTTGGGGTCGTTCATTCCGGTCGTGTCGATGAGGCTCATGCGTCTGGTGATGTTTCCCACTTTGAATACCAGCTTACCGGATGCGTCGTCCTGCTCCATGCGGATGATCTCCCCGGATCCCGCGAGCTTCAGGACTCCCTTGACCTTCTCGAGGTCCAGACCAAGCTCGGTGTCCTCGGCTGAAAAGGACTCGAAGGCTGCCTTGGTGATGTCCATCTCGATCATCGCTACATGAGCGGCATCCACGGCCTTGAGCTTCATGCCTTCGGGCGTGATGGTGAACTTGACCTCGTCGATGAGTGTGGATATGATGTTGACCAGTCCCTTCAGGGTGTCGGATTTCAACTCTGCGCTGAACATGTTATCGCCTCAGTACTCTCTCCAGGAGTGGTTGCATTTGCAGCAGCGGTAGATCCTGGTCTCAGGTTCATCTGCGGCACGGGTCTGCCTGATCACGAAGAATGCCTCGGTGTGTCCGCATTCGGGACAGGGGATACGGGTCTTGGGAAGAGTGGCCACATTCTCTGTGATGACCGTGGTCTCCTTCTCCTTCAGGTCGGTCTTTATGACCTCTGCCTTTCCACCGATATCCTTGGTGGCACCACACGTGTTACAAACATATTTTCCATCTTTGGGGAACATCATCGAGCCGCATACGCAGAACATGTAATCAGCCTCTGCAGAGAGATTGACTGACCGTATTTTAATCTACGCGTATAATAGGAAAAGAAAGGAGACGGGGTCGCCCCCATCGGTTAAAGGTTTTACTTCTTAGCGGGTTTTTTCTTCTTCTTAGCCGCCTTCATGGCACGGGTGTTGGCCTTGACCGCCTCTGCGATCTGGGCTCCCTCGTCCAGTCCGTCGGTGACCTTGTTGATGTCGAACCTGAGCACGACCCAACCGTCCTCCTCGAGCTTAGCCTGTGCGGCACGGTCCTCGTGGCCGGGCTCCTCGACGTAGACGGCGACCTTGCCCTTGACGAATGCGACAGGGACGTGGAAGTCTCCGTAGTCCCTCCTGCACCTCAGGCCCTTGTTCCATGCGGCCCTCCTGACGAGCGCCTCGGGCGAGTAATCGGTGAAGGTGTCCTCATCGTCGAAGTCCTCTCCGGAGTCTTCCATGTCTGGCTCTTCGTTGTTGGAGGACTCGAACTCGGCAAGTGCATCCTCGAAGGACTTCTCCTTCTCAACGGGTTCGGGCTCTGCCTTGGGCTCCTCGACGGGTGCGGGTTCCTCTGCGACAGGCTCGGTCACGACTGGTGCGGGCTCGGAGACGGATGCTCCTGCTGCCTTAGAGCTTGCGTCCTTGGAGGAGACGAGCTTGGACATGAAGTCGTTGTTGGGCTTCTTCTTGGCCTCGGGCTCTGCCTTAGGCTCCTCGGCCTTGGGTTCCTCGGCTGCGGGTGCGGGTTTCTCAGGCTCCTTGTGCTCGTGCTTCTTGTCCTTCTGGACGTCGTCGATCTTCTCCTTGTGCTCGATCTTCTTGTCCTTCTCCTTCTGCTGCTTGCTCTGCTGCTTCTTGGCCCTCTTTGCGGATTTCCTCGAGGGGTCGATCTGAGCGGCCTCGGGCTCTGCATTCATATCCATGACGAGGTGGCATGCGAGCCAGAATCCTGCGACCATGAACGATGCCGCCTCAGCGACGTTCAGAGCGGTCTTGGTGAAGATGAGTGCGACCAGGATGATCTCGATGATGGCCAGGATGATGTCGAGGTACATCACGACCGCCTGGTTCTTCGCTTTGCTCGCGGCGCAGCCTGCGAGCATGGTGACGAATGCGAGTGTTCCGACGATACCGATGACAGTGGGGCAGTCCATCGAAGCGAAGTTGATCAGAACGTATGCGATTGCGGCCACGATACCGAATATGACCAGCATGACGCCGTCCGCTTTCTGGGCGAAGGGCACTGGTTTCATTGCGATCAGTATTCCGGCGATCAGTGCGATGACGCCGGAGGCCATCAGTAGGTATTGGGAAGTGCTCGAAAGAACACCTTCCGTCTCAGTCTTCATCAGCAATGCGAGGAATGCTGTGATCATGAAAAGAACGGCTGCTAGCAGTCCGACATAGTTTCCATTCTTGCTGTCAAGTGTTCCCATGTATTGTAAATGTCGCTTTAACATTATAACGGTTTTGAGATGTGTGGCTCATTGCGATAGGAATGTGTGTACCATATGAGCCAGCATATCAAAAAATATGTGCCAGCATGCAAATAATCTGTTTCACAACGTCCTAGGACCGTATATTATACTTTATATAGGACCTATAAATAAGGGACATTTACTCTTATAATGTGGGGGCGAGAGGGTCCCTGCATCATCATCACAGTCAAGAGGTCCCGAACGGGGACTTCTTTCACAAAGCCCTCCTTGACGGAGGCATATACGAAAAGGAGTCTAACACATGAAAATGAAATGCAAATTCCTGGGCGGAGCCGACATGGTGGGCCGCATGGGGATGACGATGGAGGGGGACGGGATGACCGCACTCATCGAGTACGGCCTCAGCCCCACGAAACCTCCAGAGTACCCATTGCCAGCACCCCGTGTCGACTATGCGTTCCTTACGCACTCGCACCTGGATCACTGCGGAATGATCCCGCAGATATGCGGGAAGAACGAATGTGATCTGTTCACCACACCGCTGTCCGCCGAGATCGCGGAGCTCATGATGTACGACACCCTCAAGATCGCGAAGGCCGAGGACTATCCCCAGCCCTACACAACAGGCGATATCGAGAGGACGATGAAAGCCGTCGTACCCATGACATACAAGGATCAGATCAGCATAAACCACATAGACGTGACCATGCTCGACGCGGGACATATCCCCGGAGCGGCCATGTTCCAGTTTGACAGAGATGTCTCCACGATATACTCCGGTGACATCCACACCGAGGCCCAGAGGCTCGTCGGAGGCGCAATGCCCCACGACTGTACCAACCTCTTCATCGAGGGTACCTACGGAGGCCGCAACCACCCCGACAGGAAGAAGACGGAGGAGGAGTTCCTCGCCAAGATCGATGAGGTCATCGACCGCGGAGGAAAGGTCCTGATCCCCTGCTTCGCAGTCGGAAGGACACAGGAGATCATGCTCCTGCTGAGGAACCTCGGATACGAGATGTGGGTCGACGGAATGGGAAGATCGGTCACCCGCCTCTTCCTGGACTATCCCGAGTACATCAGGGACGTCAAGCATCTCAAGGCCGCCAAGAGGAAGTTCAACGAGGTCAGGAACGCCAATTCCAGGCTCTCCGCCATCAAGGGCGAGATCATCGTCACCACCGGCGGAATGCTGGACGGAGGCCCCGTCCTCGGATACCTGAACTCCATCAAGGACGACCCCAAGAGCGCCATCCTCCTGGTAGGATACCAGGCGGAGGACACCAACGGAAGGATGCTCCTGGAGGAGGGATGCGTCAAGATCGATGGCGAGGTCGTTAAGATCTCATGCGAGCTCAAGAAGTACGACTTCTCCGCTCATGCGGACCACTCGCAGATCGTCGACTTCATCAAGGGATGCGATCCCGACAACGTCATCATCATGCACTCCGAGTCCCGTGAGGCCTTCCTGCCCGATCTTGAGGATTACAACGTGATCCTGCCCAAGACAGGCGAAGAGTTCGAACTGGAATTCTAAACCCCAACACATCCCTATGGATGACCGGACGGGCCTTCGGGCCCTGTCCGTTCTTTATACCCGTGGCTCGTTATCAGGACCATGACCCTTAATCTGGATGAGTACGAGTGCGAATTCTGCGGCGGACGCTGCAAGAACGTCATATATGCGTCCTTCGTCTGCGACAACCCCGAATGCATCGAGAAGGCCAGGGTCGCACGCGGAGGACCCGGTGGCCACATGAAGAGGAAGGCCGAAGGGAAACCCATCATACCCACGGACCTCGAGGAGGCCATCGAGGATAACAAGAGGGTCTGAGGAATCCGAAGATGGTTTATGGATAAGGGAGGGGATCGCCCTCCCGTTTTAGCGTTTCAGTGCCTGAAGACACGGCAGCCCGTGAACACCATCGCGATGTTGTGCTCGTTGGCGGCATCGATCACTTCCTGATCCCTGATGCTTCCTCCGGGCTGTATGATGGCGGTCACACCGGCCTTCGCGGCCTCATCCACTCCGTCCCTGAACGGGAAGAATGCATCGGATGCCATTACGCATCCCTGGGTGGGCTCGTTGGCCTTCATGGTGGCGATCTTGGCGGAATCCACACGGCTCATCTGTCCGGCTCCGATTCCGACCGCACGCTCTCCCCTGACGTAGACGACCGCGTTGGACGTGACGTGCTTGGCGAGCTTCCATGCGAAGAGCAGAGAGTGGATCTCCTCCTCGGTGGGTGCGCGTTTGGTGATGACCTTCAGGTTCTTGGGGTCCACGATGACGTCCTCGTCGGTCTGTACCAGCATACCGCCCTGGACCTTCTTCATCTTGTATTCCCTGACCCTCTCGGACGGTCCGATGGGGCAGTTGGTCCTGAGCAGACGGATGTTCTTCTTGACCTCCATGATCTCCACCGCTCCCTCCTCGAAATCGGGGCAGAGGACGGCCTCGACGAAATACTTGGAGATCATCTCCGCGCACTCCTTCGTACAGGGTCTGTTGAGGCATATGACGCATCCGAATGCGGACAGGGGGTCCACGTTGTAAGCTGTCTCGAAGGCCTCGAAGATCGTGTCTGCGGAAGCGAGACCGCACGGGTTGGTGTGCTTCATAACGACGGCTGTGGGCCTCTCGAAGTCCATACAGATGTCCAGGGCCTTGTCCAGATCCAGGATGTTGTTGTAGGACAGCTCCTTTCCCCAGAGGCACTCTGCCTTGGCGACGGTGGGTCCGGGTGTGAACGGGTCCTTGTAGAAGGCTGCGGCCTGGTTGGGGTTCTCTCCGTACCTGAGCTCCTGGACCTTCTCCAGGGGTATGGGGAACGAATCGGGGAAGTTCCCGATGAACCTCTTCTTCATCTGCGAAGCGATCATCGCGTCGTAGTTGGCTGTGGCGACGAATGCCTCCGCCATGAGCTTCTCGTGCAGCTCCAGGCTCAGCTCTCCCTTGTTCTTGAGCTGGTCGATGATCTCGGGATACTGCTTGGGGTCTGTGACGACTGCTACGGACTGGTAGTTCTTTGCGGCCGCACGGATCATGCTGGGTCCGCCGATGTCGATGTTCTCGACGATGTCCTCGAACTCCACGCCCGGCTTCAGCACTGTCTGCTTGAAGGGGTACAGGTTGATGACCACCATGTCGATGGGCTCGATGCCCTTGTCCTTGATGGCCGCCATGTGGTCGGGGACGTCCCTGCGTGCGAGGATACCCGCATGCACCTTGGGATGGAGGGTCTTGACACGACCGTCCAACATCTCCGGGAATCCCGTAACGTCGGAGACCTCGGTGACCTTCAATCCGTTCTCTTTCAGAAGCTTGTATGTTCCGCCTGTGGAGATTATGTCCACGCCAGCAGCGGCAAGTTCCTTCGCAAAGTCAACTATGCCGTTCTTGTCGGAAACGCTGATAACTGCCCTTTTGATCTTAGCCAGAAGCACACCCCCTCTAGTCAGAGGAAATGCATACCCTGTATGCATTTTATGAAACAGGTAATCAGATATAACCATTACACAGGCGGCCGGGACGGCATATTGGCTGTGGTCAGGAATTACGAGAGAATTAGGGGTTCCGGACTCGGATTTCTCCGAATCCGGAAAGATATTAGGGGAACCCGATCCCTTGGGATTTCTCCCGGAATCAGGTAAATCGTTTGTTAGGGTTAGACACACCTACTTTCGACATCTTTACCCAGTAGGCACATCCTTGAAAGGTCATTAGTTTTATGTTGTATTTAAACGTTAAGGTATTGATTTCAGTAAATGTACAAGCCGAATGACATGCTTATCCGCATCCCATCCAACCCAACATCCACTCCCCGTTACCGGGTCATATATGCAAATGGGGAATATCGCCGACTAGTATAATAATCATACCCCTGGTGTGTTCACAAATGTACATACTTCTTACCATTCTGGGTAGAGGATGGTAACATAGAATGTTAATTAGATGCACATATCATCCAACTAAGATCCTTTTGAGAAGGGGTTGGAGGTGTCATCCGACACCTCCGGTTTGAAGTTTATCAGTAGGAGATTCCCTGCCAAAGCATCGCATTGGCGACCTTCTCGAATCCGGCGATGTTGGCCCCTGCGACCAGGTTGCCCTCCATTCCGTACTTCTTTGCGGCCTCCGATGCCTGCTTGTAGATGCTGACCATGATGTCGTGGAGCTTCTCGTCGACCTCCTCGAATGTCCAGGCATACCTCTGGCTGTTCTGACTCATCTCGAGTGCCGATGTTGCGACTCCTCCGGCGTTGGCGGCCTTGGCGGGTCCGAAGAGGACTCCTGCCTTCTGGAATGCCGCGATCGCTCCAGGGGTGCTGGGCATGTTGGCTCCCTCGGCGACTGCCTTGACGCCGTTCTTGATCAGGATCTTTGCGGACTTCTCGTCCAGCTCGTTCTGCGTTGCGCAGGGGAGAGCGATATCACAGGGGATGGTCCAGATTCCGCTGCATCCCTCGGTGTACTTTGCGGTCTTGGAGTAGTTGACGTATGTCTTGATCCTCTCCCTCTTGACCTCCTTGATCTCCTGCATGATCTTGTAGTCGATTCCCTTGGAGTCGTAGATGTATCCGTTGGAATCGGAGACCGCAACGACCTTCGCTCCGAGCTGTGTTGCCTTCTGGCAGGCGTATGTCGCCACATTTCCGGATCCGGAGATGACGACCGTCTTGCCCTTGAAGGACATCTTCTTGTCCTTGAGCATCTCGTTGGTGAAGTAGCAGAGTCCGTATCCTGTGGCCTCTGTCCTTGCGAGGGATCCTCCGCAGGGGATCGCCTTTCCGGTGAGAACTCCGGTGAACTCGTTCTGGAGCCTCTTGTACTGACCGAACATGTATCCGATCTCTCTTCCGCCGACTCCGATGTCTCCTGCGGGGACGTCGGTGTCCGCTCCGATGTGCTTGGCGAGCTCTGTCATGAATGACTGGCAGAAACGCATTACCTCTCCGTCGGACTTGCCCTTGGGGTCGAAGTCGGATCCGCCCTTTCCACCTCCGATGGGGAGCGTGGTCAGACTGTTCTTGAAGATCTGCTCGAATCCGAGGAACTTCAGGATTGACAGGTTGACTGAGGGGTGCAGCCTGAGACCGCCCTTGTAGGGTCCGATGGCCGAGTTGAACTGTACACGGTATCCGCGGTTGACCTGGACCTTGCCCTTGTCATCCACCCAGGACACACGGAACATGATGATCCTCTCGGGCTCTGTGATCCTCTCGATGATTCCAGCCTCCTTGAGCTCGGGCCTTGCCTTCACGACGGGCTCAAGAGACTCCAACACTTCCTTGACAGCCTGCAGGAACTCGGGCTGGTCCTTGTTACGTGCCTCGAGACCAGCATAGACTTCCTTCAGGTATGCGTTCTTTATTGCCATAGTTCTCACCTGGTAACAGAAATATGTCCTATTATCCCTGCGTTAGGTCGATAAAACTCATCTAATAAAAAACAAACTAATCGAATTTTTTTTCAGTAAAAAATTTGTTTTCCGTCATACAAACCACAAAAAACAGTGTCCAATCTCAATCAGATTAAACTACGATGTTCGTATCTTATCACGGTCGCGGAGGCCGGCGGACGCCGCCGGGATCCGGGCGGGAAGGTGTGAGATGAAGAAGAAGGACCTCGAGATCGAACTGCAGAAAGTGAGGAACTTCGAGGATCCCGATGCCTCCCTCGAGCAGTACATGACGCCGTCGGTGATAGCCACGGACATCCTGTTCGATGCCTATTCCAAAGGGGACATAAAAGACCTGAAGGTTGTGGACCTCGGATGCGGCACCGGTATGTTCTCCATCGGATCATGGCTGTTGGGTGCGTCCCAGGTGGTGGGATTCGACATATCCGACAAGGCATTGAAGGTCGCGGAGATGAACAAGGCGGACTTCGGTGCGGACGTCTCCTTCTATAATAGTGATATTATTAATGTAAAAGAAGGGGCGGACACCGTGTTCATGAACCCTCCCTTCGGTTGTCAGAACAGGAATGCGGACAGGGCGTTCCTGGACAAGGCCATGGAGCTCTCGGAGTGCGTCTACTCCATACATATGGCATCCACGCTGGACTTCGTGAAGGAATATTGCGGGAAGAGAGGGCGCCAGGTATCTTATTATAAAATCTATAAGTACGAAATCCCTCATACATTTTCATTCCATACCAAGACGAAGAAGACGGTTGACGTCGCGGTCGTCAACATAAGGTGATTTCACATGACAGATTCAAAATTCGTGTTCCCCGGAGAGGAAGTGGCCTCCGAAGAAGAGTATCTGGCCGCAGAGGGGACATTCGCAGAGGACGGCATCGTTTATGCCTCACAGGTGGGAGAGCTCCAGCTGGATGACGCGGAGTGCGTCGCAAGGGTCATCTCCCCCAACCCGCCCAACGTCCTGGCCGTAGGAGATATCGTATACGGTATCGTCGGCGACATCAGGAACACCATGGCGACGGCTGACGTGTATGTCAAGGAAGGCGTCGACAGGAAACTCGGAGGGGACACATACGCTACGATCCATGTCTCCAAGATCTCGCAGGGATACACCGATGATGTATCCAAGGAGCTGAGGAAAGGGGATTTCATCAGGGCCAGGGTCACTGCTATCAAGCCTGCGCTCCAGCTCACCACCAAGGACGATCACCTTGGAGTCATCAGGGCGCAGTGCGGCAAGTGCAAGACCGAGATGGTCAGGAGC
>Ga0310690_10006448_pt1 | contig 15420 bp, 10 predicted proteins | sample AusTroGonzalo_MG_2_FD_207661 | JGI IMG/M metagenome (GOLD analysis project Ga0310690, IMG submission 207661) | Bovine rumen microbial communities from tropical cattle in Woodstock, Queensland, Australia - Gonzalo_04 (v2) (version 2) | ecosystem: Host-associated > Mammals > Digestive system >... | reverse complement strand
CCTTCTCGAAAAGTTCTTTTGCCTTGGGATTGCTCTCATAGAGTTCCTTGCCCATGCCTGTGAACTGTGCTCCCTGACCGGGAAATACAAATGCTTTCATATTGTTAATTACCATTTACTATTTAAAATCGGCTGCAAAAGTACGATTATTTATTCATATAGCATCTATGTTTATGCAACAAACTTCACGCGCGAACATTATTTATTGATATAGGTCATTGCCTTCCATCGTACATCGTACATCGTCCATCGTCCATCGTACATCATATATTGTACATCTCCTTACCATTCATCCACCTTTTGCTCCTGACGGAACGCATCAAGCTGCTTCTGCAAGCGACTGAGGTGCTTGGCATACTTCTTGTCCGCCACGACGTTACGGAGTTCGTTGGGGTCCTTCTTCAGGTCGTATAGTTCATCGTAGCTGTCACCCTTGCCATAGAAATGCAGCAGCTTGTAGCGGCCGTCGCTCACACCATCGTGACGCATGACGTTGTGCTCTGCCGGACAGTCGTAGTAGTGATAGTAGAGGTATTTACGCCAGTTCTTCGGTGCTTTTCCTTTGTCCGACATGATAGGAAGCAGCGAGGTGCCAACCATCTGCTGTGGCTTTTCGGCATCTGCTATGTCGAGGAATGTCGGGGCAAAGTCGATGTTCTGAACCAAAGCGTTGCTCTTCTGGCCGCCCTTCATGCCAGGAGCGCAGACGAGTAGGGGAGTGCGGAACGATTCTTCGTACATGAAGCGCTTATCGAACCATCCGTGTTCACCCATATAGAAGCCCTGGTCGCTGGTATAGACAACCATCGTATTTTCCATCAGGTTATTAGCTTCAAGATAATCAAGTAAACGTCCAACCTGCTGGTCGATGCTGTGGATGACGCGCATGTAGTCGCGGATGTATCGCTGATACTTCCACTGAAGGAGTGCATCGCCAGTAAGGTGCTGTGCCAGCATTGCTTCGTTGCGGGGGTTATAGACGGACTCCCACTTCTCCCGCTGTTCGGGCGACATGCGTTCAAGCTGATGCCTGAAGCCACCTCCGTTGCGTTCGTGGGTGTAGCCCATACCGGGCTTTATCTGCGTGACTTTCAGGTCATAGCACATCTCCATATCTTTCGCGATACTCATCTCCTGCTCGTGGGCAGCTCGGCCTCGGGTCGAGTAGTCATCGTAGAACGTATCGGGCAGGGGGAACTCGACGTCCTCATAGAGGTCGAGCATGTCGAGAGGCGGCATCCAGTTCCTGTGCGGCGCCTTATGATGCACGAAGAGTGCAAAGGGCTTCTCGCGTTCGCGCCCTTCGAGGAATTCAATAGCGTGGTCAGTAATGAGGTTGGTGGCATAGCCTTTCTCCACGACATACTTCCCCTGTGTCTCCTTCGAGCGGAACCGAGGGTCGTAGTAGTCGCCCTGACCGGGAAGAATCTGATAGGTGTCGAAGCCCTTCGGTTCGCAAAGCATGTGCCACTTGCCTATCATACATGTCTGATAACCTGCCTGTTGCAGGTATTCGCTGACGAACGTAGCTTTCTCGTCGATGGGGCAGTCCAGGGTTCGCTGGCCGCTCTGATGGCTGTACATGCCTGTCATCAGGCAGGCGCGGCTGGGTGTGCTGAGCGAGTTTTCGACGTAAGCTCTCTGGAAGAGCATTCCGCGCTCGGCCAGGCGGTCCAGGTTGGGCGTCGGAGCTTGCTTAGAGAGCTGATGACCGTAGGCACTGATGGCCTGATAGCTGTGGTCATCGCTCATGATATAGACGATGTTCCAGCGCTGAGCCTGGACGGAATTGAGGGCGCAGCTGCCAAGCAGGAAGAAGGGAAGTCTGTTGTTCATGGCTTGTATGTTTTCGTTATGACGTAATATCGTTATGACGTTATTACGGTATGTTGTTATTTCGACAATTTGGCAATATTCAGCTGAATTGCACCATTCGCTCCTGTGCGATGGCTATCTCCTGCATGATGCGCGTCAGGTAGGGAATGACTATGTGGCATTCCTGGCGGTTCTCGATGAGCGCAAGGAACTCGCTGAACTCATAGTTCAGGCGGTGGCGGCTGGACTCGCTCTTGTAGGTGACGGGGGCCTGGCCGTTCAGGTGCAGCGTGAAGGAGTCGAGGATGCTGACGGATCCGTGCACCTCGATGTATCCATCCTCGCCTTGAATGCAGCCGTAGGAGAGTCCGTTGGAGTCCTTGGAAGCGCTGAGAACAGCAAGCGAAGTGGGGTAGTGGCAGAGCAGGGTGCCGCTCGTGTCGATGCCGTTGTAGCCGCGATTGCTGTCGTATCGGATGGTGCGTGGAGGCCCCATCAGGGCTATGGTGAAGCAAAGGTTATAGACGTTCAGGTCGGCCAGCGTCCCCCCGGCCATTGCGGGGTCGAACACCGGTGTCAGTTCACCACGGAGATATCGGTCGTAGCGGCTGCTGCGCTGGGCGAAGTTGCAATGCACCATCCTTATCGTACCTATCTGCGGCAACAAGTCCTGCAACTGGCGGAAGAGCGGCATATACAATAAAGAAAAGGCAGGCAGACAATAGGCGCAACGCTGCAGGGCGGTATCGATGAGTTCCTCCGTCTGGACACGATTCGCGGCAATGGGTTTCTCCACAATGACGTTCTTGCCGGCCATCAATGCCTGCATGGCGTATTCGTGGTGAACATGATTGGCATTGGCAATATAGACGAAGTCTGATTCTGCTTCCTGGAGCATCCGTTCATAATCGGTATAGACGAATCCCGTCGGCGCGTATGCCTGGCAGAGGTCGATGGCATGCTCCACGCTCTTCTCACGTGCATAGATGCCCGTCACCTCTATCTTCCTGGGGAAGTCGCTGTGCAGCATTCGCATGACTTCCTCTGCAATCTTTCCTGTGCCTGCTATTGATATCTTCATATCGTTGCGTACAGTTTATACTAAACATAACGCCAATTATCGGTAAAAGGGCGTTGCATGTTCTTATTATAAGTAATGATGGCAATGCTTGTCTATTAGATTCTGCATTGCCATCATTGTTCATGTTAGTTTTGTTTAGAGAATTTCCAGTTCTTTGAAAACCTTCTTGAGCTTCTCGACGGATTCGTCAACCTGTTCACGTGTGTGTGTCGCCATGAGTGCATAGCGTACGAGCGTGTCCTGCGGCGCACAGGCTGGCGGGATGACCGGGTTGATGAAGACGCCTTCGTTGAAAGCCTTGGCCACGGCCATGAAGGTCTTGTCTGTGTCGCGCACATAGAGAGGTATAATCGGGCTCTCTGTGTCGCCAATCTCGAAGCCTTCCTCGCGGAAGCGCTTCAGAGCATAGTTTGTGACCTTCCACAGTGCCTCCAAGCGCTCGGGCTCCTGCTGGATGATGTGCAGGGCTTCGCGAGCCGCTGCTGTGGCTGCCGGTGTGCAACTGGCACTGAAGATATAGGTGCGGACCGTATGGCGGAGCCAGTTGATGACGCTGCTGTCGGCTGCAATGAAGCCGCCGATGGAAGCCAGGCTCTTGGAGAAGGTTCCCATGATGAGGTCAACATCCTTGGTCAGTCCGAAATGGTCGCAGACGCCACGTCCTTGCCTGCCGAAGACTCCCAGCCCGTGGGCTTCATCGACCATGATGGTGGCGTTGTATTTCTTCTTTAGCTCGACAATTTCCGGCAGCTTGCAGAGGTCGCCCTCCATGCTGAACACACCATCCACCACGATGAGTTTGATGCGGTCCGGTTCACACTTCTGGAGCTGCTTCTCCAGGTCCTCCATGTCGTTGTGTCTGAACTTGAGCTGCGTGGCGAAGCTGAGACGGCGTCCATCCACGATGCTGGCATGGTCGCGGTCGTCGCAGATGATATAGTCGTTGCGATCCACGAGCTGGCTGATGACGCCGCTGTTGACGGTGAAACCCGTTGCAAAGCAGAGCGCCTCGTCCTTGCCGACGAACTCGGCCAGTTCCTTCTCGAGCTGGACGTGAATGTCGAGCGTACCGTTGAGGAAACGGCTGCCTGCACAACCGCTGCCGTATTTCTGCATTGCCTTGCAGCCGGCATCGATGACGCGCTGGTCGCCGGTCAGACCGGTGTAGGCGTTGGAGCCAAACATCAGTACGCGACGGCCTTCCATAATGACCTCGGTGCCTTGTTTTCCTTCTATCTCACGGAAATAAGGGTAGATACCCTGTGCCATGAACTCCTGAGGGAGTGTGTAGCGGGCACATTTTTCTTGTAATAATCCCATAAATAAACTTAATCGAGCCCTAAAGGGGGCTGAATTTTTGTGCAAAGGTAAGAAAAAAGTTCATAGTTCATAGTGCATAGTTCATATTTTTTTCCTTAATATGCAATTTTCTCCAATCTATATTCTCTAATCCTCAAACTTTTTATACCTTTGCACGCAAAATATGGAGAAAAAGACAAAAATAGTCTTCATCGTCAATCCCATTTCGGGCACTTCGGACAAAAAGCATATCATCGACCTCATACCGGAGTATCTGGACAGCAGCCGCTTCGAATGGACGATACGCATGACGTTACACAAAGGTCATGCGGCCGAGTTCACTGACCAGGCGACCAGCGAGGATGTGGATATCGTCGTGGCTGTAGGGGGCGACGGCACGGTCAACGAAGTGGCGCGCCGGCTGGTTCATACCCGTACGGCCCTCGGCATCATCCCGTGCGGCAGCGGCAACGGTCTCGCGCGTCATCTTTATATACCGATGAATCCCGACGGCGCCCTGCGCGTCCTCTCCGAGTGCAGAATAGAGCAACTCGACTACGGAATGATTGACCAGGAGCCCTTCTTCTGCACCTGCGGCGTGGGGTTCGACGCCTTCATCAGCGACCGTTTTTCCAAGGCCGGACGCCGCGGACTCCTCACGTACATCGAGAACACCCTGATGGAGGGGCTGAAGTACAAGCCCGACACCTACGAAATCACCATCGACGGCGAGCGGCAGCAGTACAAGGCCTTCCTCATCGCCTGCGCCAATGCCAGCCAGTATGGCAACAATGTCTATATCGCGCCTCAGGCCAGCATGAACGATGGACTGATGGACGTGACCCTGATGGAACCTTTCACCATGCTCGAGGCTCCGCAGATAGCCATACAGCTCTTCAACAAAACCATTACCAGCAACAGCCGCATCCACACGTTCCGATGCCAGCAGCTGCACATCAAGCGTTCAAAACCCGGAGTGATTCACTTCGACGGCGACCCGAAGCAGGCAGGCGAAGAACTGGATGTCAGACTGGTTCCACAAGGCATCAGGATGGTGGTCAACACGCAGGCACAACCATACATCCCTCCCCTACTCCGCACCTTCTCGGATTTTTATCACACCTTCAACGAGGAGGTCTCAACCATCAGTGCAGACATCAAGGCAGATTTCATTGAGCGTCAGCGACGTATCAGCACTATCAACAAGGAACTCCTGCGCAGGCTCAGAAAGAAATAACACAGCCTGTGAACTCGTTTCCTAATTGTAAACAATAGCTTTTCCGCAAGCCTGCAAACCCCTTCCCGCAAGTCAGCAACTCCTTCCTCGCTTGAATGTAAATTTATTTTCATGGTGTGAAAATATTTTTTCAAATCATGAAAATACTTTTTTCACATCGTGATAATATATTTTCACGTCATGAAAATATGTTTATCTGCTAGAAGAGTTCCTTTTCAAATGCTGCGGATATAGCTTTCTTCTGCTCCGGAGACAGAGATGGTTCCGCCTGGTCCAAGGCATGGTGCAGAGCATCGACAGCCTTTTTCCTGGCCTGCTGCTGTCCCATCTTGAAGCCGCTCCTGTAGGGAGTGGACGGGAGTAATGCCCGATTGAAGTTTCCGTCGCTCATAAATTATACAATCCCTAATCCTTCAAATTGCCCCAGCACTTTACAATTTGTGCCTTTAGTTTGTCCTCTGCCGGATTGCTCTGGGGATGCCAGAAGCGCTGACCCTGCAATTCGTCGGGCAGGAACTGCTGCTCGACGAAGTTGCCCTCGTAGTCGTGAGCATACTTGTAGCCCTTGCTGTAGCCAAGTTCCTTCATGAGCGATGTCGGAGCGTTGCGAAGATGCAGGGGCACAGGCTGGTTGCCCGTCTCCTGAACCTTCTGAATGGCATCGTTGATAGCCATATAGGCCGAGTTGCTCTTGGGACTTGCGGCCAGATAGACCGTTGCCTCGGCCAGTGGGATGCGTCCCTCGGGCCAGCCCAGCTTCATTACGGCATCGAAGGCAGCATTGGCCAATAGCAGGGCATTGGGGTTGGCTAGTCCGATGTCCTCGCTGGCACTGATGACCAGACGGCGGGCAATGAAGGCAGGGTCTTCCCCACCCTCTATCATGCGTGCCAGCCAATAGACGGCGGCATCGGGGTCGCTGCCACGAATGCTCTTGATGAAGGCAGAGATGATATCGTAGTGCATCTCGCCGTCCTTGTCGTATGCAAGGGGATTCTGCTGCAGGCAGTCGGTCACGATTGCATCCGTAATCTCCACATCGCCTTCGGCCGGAGCGGACTCATAGACGAGCTCCAGGATGTTGAGCAGCTTGCGAGCATCGCCACCGCTGAAGCGCATCAGGGCACCTGTCTCCGCAAAGCGGAATGTGCGGCGGCTGAGCTCCACATCATGTTCAACCGTAAAATGAGCAAGTTCGAGCAAGTCCCTCTCGTCGAGCGGCTTAAGCGTATAGACCTGACAACGGGAGAGCAGGGGACGTATCACCTCGAACGAGGGATTCTCCGTCGTGGCTCCGATGAGGGTGACGATGCCTTGCTCCACAGCTCCGAGCAGCGAGTCCTGTTGCGACTTCGAGAAGCGGTGTATCTCGTCGATGAAGAGGATGGGATTGTTCTGGTTGAAGAAGCGCGAGGAGCGAGCCTTCTCGATGATGTCGCGCACGTCCTTCACGCCGCTTGTCACGGCACTGAGCGTAAAGAAAGGCACGTCCAGCTTGCGGGCTATGATACTGGCCAGCGTGGTCTTCCCAACGCCCGGCGGCCCCCAAAGGATGAAGCTGCCCACGTGTCCGCTCTCCACCATTCTGCGCAACACAGCACCCGGCCCCACCAAGTGCTGCTGACCGACATAATTTTCCAGCGTCTGCGGACGCATTCTTTCTGCTAATGGCTGCATAACGATGGCAAAGATATGAAAAAAATAGAATTTATATGATAAGAATCTGGAAAAAGTGTTTCATGTTTGATTTTTTTTCTTAACTTTGCCTTTCGTAGTGGATAAACTACACACAACAAGAAGATAATATAACGAAAAAAACAATATTATGAAAAGAATTGCGCTATTGTTACTTATTGTTACACTCCATCTGAATTCCTATGCACAGGGTTGGCCCTATGGTTATGAAGGCGTTATGATGCAAGGCTTCTACTGGGACTCTTACAACGAGACTTCGTGGACGAAGCTTCAAGCCCAGGCCGACGAGATAGCTCCCTACATCCAGCTCATCTGGGTTCCGCAGAGCGGATGGTGCAACAGCGACTACACGATGGGCTACATGCCCGTCTATTACTTCAATCAGAAAAGCTCCTTCGGCACCGAAAGGGAACTCAGGAACATGATAGCCGCCTACCGCGAGAAGGGAACAGGCTTCGTCGCCGACGTCGTCCTCAACCACCGGAAGAATGTGGGCAAGGATGGCTCATGGGTTGACTTCCCCGTCGAGACATGGAACGGCAACACCTATCAGATGGGACCAACCGACATCTGCCAGAACGATGACGGCGGAACGACGGCAAACTGGGCAAAAAAGAACGGACTCTCGCTCTCGACAAACAATGACACGGGCGACGACTGGTCCGGCTGCCGCGACCTGGACCACAAGAACACCAACGTGCAGAACATCATCAAAGACTACCTCCGCTTCCTCCTCGAAGATGTAGGATACGTAGGCTTCCGCTATGATATGGTCAAGGGCTTCTGGGCCAGCTTCATCGCCGACTACAATATGGCAGCAAAGCCTCGGTTCAGCGTGGGCGAGTACTTCGACGGCACAGCGAAAATCAAGGAATGGGTGAACAACACAAAAGGCTACGTCTCCGACAGCCCGACCAGTGCCGCCTTCGACTTCCAGTTCCACTTCCGTATGCGCGATGCCATCGAGTCCCGCAACTGGCGGAATCTGGGATGGGACGAAAAGCCTCTTGCTGACTGTTACGAGAAGCAGTATGCTGTCACCTTCGTGGAGAACCACGACACAGAGTATCGTGTGACAGGAGAAACTCAAACAGCCATTTGGAAGGACACCTTGGCCGCCAATGCATATATGCTGGCGATGTCTGGCACACCCTGCATATGGTATAGGCATTGGGCAGACCCCAACTGCAAATATGCACTCAAGCAGATGATTCTGGCCCGGCGCACTGCAGGCATTGCCAACACCTCCGAAACCGAGGAGAAATGGACCGACGACAACTTCTACGCCAAAGTCGCCAAAGGCAAGTACTCCAACCTGCTTTGCGTCGTCGGGAACAAACCAGGCAATTACAGCGCCGGTTCCGGCTACACGGAAATCCTCTCCGGAAAAGGCTATCGCTACCTCCTGAGCCGCAACGCAAACACCGTATGGCTGGATGTCCCCGACGGCATATACGAGTCACCGCTGAAAGTCAAATTCACCACCGTCAGCAACCTATCCGGGGCCAAAATCGTCTATACACTCGACGGCTCCTCCCCCACCCCGGACAGCCCTCAGCTCAACAACGGTGCATCGCTCAGCATAAAATCATCATGCACCGTCAGGGCCGGCATCCTCTCAGGAGGAAAAGTCTATGGCCTCCAGAAACGCAAGTACGAAATCTTCTTTCCGCACGACGTCACAATCCATGTCAACTCCGTCGGCTCCTGGCCAGGCATGACCTTCTACGTATGGGACAATAAAGGCAACAAACTCACTGGCGAATGGCCAGGCAAGCGCGTCACCACATACGACACCATCGATGGCAAGAGATGGTTCTATCAGACCTACCACATCACCTCGCCCGACCAATACCTCAACCTAATCGTCACCAATTCCTCAAAGAACAAGCAAACCGTCAACATGACAGGCATTCGCTCGGACCGCTTCATCAGCATCACAACCGACATGGACGAAAACACGTACATCACCGAAGACAAAACTTCGGAAATCGACACTGGCATCAACGGCGACTTCCCCACACAAGCCTCTCCCAAAGATTTTGAGCAGGGCACGATGTACGACCTGAGCGGCAGGAAGATACAATCCTTCGGTTCCCGCACCCCCAGCAAAGGCATCGTCATCAAAAACGGCAAGAAAATAGCATACTGAACAGCAAATTCCCCCACAACATAGACTAATTTTGTTCCAGCCATACCCCTATCCTTAATATTTTCATGCATTATTTTGCATTTAACGACAAAAAAAACCTAAATTTGCCATGCAGTAGCAATAATTTGCACATGAATTAATCTTATCATATAATATATATGGTATTCTTTTCACTCATATCGACAGCCATCTCGTGCATTTTCTACGGCATCCTTGTCACCGTGGCTATAATGGCCGGGCTCTATTTCATACTGAGAGCCATCAGCAGAGGCATCGTCCAGACACCAGCCTTCTATATAACTGGAGTTGTGCTGGCCATCCTGTTGCTCATCCAGACAACGCTGATGATAGGAGCAATAAAGGCAAAGGACACAGCTGATGCCGCAAAACAGTATGTCTGCGAAATGGTGGAAAGCTACCAGGGCATCGTCAGTGCCGATGAAAGCCAGGAAGTGATAGCAGCCGTGGCAGACGAATTCCCCATTATCAGCAAGTTCGTTGACCTGACAGCCTTCTACGGCAGCAATATCGCAGAACTGCCAAATACAATCCATGCCTCCGTCGTAGGTTATCTCGATTCCTACATCTGGCACCGCATCTGGTGGATTCTCGGCATCATCGTCGTAGCATGCGGAGTGGTGATGATTTTTGCTCGTTCCAGCTTTTCAAACACAGGCAGCGATTACGGCTTTAATGATGCTACAAACATTCAATTCTAAAACAATAACAACAATTCACAATAACAAAATCAAATCATTATGGCAGACATTTTAATTGGATTAGGCGGCACCGGAGGTAAGGTGCTCAAGGCCTTCCGTCAGAGACTCTGGACAGACTACACTGACGTTGAGCGTAAAAGGTTACCCATCGGATTTATCTATGTAGATACCGACCGGGCAATGCTGGATGCATCGGACCTGACCTACGAAACCATTCATGGAAACTGCTGCTTCCAACCGAACGACTTCGTTGATATTAAGACCCACAGCGACATTGATGCTATTTTTACTAATCCCACAGCCTATCCGAAACTGCACGGACTGCTGGGAAATGTCGGTGAGACACAAACTGCCGTTTGCCCCGTTGGAGCCGCTGCCGACCAAAAGCGTCGTGCTGGTCGTATCCTCTTTGCAGCCAACATTGATGCATACCTCTTCAAATTGAACACAACAGTCGAGGATGTTAAAACGAAAGAAGTAAACGGCGACATCAATGTTTATATTTTTGCAGGTCTGGCGGGTGGCACAGGTTCCGGTTCAATTGTGGATGCCGTAGTACAAACCCGTAAATGGTTTTTCGAGCATAACTATAACGAGCATCAGTTCAAAATTGTCACTTTCTGCCAAATTCCAGAGAACACACCAAAAGCAGGATGGGATTCCGGCAACTACAAAGCCAATGGCTTCGGTGCGTTGCAGGAGTTGAACAACCTCTTCTCGAGCCACTTTAACATGGAATGGGGTACAAAGACACTCACTCCCCCGTATGACGTGACCAGCGATGTGGAATACGGACGCATTTATCTCACTTACGACAATCCAACACCAGAGAACGTACGGGCAGGACGTATTCCCCAAGATGTAAAAATAGGCAATGGCCTGATTCTCTACTCGAACAAGAACGACAAGGGCTTCACTATCACCGAGCCTGTGGAACTGGCAGAGCTTGTAGCCAACTTTGTATATGCTTGGGTATTTATGCCAGGCGGTGAAGCAAAACAGAATTTCGGTCGCTTCGTAAGCTTTGAGAACATCACGGGATTCCGCGATGAATATGACGAGACAGCTGATCCAGAGCTGGGCAATCCAATCCCTGTTCGCACCCGTGCCGTAGGCTCATTCGGCATCAAGCGAATCGTTGTTCCAGAAAGTTCACTACAGGAGCACATCGCATATACACTGGGCTGTTCTGCTCTGCTGCAATTCAAATATGGCAACTGGAGCACACAGCAAGGATACCGCGACGAACCGCTGCCATTTGATGCCATAAGCTATGTAAAGGACGAAGGTCGCCGCGAGAGTTGGAAACTCAGCCGTCCTTACTTCCTATTGCAAAAATATATCCTCGATAGTGATTCGAAGGAAAACTGGAAGGAAGGCGATTACAGTACGTATTGGCATCCGTGTATAGATGCATGGCAGAAAGTTGCCCGTGGTGCAAAGAATGAATTCCCAAAACTGATTGAACTCTGTCGCGGAGGACAAGATGGCGGATTCCGCGGTAAGGGTGTGGAGAACTTCTTCAAGGACAAGGCTCTGTCCATAGACGAAAACTACTCCAAGCAAATTGCCGAAAAGGTAGAGAACTATTTCTTCGAACAATGGGCACTGGGCAAGTTGTCACTGACCACTCTGGAGGAAATATCAGCCAAACTTTACAAGCAAATCTGCGAGGAGACCCAAAAGTTTGTTGAGAAGGACATTCCCGAACTGGAACAGACAATCAAGGCTATTGAGCAAAACATTCAGAGCATTATCCAAGACTATCTGAACTCAAATGTTGTAGTTCGTGCCGCTACGTTTAACAACCGCTTCCAGCGTGTCGTCGAACTCAGCAAAACGCTCTATTGTAAGAAGACGGAACTTGCTGCCATGCGTTTGTTCTCACAACCATTATGTCAAGCTCTCGAAACACGTTTCCAGGATCTTAACAACCGTATTATTGGATTCAAGAACAAACTCGACGAACTCATCAAGTACTCTAAGGAACGCATGAGCGCTTTGGCAGACCTGAGCCTCATCGATGACGACGACACACGCGACGGCACAGAGAACATGAACCTGCCCGTCATCGAGTTCTACAACCGCAAGCGTATGCAGAACCTGGAAGGACGACTTCTGGGCGATCAGGAACGTATCGACAGCATCGGCGGACAAATCCGGCAGGCCGTTGTGGATGCGCTACAAGGCGACCACCGCTTTACAAACGTGCAGCGCATGAACACCAAGGTTTTGTCACAAGCACTCTTAGGTCCTGTTTACGAACAAATCAAGTCATTCCACGACAAGCTTTGCACCGAGCAACAGGATAAGATTCTTGGCATGCCCATTATGGAACGCCTCTACCAGAAATATGGAAACAATCCGCAGGAACTGAACAAGTTTGCAGGCAATATTGTTACTGCCAGCGGTATCTTTACCGAGATTGACATGAATCAAATCCGACAGGACAACGAGAACACGCCACCGCCTCAGCAGGGCATAAATATTTTGGTAAAGCGTATTCTTATCAACCTGCCTGCCAGCCAAGAGCCCGAATTAGTGACTTTCGCTGAAGAACTGAAGAGTGCCATCTTGGCAAACATCGGAGGCGGTGAAGGAGGAAATGTCATCGTTGACACGAATAACCCCAACCAAAATGAAATTTCGGTGATGACACTCGTCAATGGTTTCCCAATGCGCGCCATCAGTGCCATTCCCATGTTGCAGGCGGAATATAGCCGACTCATCAACCAGGATGCGAGAAAGAAGGTTGTGCTCGTCAGCGAAGGTAAAGATGGTGATTTCCGTTCTCTCTTCGCCCGTCCCGCCAAGACCGCAGCAGAATTGCGCGAGGATTTCGCTCCACAACTTATCGTTCTACTTGGTCTGGAGAAGTTCATCAAGGACAATGCCAGTGAGGAATATGGTGTTGCAGAAACTGATTTCTTCGGCAATGCCGCTGTTAAGCCATGGGGACATCGCATGTTCACAGAAATTCCGTACAATGACCGTCTCGTTACCGAGCGCAAGACTCAGGTGGCCAAACTCTACAACGAGACCATGCAGACGGCATTCAGCGAGGTCGATTGCAGCGTACGCGCGAATGTTGAAGCAAAGAAGATGGAAATCCAGCAAGCAATCATGGCTCACATCGGTACAGTGATGCAAGCCGAGAATCCCAAAAAGCCGCAATCGTACAATGATTTCGTGAATTGGACAAAGAAGGCTGTTGAAACCGTGCTTGGATATAATCCAAATGCATAATATTTTGTATAATGTACAAGAAATTACAAAAATTAGAAATATGAAAAAGTATAAGTGCATGAACATTGGCAATTGTGACAATGCCAATAACAATGTAATATTTGAAATTGCCGAAGGAGAAGAACTGAAGTGCCCGAACCCGAAATGCCAATCAGAAATGATTGTTGAGGTAAAGAAGTCCCCAATCCTTATGTATATCATCATTGCCGCAGCCGTTGCCCTCCTTTGTGGTGGAGGATTCGGCGTATGGAAAATGATAGGTGACGGAGGTCCGAAGATTGACAAGGTTGAACTTACCCCGAATCAGATTGCTCTTGTCATTGACGAAACTCCCAAAGCTCAGCTGAATGCAAAGGCTCTGGACGAGGAAGGGCAAGTAATGACGGATGAGGATATCGCCTTTGAATGGACTATTGACAACGAGAGTGTGGCTTCTATAACTGCAGATGGCGAAGTTACAGCCGTCGGAGAGGGCAATGCAATCGTTACAGTTAAGATTAAAGGAAAAGAGGTATTTGCTACATGCCCGGTAGAAGTGAAGGTAAAGGAGACTCCTGTCGTGAATCGTGTATTAATCGAAGAACTGTCATTAGTAGAGTCCGAGAACTTCACGTTAAAGCAAGGTGAGAGCAAGAAGCTGCAATACAAGGCTACTCCAGAGGATAACGAGGAAACTCCTGTCTGGAAGTCTTCGGATTCAACGATTGTTTCTGTTGATGCTGCTACGGGGGAAGCAAAAGCTCTTAAGGATGGAAAAGCCAAAATCTCTATAGAGTCCCAGAAGGCTTCTGCTTCCGTCGAAGTGACAGTTCTCAAGAAAGACTCCATTCAATTAAGTTGGGGACGCTACGACGGGCCACGCAACAGCAGTGGAAATCCAGATGGCTTTGGCGGAACAATAACTGTTACAAAGTCATATACCATCGACCTGAAGAAAGCCTCGGGCGAAACAGTTACTGTCAGTCCTGGCGATAAAATCTTCAGTGTCAAAATGGAGAACGGACGTCTCCGCCAAGGTGAGATTCATTTCGCTGACGGAAAGCGTAAATATATCTCTGGATTGTAAATATGTATGGCAAGTTGTATGAAACATTTTATTGTTTTCCTCATAATGTTGGGTGCGAGCCTGATTGCGGTAGCTGGAAACAGCTATCGCACAGACTTGCTCGAACGAATGGCGAAAACAATGAACATAGCAGCTAGCCTTGACAAACTTCAGGATGGTATATACTATCGGCACATTACTTACAATAATAGAAACATAACAATCATTGTTGTTAATCACGAGATTGCACACATAGGCTATTCTGTGTTTACACCAACCATGCGTCAGTCGCTCGGCTCCACTGTCTGTGATTTCTTGGAGCGTTATTCTCTTGAAATCTCCCTTCCGTTAAAACGTGAACGTAGCATTGCCCGCCAATTGGAGGAAGACGGCATATTCTTCCGCAACGGAGACTTTAGCATCTTCAAGCAATTTGAGCAGGATACCACCTACAGCATTCATTTGGAGAACCTTAATTCCAAACGCTATATGGTAAGTTGGTCTAAGGACGGAAAAGACATTTTTTCCGTAAACTTCCCCATAGAACGTGACCTTTTGGTTGGTACAGAGATGATAGAGAATGAAAGAAGGATACTACAAGACATTCCAAAGCAAGAAAAAGGTGCGAGAAACTACCATTTGGCAGACTCTTCTTCCCTGAAAATGATATCATGGCAGAAGAAATACTACTTGCTCCAGGGGGGCTATTATTACACCAAGCAACTAAACTCCAACAAATACTTTGAGAAGATTGGCAAAGACAGATACAATCTGTTCTATAAATCCGATTTTGTATTGGAAAGCCTGACAAACATGATGACTACAGGCGCAATAGAAAACGACTATGACTTGCAAATCAGATTGGTAAAGTATGGTTTCACTCAAGACACAATTCAGGTCAAGCTTAACCAATGGATTAACTATTGTATAGAGCAAGGCTGTTGGGGTTACTTTGGTATTATCTCCACGGAGAAAGGCATTGCAGACTGTGAACTGATAATGAGAAACAATGATATGAACTATATCCATCTAATGAGAATGTTAGTGGATATCAGTACCCTCGAGGACAGGAAGGGGCTGATAAGTGCACGATTGAATTGTTATATCCCGACAAATAGAATTAAATATCTT
>Ga0310690_10006447_pt1 | contig 15421 bp, 10 predicted proteins | sample AusTroGonzalo_MG_2_FD_207661 | JGI IMG/M metagenome (GOLD analysis project Ga0310690, IMG submission 207661) | Bovine rumen microbial communities from tropical cattle in Woodstock, Queensland, Australia - Gonzalo_04 (v2) (version 2) | ecosystem: Host-associated > Mammals > Digestive system >... | reverse complement strand
CCCTTCACCATATCGGAATTCACCAAACAGAAACGTCCATTGTAAAGTGCGTTCAACAGCTTCAGTTTCAGTCCCGTGGGCTGGTTGGTCACCAAGATGTTCACCTGCGCCTGACGCAACAAGTCAATCATCTCGGCATCATCGGGATTGGCTATCAAGGTCACATTAGCGTATTTCTCCGCCTGCTTCCTCAACTTTTCAGAGGGATTCAATCCTGCCACGATGCAATGCAAGTCCAATTCGGAGAACACATTTTCTATCAGCCATTTGGCTGCATCCTCATTTTCCCTCACGGAGAGATTGCCGTGATAAAGGACGTATTCTCCCCTACCCGTCTCAGAACAAACCGAATCAGCCGCATTGAAACCCGGTACGAGGACTACTATCTTATATCGCTCACTAAAATAATCCGCATCCTGCTGCGAGATAGCGAAAATGCCCGACGCATTCTTCAGAATAGGTTCATAACGTCTTAATTTCCAAGCTTCTGCATGATAGAAAAAGCGTTTCCAACCACATTTTTCGCTATCTCCCAAACCCTTATAATAGTCGTGCTCCACATTGTGTGCCCTGACATAAATCTTCCTGTTTCTCAAACGTTTGTCGGACAAGATCGCTGTAGTATGCAATCCTTCACAGAGAATGGGATAGTCGTCCTGAAGCAAGTCCTGCACCAAAGCCTCCGAGCGTCGCGAAGTGACAATAAACGGCGTGAGACTCAGTTGCTTGGCAAAGGAGGTATCCCGCTTGTAATACTTCACCTCGTGGTAGCGTTTCAGTATTTCCTGTTCGCCCCTGCTGTACTCGAAGCAATGCAGGTGCACCTTGACGCCAGCCTCAGAAAGGGCTTTCACGCGATAAAACACATCGATGACCCCACCGTAATTGGCGGGATAAGGTACATCGAAAGCTATGACATGTAGGTGATAATCTGTGTCATTCATAATGTTTGTAGATTTCAAGCAGTTTCTGCTCCTCATTCTCCCAGCACAAATCCCGTGCCGCAACACTCAGGTTTTGTTTCCATTGTTCCCTTCTCGCCTCGTCCGACAAGGCTTCCCGAATCGTGGCAGCTATAGTTTCCGGCTCGTGATTTTCAATAAACAGGCCCAAGTCGTATTGTCGGATAATCTTCTCAATCTCTGTCAGATGCGAGGCCACAATCGGCACACCCGCCTGGATGAAGTCGAACAGCTTGTTGGGCAAGCTGAAACGATAGTTGAGGTTGGTGTCCTTGTCGAGACAGAAGCCAAGCTCGGCAAGCTGGGTATAAGCCATCATCTGCTGGTATGGCATACGCGGGAAGAAACGCACGCGGTCGGTAATCTTCATGTCTTCAACCATTTGTTTCAGGACAGGCAACACATCACCGCCACCGATAATCATCAGGAAGCAGTCATCGAGAAGCGACATCGCCTGTACCAGTTCCTCTGCACCACGCTGGATATTGATGCCCGAGCCTTGTAATATTAAAAGGTGCTTGTCGGTGGGCAAGCCCGATGCCTGTTTGTCACCTTTGGGAGGCAAAGCCTTACGCGGTGGAATATTGCGAATCACATGCACTTTCACGCCGTATTTCTCACGGAACAGGTCGGCAATCGAGTCGCAGACAGTAATCATCTCGTCCAGTTTAGGCACCACAAAGCCTTCTATTCGTTTCCAAACCCTTTGCACTTTGGGTCGATGAACCAGCTCAGGCGTCTCGGTGAAGTATTCATGGCTGTCGAAAATCATCTTGACGCCTTTCAGTCGCGAGATGAAATAATTGGGCAGAATCGTATCCAAGTCGTTGGACAGCAACAGGCTGGCGCGATGAAACAGAAGGAAGAGGAACAGGCGAACATTGTATTCGGCATAAAACAACGGCCCTTTCACAAAAAGTAGTTTCATGCGATGCGAGGCGTAGGGACGTTCATCCATTGGCGGACTCTTGCGCTGTTTCCTCCCGACCAAAAGAACCTCGTATCCAGCCTTTTGCAAAGCCAGACACGACTTGTTGACCCTTTGGTCCGTAACCAAATCGTTAATCACCGAAACAATCACGCGTTTCATGCAGCAAAAATAGTCATAATTCCGCATTTAGCGTTCCGCATTCCGAATTTTCCTATTTTTGCCCCCATGAAAACCAATGTCAGCCTCAGACCCTACAACAGCTTCGGCTTCGATGCCACAGCTCAGTATTTCGCTGAAATCAATACGCTTGAAGACCTCCAAAGCCTCATCAAAAGCGGAGCCATAAAGAAGCACAAGACCCTGATTCTCAGCGGTGGAAACAATGTCCTTTTCCAGAATGAGATATTCGAAGGCCTTGTGGTTTACATCAATACGAAAGGCATTGAAATCGTTCGCGAAGACGAAAACGAAGTCATCGTCCGGGCACAAGCCGGTGAAGATTGGCCGGAGTTCGTGAAGTATTGCGTCGGCCAAGGCTGGTATGGATTGGAAAACCTGGCCCACATCCCCGGCAAAGTGGGTGCAGCACCCGTGCAGAACATCGGAGCCTATGGCATGGAACTGAAAGACAGCTTCCTGCAATGCGAAGCGATAAATTTGACCACTGGAGGCACCATTATCTTTACCAAAGAAGCCTGCTGCTTCGGCTATCGCGAAAGCATCTTCAAAGGCGAGCTGAAAGGACAGTATGTGATTACCTCTGTGGACTTCCTGCTGAAGAAAAAAGCCCCGCTCCACTTGGAATACGGCAACATCAAAGCCTATCTGGATCAAAACGGGATAGACAAACCCACTTTACTGCAGCTCCACGATGCCATTTGTGCCATCCGTGATGCCAAACTGCCTGATGTGAAGCAGATTGGCAGCGCAGGCAGTTTCTTCAAGAATCCCGTTATCGAAAGGGAACAGTTTGAAGCTTTGCAGAAGGAATATCCGGATATGCCCCATTATGAAGAGCCCGATGGAAGAGTGAAAGTGCCGGCTGGATGGTTAATTGAGCATTCCGGCCCTTCGACCCATTCGACAGGCTCAGGGACCACAAGCTCAGGGACCAGTTGGAAAGGCTGGCGCGATGAACACGTTGGCGTTTATGACAAGCAAGCTCTCGTCCTGGTGCATTACGGAGGAGGCAAAGGACAAGACATCGTAGAACTCTCCCACAGAATTCAAGACTCTGTGGAAGAAAAATTTGGCATCCGCATCAATCCTGAGGTCAATATGGTATAGGCGTAGGCAAAAATGGGGTGTTTTTGGGGTTAGGGAAAAGTTAGCGTTTGGTTAGACTTACATCAGTGTTGGAAAGTTCAGATTTGGAGCCGTTTTGGGTAGGAGGAAAGTGGGTGTTGGATGGGAGTTACCTTGGACCTGGGTTGGAGTTGGGTTGGACTTGGGTTATTCCTGAATGGGTTGACAGTTTGCAGTCAATAGTCAAAACAGTCAAAGTCAAAATAGTCAAAATCGGTTTCAAAAGCGGATTTGTGGTCGAAAAAAAACTGTAACAACTGTAACTGTAACGGACGAATGTTACAGTTGTTACAGTTGTTACAGTTAAAAATAGAGAGAGTCGGCAGCGAAAACGCTCCGACTCTCTCGTCAACATTATGAGAAGACAATATCTTGGTTATTCCTCTTTACGCTTTTTGGTCACTAGGTAAGCGCCGCCAAGACCCAGCAGCAAGGCGATGCCGCTGCCAAGGGGAGCGTTCATATTGGTTTCCGAACCGTGCTCCGGCAGGGCAGGCATCAGACCGTTTAAATCGAGCATGAGACCTGGAGCGAAGACGTTGCCGCTTTCGATGCCACCACGACCCATCAGGCCGCCACCGGTGGCGAAGGCTTCATTAGGGGCAAAGGCCATATCCTGTGCGAAGGTCGTCAGACCCATTCCGAGGACGATTGCGATTGTTACTACTAACTTTTTCATCGTATTATAGTTTTGTTGTTATTACTCTTGTTTTTCTTCACAAAACCGACAAAACTGTCAAAACCTTTTTGTTGGTGGACGTCGGCAGCCAACCGGCCTGCCGACTGAGGGCGAGCATGCTCGCCAGTGGGGAAGCGACCCGGTTGGGCGCTTCCCTTGGCTCTAGCATTGTTTTGTATGTTTTGCATGTTTTGTGACATATTACTTAATGACGATCTTTTGTGTCTTAACCGAATCGCCGTTGATGAGTCTCAGGACGTAAACACCAGGCTTCATACCGGAAGTGCTGACGCGGGTGGCGTTCTCTTCCTGCATCATGATGCGGCCCGTCACATCGACCACTTGGAGGATTGAGGTCCCTGAGTGGTACTCTGAGCCCGTCGAAGAGCCCGTCGAAGGACCGTTAATGATAAGGTTGCCGTCAGCATCGATATAGGCGAAGGTCCCTGAGCCTGTCGAAGGGCCGTCCCCCTCGGAACTAAACACCAGATTGAAGCGCGAGGCATAATCCGTGGTCTTGGCCTCAAAGCTGTAGACAGGCGTCTCAAGCAAATCGATGTCTTTGCCTGTCATATTATCAACAAGGTGCAGATAGCCGCACTCGGCATTGAGCAGCGTAGCCTCGATGCTGTAGGTGCCGTTGGCTTTCTCGATGAAGAGCGGCATCACGCCGTTGACGGCCTCATTGTTGGCCACAGCGTAGCGGCTACCGCCATTCTCGAAGTACAGCAGGCTGTGGGCCGTGCTGGTGCTCATCTTCTCAAGACGTTCACCTTCATTCATGCGCAGATAGGCGCGGTCGGCCACAACGGTCTCTGAGCCATTCTTGCGCAGCACCAGTCTCACATATCCGTCCTGCTGACTCTCGCCACGAGTCTGGGCGCTGCCAAAGGTAAGCGTGCCATCTTCTGTAGCCTTCACAAAGAAGCCGTCGCCAGGCTTAATAGGCTCGTTGTCGGCAGCCACGTAAGCCAGCAGGCTGCTGCCACCCTCGGCACGGTAGAAGGCCGTCTGGGCCGTGCCGTTGATCTTCACGTCGCCAATGTTGATGTTGTTGGTGTAGGGGTTACCCACCAGGTTGAATCCGGCCAAGTCGCCGGCGGTATAGGTGACCGGGATGCTGATTTCAGCATTGCTGGCGTTGAGCTGACCAGCGAGGTTCACCGTCTTGGGCGACTGATTGGCGTAGAGGTAGCCTTGTGCCGGGTTGAATTTGTCGAAGTTGCCATCCACCTTCTCGTTGAGCCACATAGCGGTAGGCTCATCGTAGGAATACAGGTCGTAGGTGCCAGTGGTAAGACCGCTGACGGGCATTCCGCCATAGATAGGTGCGGCTATGGTGTACCAGCCATCGTTGCCCGTGCCGTAACCGGAGATTTGTCTTTGGACAGTGCCAGAACCATTGCTATAGTAATTCACCAATTGTCCACCCTCTGCGATGACAAGCTGCGATGACAGTCTCGGATTGATGCCACCAGTAATGGTCTTTCCACTGTTGATGGTAAATACATCGCTGGGGTTCTGCACATAGAGGTGCAGCACGTTGGCATCCACGTCCAAATGGCAATTGCTGATGAGGCACACCACATCGCTTGCGGAAGGAAGCATTCCTTGATACCAGTTGATATCGTCCGACCAGAGGTCGTTGTCAAACTCCTCAAATTGGTATTGCTCTTTCCGATTGGTGAAGTTGCTCCATCCTGTGGCACTTTGATAGGTTGAAATCTTGCCGTAAGGCACATGGAATGGGATGCTGTAGGTCATACCCTCGAAGGAATTGGACTGTGCCGTTGCCGGATTTTGTCTTTCCACAATCAACGCTGTAATACCGCTACAATTCTGGAAAGCGTATTGATTTATTGTTGTCACAGAATTCGGAATAACCAGATTGCCGTCGAATCCGCTACAGCCATTGAAAGCATAATTGTCGATAGTTGTCACAGAATTCGGAATAACTAAACTGCCAGTGAAGCCATTACAATTCTGGAAAACATATTGGTTTATTGTTGTCACGGAATTCGGGATAACCAAAATCCCATCGAATCCGTTACAGCCATTGAAAGCGTATCCGCCGATTGTAGTCACGGAATTCGGGATGACCAGACTGCCCGTGAATCCGCTGCAGCCACTGAAAGCATCTTCGTAGATGGTAGTCACGGAATTCGGGATGACCAGACTGCCCGTGAAGCCGATGCAGTTATAGAAGGCACTACCGCCGATTGTAGTCACAGAATTACCAATAGTCAGACTACCAGTGAAGCCGCTGCAGTTATAGAAAGCTCTACTGCCGATTATTGTCACAGAATTCGGGATAACCAGACTGCCCGTGAAGCCGCTGCAGTTATAGAAAGCATTATAGCCAATTGTCGTCACGGAATTCGGGATGACCGGACTGCCAGTGAATCCGGTGCATTGACGGAAAGCACTATTGCCGATTGTTGTCACAGAATTCGGGATAACCAGACTACCCGTGAAACCGCTACAGCTTTCGAAAGTGTTTTCGCTGATTGTGGTCACAGAATTCGGGATGACCAAGCTGCCCGTGAAGCCGCTGCAATTCTGGAAAGCAGAACCGCCGATTGATGTCACGGAATTCGGGATGACCAGACTGCCCGTAAAGCTGCTGCAGCCATAGAAGGCATTATCGCCGATTGTCGTCACGGAATTCGGGATGGCCAAATTGCCATCGAATCCACTACAGTCCTTGAAAGCATGTTTGCCGATATAGTTTAAACCACTAGGCAAAAGCAGATTTCCAGTTGCGTTAGGACTATTCTTGAACGCAAAATTCGGGATACGGGTTACATTCTCACCAATGGTCAAAGTAACAATCGGAGTTTCTCCGTAATTGCCATTGCCGCTACTGAATACGGAATAAGTATAATTGTCGTTTGAATTTTGTGCCGAATGCATCTGAGTACAATTCGTGGCATTGAAATGTACCGTAGCCAAATTGGGACAGTTCCAGAACGCATAGCCACCAATAGTTGTTACCCTTGTGCCAATGGTCAACTCTGAACTTTGTACTCCATCAAAAGCGCGTGTGCCAATATTCGTGGTCGCATTGGGAATGACAATAGCATGAGTGATACCCGGACTATTTCTGAACGCATAATCCGGTATATTGGTTACATTGCTTCCAATATTTAAGGTAACAATGGGGGTGGTGCCACCTGCGCCACGGAACACAGAATCTTCCAGACCGGTAACCATTGTGGTACAATTCGTGGCATTGAAGTTCACCGTTGCCAAATTGGGACAGTTCCAGAAAGCATAGCCGCCAATGATAGCAACACTTTCCCCTATGGTCACCGAAGGCAACTGCGAGCAGCCATAAAACGCATATTGTCCAACCGATGTCACAGAATTCGGGATGTTAAGTGCTGTTGAAAGGGCGGAGCAATTATAAAAGGCATAGTTTCCAATGGTTTGCAAGCCGTTACCTTGAATAAGCATCTGCGGCATGCTGGTGCAGCCATAAAAGGCATAGTTGCCAATTTCTGTAACTGAAGAACGGACAACCAAACGGTTATTAATGTTACTGGCATTATAGAAAGCATAATCAGGTATCCTTGTCACATTGCTGCCTATAACCACTTTGGTGATAGCTGGTGCCGCACCGTTTGTGTTGCTTGAAAACATCGGGTAAGTATTGGAGTTGTAAGTGGTTTTCATACTTGCGCAATTCCTTGCATTGAAATTGACTGTTTGCAAAGCTGGACAATTCCAGAAAGCTTGGCTTCCTATCGAGGTCACATTTTCTGGAATGGTCACTTGGGTCAATGCGGTACAGCCATAAAATGCTTGTTCGCCAATAGTGCCCAAGGAAATAAAATACTCCAATTCAGTAAACGACTGAATGTTTGTTTTATTTTTGAACACATTGCCCAAGCTTGCCACAGCAGCTGCCTCGGCATAGCTCAACTCTCCATCACTGTTGCTGTCCCAATTGGCCACACACCGGGCTTTCACGTTGGCATCGGCAAAAGTGATGTTACCCTCTTGAGCAAAATTAGCTATCAAGTTTCTGTTATTGTAAACCGTAAAGTTGTAAGTCGAACTTGTTGAAACAATCGCGCCATTCTCTATCCAACTAACAAAGGTGTAGCCGGCCGAGGGCGTCGCGGTGAGTGTGCAACTGGTACCTACTGCATAAGTACCTCCTCCGCTCACAGTACCACCCTCTGTTGGGTTCGGCATTGCGTTGATGACAAAAGAAAAGTTCTCACGAGGGGCCACAAGGCGCACACTTTGACCGTAGTTACGGTTGTGGTAACTCGAGTAGGAGAGGTTGCTGGTATTAAAATTCACGGTGTACGCGCTGTTGCTATCGTAGTATGAAGCCGACCAGTAGTTGCCGTTATAGTAGGTGCTGTTATAACTCACGTTAATCGAAGTCCCAGAGCGATAGCCGGCAACAGGCAGGAAGACGGCTCCATGCTGTTCCAGCGTGTTCCATTGCGATGCTGTTATCATATTGCTGGAGTAATTCGAATAGCTTGTGTTTGTGTTGTTCAACGTGTAGTAGCTGGTGCTCCAGTCGTCGGGTAACAAAATCACGCCGTACACACCGTTCACCTGGGCCTTGGCATAACGGATGCCGCTGGAAGTAGTGCGGGTGTTGAAAAGATACGCCCATTCATCCTTGGTCAGCGTCCGCCAGCCGCTGTTTTCTGTGTTGCCGCCATTGCTGATGGCGTTGTAGCCCCAGTCAGCTTGGCCTGTTTGGTCAAACAAGTTGTAATTTTCGTTGCCGTAGGCGTAATAGTCGCTGTTGGTTGTGCTTGTACTCCATGGCTGGTAACAAACAGCACCATGGTTATAGCCACTGGTACCCCAGCCAAAGAGGTCGCGGTCAGCATAGTAGTTGTAGCTTCCTTGTCCGGATTGTCCGGTATTTCCAAGATTATCCCATTGGTGGTCAGCAAACTTCCAATATGGTGTGCTAGCACTACCGATATATTGCAGGTTGCCTTGGGAGAACAGCACTTGGTCGCCATTGGCATTCACTTTGAATGCATGGCCGCTCACTGCACCTTGTGAGATGTGCGGAACAAAGTTTGCCACCAAATTTCTTTCACGCGAAACAGTGAAAGTATAAGTGGCATCTGTTGAAACGACAATGCTGTTTTCTGTCCAACTGATAAAGGTGTAGCCGTCCGAGGGTGTCGCGGTAAGCGTGCATTCGGTGCCCCATGCATAGGCACCTCCCCCGCTCACCATGCCGCCCTCCGATGGGTTGGACGTTGCGTTGATGCCATAGCAATAATTCTCGGCAGGGACGACAAGGCGCACTGAATGCCCTTTGCGGCGCCCAATGGACCAGGTCAAGGAGAGAACGTTGCCTCCGAAACCTATGCATGAGGCGTCGGTGTTACCGCGGCACGAGGAAGACCAGTAGTATGAGTATGATCCGTCAACCGACGTCCCGTCGCGGTAACCAGCGACAGGCAGGAAAACAGCCCCGCGCTGTTCCAGGGTGTTCCATTGTGATGCTGTTATCGTATTGCTGGTGAAATACGCGTTGGCTGAGTTTGTACTGTTCAGCGTGTAATAGTTGCTGTTCCAGTCGTCGGGCAACAAAATCACGCCGTTCACGTTGTTCACTTTGGCCTTGGCATAACGGATGCCGCTGGTGGTGCTGCGGGTATTGAAAAGATACACCCACTCATCCTTGGTCAGCGTCCGCCAACCATTGTTCTCTGTGTTGCCTCCATTGCTGATGGCATTGTGGCCCCAGTCGGCTTGACCTGTCTGGTCATACAAGTTGTAAGTATCGCTACCGTATGCGTAATAGTCAGTGTCGTCATTGCTCGTGCTCCAGGGCTGGTAACAAACCGCTCCGTGGTCATAACCACTAGTGCCCCAACCGAAGAGGTCGCGGTCAACATTGGAATTTGTGCTTCCTTGTCCGTTATCTCCAATACAATCCCATTGGTGGTCGGCAAACTTCCAATAAGGAGTTGCTGCGCTGCCGATGTATTGAAGGTCGCCTTGAGAAAAGAAAACATAAGAGCCTTCCGCAACCGAGAAGGGATGAGAAAGAGCCCCTTCGGGCAGAGTGGTTTGTGCAAAAAGATTTGCTGTTCCTGAAGCACCCAAGAAGAGGGCGATGATTAGCGCCAGGAGGCGCGGCTTGAGATGTGGATGTTTAGTCATTTTTTATTTGTTTTGATTTGTTTGTTGTTGCTCATTTTGGTTATTGTTGCTTTACCAGCGTTCTTTGGAGGCAAATCCAATACAATTTGCCCATTGTCTTGCTTGGCGGGGGAATTAAAAATCTCCTTCAATGCCCGGTATTCAGTTCCCCGTGCTCCAGAGGGGACGCGTACAGGAAAGTAGAGTTGTGTACCTTTTTCGACTTCTTTATCATAATCATCTATTGCTTTTTTATCGCTGAAATCTAACGACAAAACACTCTTTACTTTGTACAAAGTTTTAATCTCTCCATCAGCCTTGAAAGCGATATAGAGAGGATGTCCGTTAGCTCTGGAGCTGAATTGCCCCTTACTCTTGAAAGGGCATTCATAAATGCCACAAAGAGGGTCTGTGATGGCGTCAATAGTTATATTGGCAGGAATAATCATCACTTCATTGTCATAATAATTCATGTTATACAGATTTAGTTAAACATTTAGCACTATTTTTCCCACCTGCAAATAACATAAAAAAAAACCGGCTTGCGCCGGTTCATTTTGGTTCACTTTGTTTGGGAATGAAAAACAGAGGATTAGTTTTTACTCCACATTCCTCACCAACCGCACAGCCAAACCATCGCCACGATGGGCATCGGTACCAATCTCAACGGTATTGTCCTTAAAGCTCATCCCATACTCAGCTCCGCTTCCGGCAGTCGAGGAATGATAGCCTCCCAGATCCAAATATACACCATCGATGGTACGAACTCCCGCTTCGGGCAAAAACACCGCCCCCGCTGGCTCAAGCACCTGCTGCCAGTCAGCAAGACTGATGACATTACTATTGAACCCGAACTCAATCCTGTTAACGGAGTTCAGTTGACTGGTAGTCATTTTCCAATGGTCAGGCAACAGCACAAGCCCATTCACCCCGTTCACACATGCCTTGGCGAAACGGATGCCCGAAGCGGTGTTGCGCACAAAGAGCAGATACACCCAGTCATCGCGGCTCAGGGTGTGCCAACCGCTGTTCTCTTTGTTTCCACCGTTACTTATGGCGTTGTAACCCCAGTCGGCTTGACCCGACTGGTCATCAAGGTTGTACAAGACATCCCCATAGGCGTAATGCAAAGCATTGCTTTTGGTGTCCTTGTTGTTGCTCCAAGGCTGCCAGTTCACCGCACCGTGGTCGTAACCACTGGTGGCCCAACCGAAAAGGTCAATCCAGCCGCTGTAAGTCTTTGAGATCTTATCGTTATCCCTTCCAATGACATCGTATTGATGCTCGGCAAAACGCCATGTTCCCGTTGAAGCCTGATATTGCAGGTTGCCTTTCGAAAAAACCACCTGTCGGCCCGCACTGACAGAAAACACTCCGGGCAAAGCACCTTCATCCAAAGGAGCCAACGTATCGGAGGGTAAGGTTGTGAATGCCGTCTCATCGCCAAAAGTGGTGCCAGCTGCATTTGTCAAATAGGCTCTCACAAAATATGTGGTGTTGGGAAGCAGGCCGCATATCACCACTTGATCGCCAGTACCGTTACAACTGGTATGCAGACTTTTAAAGGTGGGGTTATGCAACATACCCCAACAAATTCCCAGTTCCGTCCCGTCGCGACAGACATCACCCACCACATCGAGGCCGACTACGGCGGTGGTCGTCGTAATCCCCGTCGCGGGCTTGGTAATCACCATGGACGATTTGAGCCATTCCAAGTCTTCTCCCTCGCAGGGCATGCAGTTGCCATTGACCATATTAATGGCCATCCTCTCCTTCTCTTGTTGAATGCTCCCGACTTGAGACACAAACAACAGCCATTCCTGACTATTGACGGGATAGAGACAAGCCATCTCGTTGCACATCGTCTTGATCTCCATACTGGTTTTGGCCAATCGATCCAGCAGCACCTCGCGGCACTCCTTCCCTGCTTGGGCTTCAACGACAATTGGCTTCAGCAGAGTGTTGATATACCATTCGGCCTCTTCGATGTATTTCTTTTGATCGGCATTGATGCCATTTGCCGTGATGTCGGAAGTCACAGAGGGGCTGACAGGTCGTCTAACAGCAAGGAGGATACATAACACGGCAAGCAACAACACGGTTATGAACGGTGCCGCTCTTCGTATTCTGTCGCTTCGTTCCATGGCTTTTCGCACAGCTTCCATGTCGGCATAGCGGTGTTCGGGGTTTTCGCGTGTGCATTTGACTGCAATGCAGCGATAGCGGTGCGGAAAAATCTCGCGCAGCAACAATCCAAAAGCATAGATATCCGCACGCCCATCAATTGTCTTTCCTCTTTCCTTTTGCTCGGGCGCCATATATTCATAGGTGCCTGCGGATAATTTCAATATAGCATAGTCATCTGCATCGGAAAGCCCGAAGTCAATGATCTTCACATTGTTGCCGTTGCGTGTAACGAGGATATTGCTGGGCTTCAGGTCGCGGTGCGAGACCTGCTTGCTGTGGATGTAGGACAAGGCATCCACAAGTTGGTCTGTCACCTTGCGGCGCGTTTGTGGTGAAGGATGGCTTTCGAGGAATTCGTCAAGCCTCACGCCGTCAATGTATTCCATCACGATGCAGGGACCGATTTTCGGGTCTGTCTCCTTGAAGAACGCCTTCACGATATTAGGGTGGTCGAACTGTGCCATCAAGTCAAACTCCTTCTTCAGCAACTCAATATAAGCCTGTTGGTCACGATACTCTTGTTTCAACCCTTTCAGGATGAACCACTTGCCTTGACGACGTATTTTCACCACTTGGTTAAAGCCTCGCGATGACAAAGGCTCGTAAACCGTCATCATATCCGTCGCGGTGATGAAATTGCCGTCAATGATTCCCGATACGCTGTCTTCGTCCATAGCCAAAATTTCCGCAAAAATACAAGATTTATGGTTATGGGGGCAAAATGAACTGAAATGAACTTCGACATTACAAAAAGAAATCGCATTTTTGCACCCTAAATCGACTGACAATGGAAAACACCAGCCCCGAGATTTCAGAACTTAAGCAGTTAATTGAAGAAAACGTAAAACGCAAGATAAAGACCTCTGCCGATTTCGACTTCCTCAGTGGAGCCATCTGGGACCGCACTCACGAAATCGTCAGCGCCTCCACGTTGAAACGGATATGGGGGTATGTGGACGGCCCCATCAGTGCCCGCCAAAGCACGCTTGACATCCTGTCGCAATTCCTCGGATTCAAAAACCTCGACGGTTTTTTGGAACACATCAAGCAGGAAAGCGGCTCCGACCACGTGACCAATCAACACCTCAAAACAGAGGATCTGGAGATAGGCGACCATGTTTACGTGTCGTGGGAGCCAAACCGCCGTTGTACTTTTCGCTATCTTGGCGATTTCCATTTCATCGTCGAGCAAGCAGAAAACTCAAAACTGAAAGTCGGCAACACCTTCAACTGTGGCCTGTTCATCCTGGGTGAGCCGCTCTATCTGAACCATCTCATTCAAGACGACAATCCACCCGTGGCCTTTGTGGTTGGAAACAAAGGCGGATTGTGTGAGCTGGAGATTATCTGATGGATAGCCCTTCGATAGCCCTTCGATAGCCCTTCGATAGCCGTTGGATAGCCCTACACCTGCCGAACACCTGCCGAACACCTGCCGAATAGAGGGCGCGCAGGCCTCAGCACTCCAAAGCACCAATCAAATCGGAAACCTTCTGGAACCCGTGACGCTCACAGTATTCGTTGATGCCCCAGGCAACCTTTGCAGATACGGCCGGATCAATAAAATTGGCTGTGCCTATCTCTATAGCCGAAGCTCCTGCAAGCATGAACTCCACAGCATCAGTGGCATTGGAGATGCCTCCCAAACCTACTACGGGAATCTTCACGGCTTTGGCCACCTGCCACACCATACGCAAAGCCACGGGCTTCACGCAGGCACCTGACAGTCCGCCTGTAATGACAGACAACTTAGGCTTGCGCCGCTCTGCATCGATAGCCATTCCCATCAGAGTGTTGATCAAGGAGACCGAATCGGCTCCGGCAGCCTCAGCCGCAAGGGCAATCTCGGCGATATTGGTCACATTGGGCGACAGCTTGACCATCAAGTGTTTATGATAGACTTTGCGCACTTCGGAAACCACTTGGGAAATACCTGCACAAGTGACGCCAAAGGCCATTCCACCTTGCTTCACGTTGGGACAGGAGACATTCAGTTCAATGGCAGGAATCTTGTCCAAAGCGTCCACCATCTCGGCTCCCTTTACATAATCCTCCAACGTGGAACCCGAAAGGTTGAGCAACACATTGGTGTCGAAGTCCTTGATGCGGGGATAAATGGTATCGATAAAGTATTGTACGCCTTTGTTTTGCAGTCCGACGCAATTCAACATTCCCGAAGGCGTCTCCGCCATTCTCGGATAGGGATTGCCCTCACGGGGATGCAGGGTTGTGCCCTTCACGATGATGCCGCCCAGTTGGGCCAAATCGACGAAATCGGTATATTCCTCGCCGTAGCCAAAGGTACCCGAAGCCGTCATCACGGGGTTGCGCAGCACCAGGCCGCGACCCAAGTCTATCTTCATGTTCACCATTTCAACCTCCTTGTGTTAAATACCGGACCTTCCTTGCAGACGCACACGTGCCCCTCGACGGTGTCCTCCACGCAGCAGAGACAGGCGCCCAAACCGCAGGCCATCAGATTCTCCAGCGAGACCTCGCACCAAACGTTTTTCTCGGCAGCCAGTTTCGCCACAGCTTTCATCATGGGCTTGGGACCGCAGACGTAAATCTTGTCGAAGCTTTGCTTCTGCCAAATCGAATGCATCGTGACAAAGCCCTTCTCACCCAACGAGCCGTCTTCAGTAGTCACAAAAGTCTCGCCAAGTTGCTGGTAATCCGCCAGACGAATCAAATCAGATGCTGACTTTCCACCCAACAGCAACGTGGGTCGAATCCCATTCTCTTCCATCACCTTTGCGAGGTAATATAGTGGCGCGATGCCGATGCCGCCTCCTACAAGCAGGCAATTCTCCCCTTTTTCAGGAAGGCTAAAGCCATTGCCCAGCGGCAACACTATGTTTATAAGGTCTCCTTCTTCAGCTTGGGCAAGATGACGGGTCCCCTCGCCTATTTGCTGCACCAGCAAGCTCATTTCATTTTGCCCTTCATCCACATCATGGATGGAGATGGGGCGACGCAGGTAGGTGGACGGAGAGCCATCCACGCGCACCTGGACAAACTGTCCAGGCTTGATCTCAGGCAAGGGCTGCTCCGAATGGAGCCTCAGCATCACCGAGCGACCAAAGTCCTGTTTTGCTATAAGTTTGAAGTCTGTTATCTGCTTCATATTCCCGTTTATTAACGCCACAAAAATACAAAAAAAGCCGCAATAATGCGGCTTTCCAACATAAAATATAACATGAAAAACTTCAATCTTTC
>Ga0310690_10006446_pt1 | contig 15422 bp, 6 predicted proteins | sample AusTroGonzalo_MG_2_FD_207661 | JGI IMG/M metagenome (GOLD analysis project Ga0310690, IMG submission 207661) | Bovine rumen microbial communities from tropical cattle in Woodstock, Queensland, Australia - Gonzalo_04 (v2) (version 2) | ecosystem: Host-associated > Mammals > Digestive system >... | reverse complement strand
ATCTTATAACCCCGGCTGGTATCTGATGATTGTCACTGCCAACGTGGAAGGCCGCGACATTCTCTACGATGTTCAGTTCAACAAGCCGACCGTATGGCTGATGGGTACTGTAACCGCACTGGCTAACTGGAGTGAGGAAGAGGAAGGCATGGACTTCACTGTTCCTACCACAGCTGACGGCGACTTCGTTTCACCTGCATTCCCGAACAGCACCAGTGGTGACGGTGGTCTGCGTGCCTACGTCAAGGTGCCTGGCTTCGACTGGTGGAAGACTGAGTTCATGGTATTCGACGGTGTCATTGTCTATCGTGGCATGGGCGGCGACCAGGATCGTGTCTCTGGTACGGCTGGTCAGAAGCTCTATCTGAACTTCACAAACGAGACTGGTGAAATTAAGTAAAGAGTGATTCGTAACTAATAAAGATCTTACAGATATGAAAAATATATTAAAGTATTCGATGTTCGCGTTAGCAGGCCTGTTTATTACGGCCTGCAACGAGGACTATAAGGACTGGGCCGAGCCCATGTCGTACCCTCAGCCTGACGCTGTCAGCATTCCAGGCTTTACGGCATCGGCAATCAGTGCCATTGACCTTAATGATGCAGACGACTTGGTATCAGTATTCAACTTGTCTAATGGCCAGTTGCCTGAGGGTTCCACTGTTGAGAAAGTGCGTATGTACCTTACCGGTGACGGTGTCGACGCTATTGGCAAGATGCTCAATGCAGTCAATGCTGACTATCAGTTCTCGAAGGCCGAGCTGCAGGAGACCGTTGTCAACTTCTTCGGTCCGCGTCCTGATGCCCGTCCTCTTACCGCACAGGTGTATGCCGATGTGATGTTAAATGGTCAGGCAGCCTATATCGATGCCGGTACTATCAATCTGACCATCACCCCGAAGGCTCCTCACATTGCCCCGAAGTATTACCTCGTGGGTGGACCTATGGACTGGGCAGCTTCGGCAGCCAGCAAGTCACAGGTGTTCACGCACAGCTCTGATGACGTCTATACCGACCCCGTCTTCACCTATCTGATGGAGAGCACGGGTGGTGAGATGTGGTTTGCTTTCGGTGACGACGAGGCTTGCGATGCCATTGTCGGTGGCGACTGGAGCAAGCTGTTCGGTACCAAGGGCGAGAGCAAGGATCTCTCTGGTTCCTTCGACTACCGCTACAACCTGGACGGCGACCACTCCTTCTGCGTCGACGGTTCAGCCAGCGCTTACCGCATCACCATCAACATGATGGAGATGACCTACCAGATTACTCCTATCGTCATCGCTTCCCAGTATTATATGGTGGGTGGCCTGCAGGGCTGGAGCACTACTGCTAAGACCTGTCTGTTCACTCCTGAAGGCAACAATGTGCTGTCGTACACCACGAAGTGGACGGGTGCCTGGGATCTGAAGATCTGGAGTGCTGCTGACTTCGGTAATTGGGATGTTGCCTACGGCTGTCAAGTCGACGGCGACAACTCGCCGAGCGGTGCGCTGATTAACAGCGGTGCACAGGCCATCTCTGCTCCTTCTGCCGAGTTCTACAAGTTCACTATTGACATGAACAAGATGACGTATACCTGGACGAAGCTTGACAACCAGGCTCCTACCGAGTACACCAACATCTCGCTCATCGGTGAGTTCAACGGCTGGGGTGGCGACTTCGAGCTGAAGCAGGTTACTCCGCACAACTGGTATGCTGTCTTCACGCAGGAGGCCGACGGTCAGCTGAAGTTCCGTGCTAACCACGACTGGAGCAAGAACTGGGGCTTCGGCAACGATGGTGACTGGAACGTCACTGAGAGCATTAACAAGATCGGTTCCAACGGTGCCGGTAACATCTTTGTTCCTGCTGGTACTTATGCCGTTTATCTGAACGACATCACTGATTCGATGCTCTTCGTAGCTCAGTAAACCTTTGTTACTTAACTATATCTTGTTACAGGTGGGCACTTCGGTGTCCACCTGTTAAACCACAAAAACGATGAAACGACTATCTGTTACACTACTATCGCTAATAGCTGTGCTCAGCACGATGGCACAGGGCTGGCCTGCCGAGTATGAAGGCGTGATGCTGCAGTCTTTCTACTGGGACTCCTACGACGACACGCAGTGGACGGAGTTGCAGAAGCAGGCAGACGAGTTCTCTAAGTATTTCACACTGGTCTGGTTGCCCCAAAGTGGTAACTGTGGCCAGACCTCCATGGGCTATGACGACCTGTATTGGTTCCCAAACGGCAACTATAGCTATACCAGCTCGTTTGGAACCGAGGCAGGTTTGCGTGCACTCATCAATGCTTTCAAAAACCGCGGCATCGGCACTATTGCCGACGTGGTCATTAATCACCGCAAGAGTAACAACGGCTGGTTTGGCTTCCCCACGGAGACCTACAACGGCGTGACTTACTCGATGGGTCCCGCTGACGTCTGTTCCAACGACGACGGCGGCAAGGCGAGGACGGAGGCCAACAAGCTGGGAGTTACCCTTGGCAATCCGGATACTGGTGAGGACTGGAATGGCATGCGCGACCTCGATCACAAGAGTACTAACGTGCAGAACACTGTCAAGGCTTATCTGAAGATGCTGCTCAACGACCTGGGCTATGCAGGCTTCCGCTACGACATGGTGAAGGGCTATAGCGGCATGTACACGAAGATGTATAACGAGGACTCCAACCCGACCTTCTCCGTGGGAGAGTGCTGGGACGGTACTAACACCATTAAGGCATGGATTGACGCTGCTGGCAAAACCAGTGCTGCCTTTGACTTCCAGTTCAAGTATGTGGTACGCAATGCTACCGATAACAATAACTGGGCACAGTTGAGCCAGCAGAACGACGGCAACTGGCCGCTCGTCAGCAGCAATGTTGACGATGGTGCCTATCGTCGCTATGCTGTCACCTTTGTTGAGAACCACGATACGGAGGTGCGACCCGATGGTTCGTCCAACGGTCCGCTGAAGAAGGACACGCTGGCTGCCAATGCCTTCCTGATGGCTATGCCTGGCACACCCTGTGTCTTCATGAAGCACTGGATGGACTGCAAGGAGGAAATCAAGGCCATGATTGACGTGCGCAACTTCCTCGGTATCCACAATCAGAGTGCATATGTCCAAAAGGCCTCCAACAAGAATTACTATATCGTTGAGACAACGGGTAAACGCGGTAAGCTTATCTGCAGCGTGGGTACGAAGGCCACCACCTACAACCCCACCAGTCAGGGCTATACCAAGGTTTTGGCAGGCTACCATTATGTCTATTGGATGGAGAACAAGATGGAGACCGCATGGGCCGACAAAGGTTCCGGCAACTTCGTCAAGCCTTTCGACGTGACGATGACGGCCGTGTCGGAGACGGCTGGTGCAAAGCTGGTCTACACCACCGACGGCAGCACGCCCTCGGCCACTAACGGCACTCAGGCTGACAGTGGAGCTACCATCCATATTAGCAATACCACAACGCTGAAGGTGGGTCTATTGGTGGGAGGTGCCGTAAGGGGCATTATTTCCCGTGAGTTCACCCTACAGACAGAGGATGTTGTCGTCGTTCCCGACTTCTGCGTGGTCAGTGGCAATGAGGTGTGTGCCTTCTTCGAGGCTTCTTCAGACTGGACGAATACCATCATGTGCTGGGCTTGGGACACCACGAACAATAACGTCAACTACACTGGTGGCTCATGGCCTGGTGTGGCTTGTACGAAGCTGGGCTACGCTCCCAATGGCAATTCCGTCTGGAAGTGGACGTTCAAGGAAAGCGACTATAAGGGTTCTGCAGGAACAGCCACCAAGCCGACGATGATTATTTTCAGCAACAACGGCTCCCCCCAGACAGGTAACCTCAACTTCCAGAACGGAGGCTACTACAACAAGAAGGGTCTGCAGGCTACGGTTGCTTCCGGCATCAATGAAATCTACTATTCTGACAGACAGCATTCTTCCTATGTCTACGACCTCTCCGGACGTAAGGTCGGCTCTGTCCAGCCCGACGGTCAGTGGTCTATGATCAACGGTCAGTGGCCCAAGGGTGTCTATATTGTAGGCGGCAAGAAAGTTGTGAGATAAAGACACAATCTATATTGTCTGATTCTAAGTCAACACCCACTCCAGTGCGCTGGGGTGGGTGTTGATTGAAAAGAATACTGGAAGAAATGGGGAGGGCTACCAGAAATGCCTTTATCTGTTGATACTATTTCCTCCGTGTCTGAATGACAAACTCCTGCACTTGCGAGGTGATTTCCTTGTTGCCTTGGGCTACTGCAACGCGGATGACGGCCTCACCGTCCTTCAGGCGTCTGTCGGCCAGGATAGAGGCGGTATAGCGTACGCCGCTGTTAGGGGCGATGCTCTCGACATGTAGGTTGGGTGATACGTGGATATGCTTGTTGTTTGTCACCTCAATGACGGTGGGCTGTACGTCGTAGAGCACCTTTGACGAGCGGTTCATAATCTCGAAGGTCACCTTGCACTCTTCGCCGGCACGGAGCACGCCGTCATGGTCGTGGTCGATGAAGCGGGCGTTACGAATCTCAATCTTGGAGTTGTAGTTGATACGGTAGCCTGCCTCCATGGCTCCTGAAGAGGGAGTGTACGTGCGGGGTGGGGCGGCTGTATAACGGTCGCGGGGGCCTGCTCCGTCGAAGTCAATACGGTCGTCGTGGCCGTTGGTTTCGTCGTAGCCACTTTCCTCGTAGCGGTTTGTCCTGTTGCGCTCATAGTTCCGCTGCCTGCGGGCCTCTTCTGCCCGTTGCTCCATATTTTCTTCGGCTGCCCTGTCGGCTGCTGAACCGATGGCTGCTCCTACGGCTGCTCCGCCAGCCATGCCAACGATGGAACCGATATCACTGCCTCGCCAGCCTCCGGCAATGCCTCCGATGGCCGAACCGAGAATCGTACCAAACTGGGCACCCGTATAGGCGCCGGCACCGGCATAGCTGCCACAGCTGCTCATCATGATGGCCACAGCCGAAATCCCTATCATACTCTTTTTCATACGCATAGTTTCTTTAATTGACGCTGCAAAGATACGACATTTTCTTCAAACTGAAATAGGATAATCCCCAAAATCGCTTAGGGATTATCCTATTTTCTCAGCCAATCGCCAACTGCTTTACTTCTTGAACAGATGCGGTACGAACTGGCGGAAGCCACGGCGCCACGTAAGCCATTCGTGGTCGGTGCCGGTGGACTCGTAGTAGTGGGCGTTGATGCCTAATGCCTTGAGGTCGTTGACCATCTTCTCGGTCTGGAACATCTTGTCCATACCCTCGGTTCCGCTCATCATGAAGAAGTAGTGAATTTTCTTGTTGAACTCGTCAGCACGGGTGAAGACACCGTCGTAGGCCGTGTTGACGTCGAGTCCGAAGATGGCGCCGCTGAAGGTGCCCATCCAGGCGAAGAGGTCCATGTGCTGGAGCACCACGTCGAAGGTCTGGTGTCCGCCCCATGACAGGCCGGCCATTGCGCGATGGTCGCGGTCGGTCAGGGTACGGAACTTCTGGTCTATGGTTGGTATAAGATCATTGATCATGACTTTGTAGAACGAGTTGCCGTACTCGCTCTGTCCCTGACGGTTAGAACCTCCACCGAAGGGAGCCTTGATGTCGCCGCTCTCCATGACGACGATCATGGGCACAGCCTCGCCCGACGCGATGAGGTTGTCCATGATATGCTGCATGCGACCCTGCTTACTCCAGCCCGTCTCGTCCTCGCCCATGCCGTGCTGCAGGTAGAGCACAGGATACTTCTTCTTGCTCTTCTCATACTCGGCGGGAGTATAGACCATGGCATGGCGCCATTCGTTGGTGGAGTTGGCATAGTAGTAGAGGCTGCGCACCTGGCCATGGGCAATGCCCTGCTGCGGACGGTAGTAGTCGCCCTCGATGCCTTCAGGAATCTCGATGCCGCCGGCCTCGCGGTTGCAGCCGAAGAACGTCTCGGTGGCGGGGTCGATGAAGTTCACACCGTTGATATTCATGAAATAGTAGTGGAAACCAGGCACCAACGGGTCGGTGACGGCCATGAAGTTGCCCTTGCCATCGGGCTGCATGTCATATTTCTTGTTGCAGATGTCGACCACCACTTTGCGAGCCTGCGGAGCAGCGATACGGAAGTAAGCGCGGCCCTCCTTGTCAACCTTCGGGAACTCGTTGCCTGGAATGGTCGTCTCGGCGATGAAGGCGTCGGTAGGTACCTCTATTTGCTTAGGCATCTCGATATGGGGGCGTTTGGGTTCATAGCCCAGGAAGCGTGCCACAGCCTCGCCGTAACGGCAGCCCAGTTCACGGTAGCCGGCAGCGTCGAAGTGCAGGCGGTCAGGACCGTTCGTGCAGTCGTCAGACGAGATAACCTGTGCGGTGTGCAGGGTGTTGGGCAACTCGTCAATCTGTTTCTTACAACCGATACATACGCCCTGGCCACCGGCCTGTACGATGTTTCCGGCATAGAGGTTCACCTCCTCAGGCTTCAGCTTCAGGTCGCTGCAGAGGTTGTCGTAGACTTGTTTCACCATGCCTGCCCACTGCGGGTCGCCGGTATTGGTTTCACCCTGGTGCATCAGGATTCCCTTGATGACACCGTCCTTCTGGGCCTTCTTGGCCAGCGTGACCAAGCGCTCGTAGGGATTGTTGTTGTAGGCCTCGAGCATACCTTTCATCCAGCCCGGAGCTTTCTTCTCGACATAGCTTGGGATACTGTCTGGCAGGAAACCCTTGATGTCGATACCGCCGATAGCCACGTGGATGACACCAATCTTGATGTTCTCGGGCAGTGAGGTCACCAGTGTACGACCGAACCAGTCGGCAGGCGTCAGGCCCGTGTTGGGACGGCAGAGTGGGGGGACGGCCTCGCACCACTCGCCCATCTTACGGCCGCGCTGCGGGTCGTCGACGGCCGGCATAAGCAGGAAACGCGGTCCTGGGCTTACCAGATCCTGGGCTTCAGGACGGGCATTGCCTTCCATGTTGGACTGTCCAAAACAGAGGAAGATGTAGAAATTCGGATCTTGTGCATTCGCGATGGTTGCACAAAACAGTAGGATTGTGATGAATAGCTTTTTCATTTTTTTATAGTTTTCTTGATTCGAATGCAAAGATAATACATTATTTTCTTTTATACAACAAAGGGGCTTGTGCTGGTGTAACATAATCGTTTGATGTCGTAAAAGTGGCGGAAAGTTGTTACAAACAAAAAAAACCGTGTTACAGAATTGCTTGTTTTTCCCGATTACTATGCCTACCTTTGCAGCGATTAAAAACTTTTTCAAACCGCTTTATTTGAGTTAAACTTATTATAGTTACTAAAGTTAGTAGTTTTGGTATGTAAACAAGATTGGGGGCCGACGTGAGTCACCCCCCTTTTTTAACTCCATAGCGAAGGAGTGAAGTGAATGATAAGGGACTAAGTGGTAAGAGGTGAGAATTATTGTTAAAGTAACATAAAGCCGTAAAAACGCAAGGTTTATTAAGAAAGGTTACAAAAAATAAAATGCTTGTTACATTTAAGCAACGTTATTAATAATAATACGCGTATCTTTGCACCCGAATTGTCGAGCAAAACAACGAAAACATTAAATAATAAAAAATCTATGAATCAAAATCTGTCAAAATGAAGAATCTAAAGCAACTGATTAGACAGGCCATTCCCGCTATTTTGATGCTGTTCACATTCAGCAGTGTGCTGCATGCCCAGAACGGCATCACAGTAAAGGGTTCAGTCACGGACAATGCCGGAGAGCCATTGATTGGAGCCTCCGTCATAGTGAAAGGACAAACTTCCATGGGTACGGTGACAGATTTCGACGGTAACTTCCAATTGAAGGTGCCATCGGAGTCGTCAGTGCTGGTGATTTCCTACGTCGGTATGACGACTAAGGAAATCAAGGTCGGCAAACAGCGTGACATCAACGTGGCGCTTCTTGAAGACACTCAGCTGGAAGAAGTCGTAGTAGTAGGTTACGGCCAACAGAAAAAGGCCTCTGTGGTGGGTGCCATCACACAGACCACGGGTGAAGTTCTTGAGCGTGCAGCTGGTATCGGTAGTGTGAGTGCAGCTCTCACCGGTAACCTGCCAGGTATCGCCACCATTGCTTCTACAGGTCAGCCTGGTGAAGAGGACCCGCGAATCTATATTCGTGGTGCAGCAGCCTGGAACCAGGATGCTCAGCCGCTGATCCTCGTCGATGGTGTCAAGCGTGAGATCAAGTCTGTTGATGTCACCTCTGTCGCCACGGTCTCTGTGTTGAAGGACGCATCTGCCACCGCCGTTTACGGTGTGGAGGGTGCTAACGGTGTTATTCTGATTACCACCAAGCGTGGTCAGGAAGGTAAGGCAAGAATTGATGTCGGTTTCAATGCGACGTTGAAGGCCGTGTCAAAGCTTCCTCGCAAGTATGACTCCTACGACGGCTATATGCTCCGCAACGAGGCTATTGAACATGAGCTTGCCATCGGTGGTGCCGCTTCTTGGGCATTCTATCGTCCGCAGACATTCATCAACAACTTCCGCAACCAGGACTATACCGTCAAGCCACACTACGATGCCAATGGCAACTACCTCGGCGACTACAGCCAGGCTGAACGCTATCCAAACATTGACTGGCAGGATGAAATGTTCAGATCCACTGCTTTATCTTATAATACAAACATCAACTTCCAGGGTGGTACCAAGTTCGTGAAGTATTTTGTGGCATTCGACTTCCAGAACGAAGGTGATATGACCAAGATCTGGGATAACCACCAAGGTTATGAAGGCGGTTATGCCTACAACCGTTTGAATGTACGTTCAAATCTGGACTTCCAGATTACGAAGACCACCCAGTTCAGGGTTAGTCTGGCAGGTTCCAATGCCCAGCAGAAGACTCCACATTATTATTATGGAAATAATGGTGAGTTCTTCCAGCAGCAGAAATGGTCTGGTGCCTATAAGATGCCGCCCAACCTCTTCCCGGTTAAGTTCTCTGACGGATCATGGGGATATTATCCGCTGGTATCCAACATTGAGAACTCTCCTCAGAGTATTGCAACGTCTGGTTATGAGCTGACCACCATCACGCGCGTATTTACTGACTTCGTCCTTGAGCAGAATCTCGACTTTATCACCAAGGGTCTTGTTGCACGCGGTACAATTTCCTGGGATAACCAGTTCAATGAGAACAGCCGTGGTATTTCCGACTTACACACGGTGAAGAGCGCCTACATGCTCCCCGAGGATGGACAGATTCTTTATGAAAATAATATTATAGATGAAACAGGTTTCGATTTCTATGAAGCTCGCCAATGGACTACTGAATCCGGTAGTGTTAATTCTACCAGCCGTGCAACGGAAATGTCGGTCCAGTTATACTGGGGCCGTCAGCTCGGTGACCATAACGTGAGTCTCATGGGCAACTGGAAACGCCGTATCAGTGCAGGTAACGCCGACCTCGAGAATCGTCGTGAGGACTGGGTATTCCGTACCACATACGACTATAAGAGCAGGTATTTCGCTGAGTTCAACGGTGCTTACAACGGTTCACAGAAGTTCTCCCCGGACAACCGCTTTGCATTCTTCTGTTCAGGAGCTCTCGGTTGGATGGTCTCAGAAGAGAAGTTCATGAAGAAACTGAAGGAAAAGCATATCGTGGATATGTTTAAGATCCGTGGTTCTCTCGGTGAAATCGGTGACGATAGCGCAGGTGCCCGTTGGGCTTACTTGACAGGATGGGAGGTCATTGGTCCGTACGCCATCTCGCTTGACGGTAATAACAGCCCGTTCACCGGCTATAAGGAAGCTACGATTGCCAGTCCTGACCTCCGTTGGGCAACCGTATTGAAGAAGGATGTCGGTTTTGACTATGGTTTCCTTGGTGGTATGTTCGCTGGTAGCTTCGACTGGTTCCGCGACGATCGTTACGACATCTTTATCTCCGGTTCCAACCGTTCAGTGCCTTCATACTATGGTGCTGCAATGACCCCGGACGTCAACAAGGGTAAGATCAAGAACGTCGGTTTCGAATTTGAGGTTCGTTTCAACAAGGTGTTGAAGAATGGTATGCGTTTCTGGACCAATGCCAACTATACCTACGCACACAACACGATTATCGAGAAGGATGACCCCGAACTGATCCCAAGCTATCGCAAGGCTAAGGGTTATTCCCAGGGACAGTACACCTCATTCATCGACAATGGCTTTATCGGCACCTACGATGAATTGTACAGTACGCCTGAACGTGAGAAGGACGACAGCCAGGTGCTCATCGGCGACCACTATATCGTAGACTTCAACGGTGACGGTGTCGTGGACGAGACAAACGACCAGGCTCCTTACGGCTACACTGGAAACCCAGAGCATACCTACAATGCCACTATCGGTTGGGAATGGAAGGGTTTCAGCATGTTCGCACAGTTATATGGTGTAACGGGCGTGACACGTGACGTAACACTCACCTCCTTCAATGATAAGCTTCTTACTGTATATGATACAGGTACTTGGTGGAATGCATCAACAGGAACGGGTGAAGTGGTTCCACCACGTTTCACCACCCAGGTTTCCTACAACAACGGAACACAGTTCCTCTTCGACGGTTCTTATTTCCGACTGAAGAACGTTGAGGTCGCTTACACATGGACTAAGGGATGGATTAAGAAAATCGGTTTCTCAAGTCTGAAGCTTTATGTGAATGGTAACAACCTCTTCCTGATTACAAAGATGCCTGACGACCGTGAGAGTAACTACGGTTGGAGTGGTAGCGGTGGTGCTTACCCAACTGTCAGACGTTATAACTTCGGTATTAAGCTTTACATTTAATTGCGTAGATCTATTATGAAATACTATAATAATATTAAATCCCTTTTGTGCGGGTCGCTGCTCCTTTTGGCTGCTGGTGCTTCCTTCACTTCTTGTAAAGATTGGCTTGATAAGGATCCGGAGTCAATCGTAGCAGAAGATGAGGCATTCAAAAACTTCCGCAACTTCCAGGGATATATTGAGGAAATCTATAATTTGATTCCCGATAAGGAGAAGATCAACTATTGTACCGCATGGAACTTTGGTGACGACGCTGTTCACAACCCCGAGGGCTATGCGCACATGGATCACCAGGTGGACCTTGGCAACTATCGTAACTGGTGGACCAACAGCCAGTGCTGGCTGAATGGTGACAGAAGCTCACTCTGGAGAAACTCATGGTATTGCATCCGTAAGTGCAATATGGGTATTGAGAACATCAAGTCGCTCATCGGATCAGACGAGGAGCGTGACCTGTTGCTCGGACAGATGTATTTCTTCCGCGCATGGTGGCATTTCGAGCTGATGTGCTACTTCGGTGGTCTTCCCTATATTGACAAAGCATTTGAGGCTTCGGAAATTCCACAGCTTCCCCGCCTTTCTTTCCAGGAATGTGCAGACCGCTGCGCTGAAGACTTCGAAATGGCATACAACCTGCTACCTATGGATTGGGACGAAACCCTTGCCGGTATGCAGACTTCAGGAAAGAATGACCTGCGTGTCAACAAATTCATGGCTCTTTGCTATCTTGGCAAGTGCTACCTCTGGGCAGGCTCTCCGCTCATGAAGGAGTTCGAGAAGACCAAGAATGGTGGTGTTGCCCAGCTGTTAGGTGCCAGCGCCAACGGCAAGACCTACGATTATGACGAGGCATACTGTAGGAAGGCTGCCGAGACTTTCGGTAAGGCTCTCGACATGGTCAACAGAGGCGAGGTCAAGTACAAGCTTGCTGAATTCAAGTATGCCAACATCTACGACCATGTAAAGGATGATAATGCTGAGTCTTGTTACTCCGACATTTTCTATACCGTACAGCAGAGCTGGCTGATGCCGGGTTCTACGGAGGCCATCTTCCGTGGTGCTTATCCAGGCGTTAACAGTGCCAACTGGAACTGCGCAAAGATTTTCGGTCCGAAGGTTGCCGGTCTTGTGGATCATGACAACATCATCCACCACCCGACTGCCAACGTCATCGACCAGTATGGTATGTCTAACGGACAGCCCATCTACTTGGTACAAAATGGACAATATGTATTGAATCCATTATCTGGCTGGGATCCGGAGCATCCTTACAAGGATCGCGATCCACGATTCTATCACGACATCATCTTCGACGGCTTCCATTATGTGCTCAGCACAGATGGTCTGTCGGCAGCACAGAAGGCACTTGAGTATTGTCCCCTTTATACAGGTGGTGCAGAGCGTGAAATCGACCATGGCAGCAGCACGGGCTACTTCATTCAGAAGCTTGTTCCTCACCAGTGTAACGAAGGTGACAGATGGTACGACTGGGGATATGCCTTCCAGAGCTATCTCCCATACATGCGCCTTGCTGAAATCTACCTGATGTATGCAGAGGCAAGAACGGCCATAGCAAAAACCGTATCAGACCTCAGTTCAAGGGATTATTGCCAGACGTTGTCAGCTATTGACGCCATTAACGCCCTTCGTGACCGTGTAAACTCTGCCGATTATCCCATGGAGCATGTCGCTGCTAACCTCCGTGACACCAGGGAGCACTTCATGGATGAAATACGTCGTGAACGTGCTGTGGAGCTCTCTTTCGAAGGCCACCGCTGGACCGACCTTCAGCGTTGGCTCCTCCTGACAGAGCCTCCTTACACGGTGAAATACTCTCATGAGTTCGAGCGTTTGGAAGCAGACTCCTGGTTCAAGGACCACGATCCGAAAGACGCACATATCGGTAACTTCCACAAGGAAGAACTGATTACCCGCCGTCTGGAATCGAAGCACTACTGGTTCCCGCTTCCCGACAAAGATATCTATCTTTACGAAGGATTTAACCAAAATCCAGGATGGTAAAGAGTGAAAAGTGAATAGTGAAAAGTGAAAAATTTGCTACCGCTATAAATAAATTATGATTATGGAAAATATAAAAACAAACATATTACTCTTTGCCATGTTTGCTGTATCGCCGCTGACGGTCAATGCCCAGACTACCGACGATGCTGACTCTACCGTGGTAAAAAAGAAAGTCCACGTTGCTTTCCGCGACAAGGATGCCGACCAACTTCTCGGAGGCATTTCATACGTCGACGTGGAAGAGCTGTCGAAGAAGGATTATACGATGAGTAGTCTTGAAGACATGTATGCTCTTGTCGGTGGCTGGAATGGCAACAATCTCTGGGGCATGGACAACGATCGTCTTGACACCAACGACAACAGCAATCTTCCGCTCGTGATTATCGACGGTGTGAAGCGTCCGTCCAACAACGTGCTTCCTTCTGAGATTGAGCAGATTACCTTCCTCAAGGGTGCACAGGCTGTTGTGCTCTATGGTGCCAAGGCAGCCAAGGGTGCCATCCTGATTACCACCAAGCGCGGCAAGGTTAACGGTCTTCAGATACAGGCCAACGTCAATACTGGCTGGCATGTTGCCAAGGAATTCCCTGAGTATCTGGGTTCTGCAGAGTACATGACACTCTACAATGAAGCCGTTGCTAACGACGCCAAGTCTATGGGTAACGCGTACGTTCCGAAGTATTCCCAGCAGGATATCTATAATCATGCTTCTGGACTCAATCCTTACCGTTATCCGAACATCAACTACTATTCTGACGAGTATATCCGTAAGGTATATAACCGTTCTGAGGGTACGCTGGAAATTCAGGGTGGTGGCAGTCGTGCCAACTTCTACACGAACATCAACTACTATCGCAGCGAGGACCTCCTCGACTTCGGTGTGGCAAAGGAAAACTACACAGACCGTTTCAGCGTACGTGGTAATGTAGACCTTGTCATCAACAGGCTCATCAAGGGTTATGTAAATGCCAGCGCTACATTCTATAATGAAAACAAGAACAAGGGTGATTTCTGGGGCGAGGCTTCCACCATGCGTCCTAACTTCCCTGAGAACGCTGCTCCGCTGATTCCTATCGACATGGTTGACCCCAACGCCACCAAGGCCCTTTCCATTCTTGGCAAGTCTCTCAACCTCCTCGACGGCAAGTATTTCCCCGGTGGTACGAAGGCTACTCAGACCAACGCCATCGCAGACTGCTATTTCGGTGGTAAGACCAAGGCCGTCAGCCGTCAGTTCCAGTTCGATGCAGGTATCGACTATGACATGAACAAGTTTGTCAAGGGCTTGTCATTCAAGACGCTGTTCTCGATCGACTATGCTGCCAGCTACAGCCTTTCCTACAACAACAAGTACGCTGTGTTCATTCCTACTTGGAGTAACTATAACTCAGAGGACATTATCGTAGCCCTTACCCAGCAGAACGATGAAATCGTGACAGGTCACATGGCCATGGCAAATGGTAAGTACCGCCAGACGATCAGCTGGAACGGTCATTTCGACTATGACCACACTTTCGCAGACAAGCATCACGTCACCGGTATACTTCTCGCCAATATGTTTACGACCACATCCAGCGGTCAGTATCACCGTTATGCCAATGCCAACTTAGGTCTGGAGGTCGGTTATGACTATATGGGCCGTTACTTTGCTGACGTGGCACTGGCAGGCGTACATTCTGCCCGTCTCCCTGAAGGTAACCGTGAAGCCATCTCACCCTCTTTCACGATTGGTTGGAATATTGCCAATGAGAACTTCCTGAAGAATAACAATATTGTCAATGACCTGTTGATCAGTGCATCCTACAGTAATCTGAACGAGGATATCGATGTCTATATGAATAGCGATTACTTCTATCTCTACGAGGCAACGTGGCAACAGGTCGGCGGTAGCTTCTCCTGGAACGAAGGAGCATCAAGCGTACAGCGTACTTTCTCCTCTATGGGTAGCAACCCTGCCCTTGATTTCGTTCATCGCAAGGAATTCTCGGTTAGTCTTCGCGGCTCGTTCTTCAACAAGCTGATTTCCACTGAACTCACCTACTTCAATACGGATATGGACGGTTTCATTATCCAGAACCCGACCATGTTCCCATCCTACTTGAAGAGTGGTCTTGGTGCCAGTACGTTCAAGTCTTCCATCAACAACAACGTCCAGAACCGTAAGGGTCTTGACTTCAGCGTAAAAGCCCACAAGCAGTTTGGTCTGATTGACGCTACTCTCGGTGTCGTCGGCACTTATCTCAAGACGGACTATTCCAAGTACGATGAGGTCGTAGAATATGATTATCAAAGCGTGGAGGGACGTCCTCTTGACGTCATCTGGGGCTACAAATGCTCAGGTTTCTACAGTCTTGACGACTTTGACGTGACGAACACAGAAGGCAAGATAAAGTACACTTTGAAGTCTGATTTGCCCAAGCCTATGATTGGTGGTACCATCCAGCCTGGTGACCTCAAGTACGAGGATGTGAATGGCGACGGCAGAATCGACAACAAGGATCAGGTTGACCTGGGTAAGTGGGGTACATACGGAGCTCCTCTCACACTCGGTGTGAACCTCACGCTCAAGTATAAGAACTGGACGCTCTTTGTGCTCGGCAATGGCCAGTTCGGTGCATACGGCA
>Ga0310690_10006445_pt1 | contig 15423 bp, 13 predicted proteins | sample AusTroGonzalo_MG_2_FD_207661 | JGI IMG/M metagenome (GOLD analysis project Ga0310690, IMG submission 207661) | Bovine rumen microbial communities from tropical cattle in Woodstock, Queensland, Australia - Gonzalo_04 (v2) (version 2) | ecosystem: Host-associated > Mammals > Digestive system >... | reverse complement strand
GAAGTCAGGATACTTATACTCGTTGATGCAGAACTGCTGCTTGGCCAGTACCTGTCCCTTGTTGATGAGGGGCGCACCGTTCTTTGACTTGAAGTAGAAGCTCACGAAAATCTCGTTGTCGCCATGATGACCGAGCACGCGCTCGATGACCTGCTTCATCTCGTCGGAGGTGATGACCTTGCGCTGCTGAGGCTGGATGCCGTTGATGTCGATGGTGCCACCGTGGCCGAAGGTCATGCCTGCAGGACGTCCTTCTGTCTCGTGGTGATGACCGCCGGCACCGCCAACGAACCATTCAAGCTGCAGGTCGTCGAGGGTCTTGAAGAAGTTCTCGTTGTAGATCTCGAACTTACCAGCCTTGAGGTCAACATCCTTCACCCACACGTTCTGATAGTAGTAACCCACCTCGTAGGCATGAGGATTGAGACGGCGGTCGGGGGCGATGATGCCGTTGCAGTTGAAGTTATAGTCGCTGGCAGGATACTTGCCGTAGTCGCCACCATAGGTGAAGATGGTGCGACCCGTGATGGGGCTCTTGTCGCGCATACCCTGGTCCACGAAGTCCCAGATGTAGCCACCCTGATACTTAGGATACTTGCGTACCAGGTCCCAGTACTCCTTGAAGCCACCCATGGAGTTACCCATAGCGTGGGCATACTCACACTGGATGAGCGGACGGGGGTTGTTGCCCTTTGAGTAGGCCTCGCAGCCCTCGTAGCCATAGTACATAGGACAGAAGATATCGGTCTTGCCGTTCTGGCCGGCCTGCTCAAACTGACAGGGACGTGTCTTATCGGTAGCCTTCACCCAGTCGTAGGCCTTCTCGAAGTTAGGACCGTAGCCGGCCTCGTTGCCTAATGACCAGACGATGATAGAGGGGTGGTTCTTGAACGAGTGTACGTTGCCTTCCTGACGCTCCAGATGAGCCTTCTCGAAGTCGGCGCGCTTGGCCAGCGTTCCCTCGCCGTAGCCCATACCGTGACTCTCGAGGTTCGACTCGGCGGTCAGGTAGATACCATATTCGTCGCAGAGGTCATACCAGCGGGGGTCATCAGGATAGTGACAGGTACGTACGGCGTTGATATTCAGCTGCTTCATGATGCGGATATCCTGAATCATACGCTCCACAGAGACGATATAACCACCGTCGGGGTCGAGCTCGTGGCGGTCGGCACCTTTTATTAATATAGGCTGACCGTTGACCAGCAGCTGGCCGCCTTTGATCTCAATATGACGGAAGCCCACACGCTGCTTGACGACCTCGAGCACCTTGTCGCCCTTCTTCAGGGTGATATACAGGTTGTAGAGCTGAGGAATCTCTGCCGACCAGGGCTTTACGCTCTCCAGGCTCACCACGTTGCCGTCGTTGTCCTGCAACGAGGTCTCGACGATGGTGCCCTTCGGCGCCTTCACGTTGACGTCGAGAATACCCTTGCCGTTCAGGTAGTCCTGAGTGATGAAGATATCCTCGATATGCTGCTTCGGACGGGCATAGAGATACACCTCACGGGCTATACCTGTGAAGCGCCAGAAGTCCTGGTCCTCCAGATAGCTACCGTCGCACCAACGCATCACCTGCATGGCGATGAGGTTCTTGCCTTTCTTCAGGAACTTGGTGATGTTGAACTCGGCAGCCACCTTCGAGTCCTCTGAGTAGCCCACGTACTTGCCGTTGACCCACAGCGTCAGGTTGCTGGTGGCAGAGCCCACATGGAAATAGACCTCCTGTCCGTCCCAGTTGTTAGGCAGGTCGAACTCACGACGATACGAACCTGTATAGTTGTTGGTCTCGTCGATATAAGGCGGGTTGCTGTTGAATGTGGTGCCCCACGAATAGCCTACGTTCTTGTAGATCTTGTCGCCATAGCCCTCAATCTCGAAGAGTCCTGGTACAGGGAAGTCCACCCACTTCGAGTCGTCGTAGGTCAGGGTGAAGAAGTCCTTCGGCGCCAGGTTATGGTCCTTCACGAAATTGAACTTCCACTTGCCCTCCATCGAGAGGTAGCGTTTTGACTGTGATTTGTCGTTGGCCTGCGCCTTGTCTGTACTCTCGAAAGCGAAGAAGGCAGCCCGACGGGCCTCACGATTTACTTGGTTCACTGTTGAGTTCCTCCAAGCGGGGTCCACGGCGCCGAAGGCTGAGACCGAGGCCAGAAGAACGGTTGTTAAGAATAGTTTTCTGAGCATATAGGTTATTGATAAAGTTAATTTTGCTGCAAAGGTAACAAAAAAGTTTGATATATGCAAGCATTTTTCAAGAGCAAAATTTTGTGCGCCACCCGATTTTTTGTACCTTTGCATTCGTAATAACGAAAACAATGACTGAAAAACTTAGATTTATTCCTATCATCCTCGTAGTGGCAGCGCTGGGCGTGGTGGCCTGGAGCCTGCTGAACTATGAAGAGAACCTGCTGTGGAAGTTACAGGAAAACAACCTGTTTCTCGATACTTCGCTGTTCTTTAAACAGCAGATGGTGGCACCTGGCGGTCTGCTGACGTGGCTGGGCACCTATTTCACCCAGTACTTCTATCATGCCTGGCAGGGTGTGCTGATGCTCTGCGCCTGGTGGGCGTTGCTGGTGTGGCTGACGTCAAGGGCATTCCGTGTGCCGATGAAGTGGCTCACGCTGATGTTGGTGCCTGTGGCCCTGCTGCTGTCGACGAATATGGAGCTGGGCTACTGGATATACTATATGAAGCTGCGCGGCTATTACTTCGTGGGAACCATCGGACTGACGGTGGCGATGGCTGCCGTATGGGGCTTCCGCTGCATGCCGTCGAAGCTGAAGGTGGCCTATATCGTGGTGAGCGCCTTGGTGCTCTATCCCTTGCTGGGAGCCTATGGGCTGCTGGCGGTGGTGCTGATGGGTCTGCTCGCATGGCAGCATCAGGAGATGGCACTCGTTCATCGTGGTGCCGCCTGTGTGGTGGCGCTGCTGCTGGCGTTCCTGACGCCCAAGGGCTATTATTGGCAGTTGTATTATCAGACCAGCCTCGATGATATCTATCGTGCTGCGCTGCCCATCTTCGAGTTGGATAAGCCCCATCATGAGTTCTATCTGCCGTTCTATCTGCTGGGTGTGTTCTGCCTGCTGCTCTGCCTGCCTGTGCCTGCCGCCGTCAAGAAGTTCTTCGATAACGTTGTGGTGTGGGCCTTGTGTCAGGTGCTGCTGCTGGTAGGAATGACCTATGGCGTGAAGCATTTCTGGTATAGGGACTATAACTATGAGAAAGAGCTGGAGATGCGTCATGCGTTGGAGCAGGAAGACTGGGAGGGCATGGTGCGTGCCGTTGTTGACCTGCAGGACGAGCCCACCCGTTCCATCGTGATGATGAAGAACCTGGCGCTGTTCCGTCTGGGACGACAGGGCGACGAGATGTATCACTATCGCACTGGTGCCAAGGCCTGTAACACCCCCATCAAACCCAATATGACCCAGATTGTGGGTTACATCATCTACTATCAGTACGGACAGCTGAACTACTGCTACCGCTGGTGCCTGGAAGATGGTGTGGAGTTTGGTTGGCGTGCAGAACACCTGAAGTATATGACCCGCTGCGCCCTGCTCAATGGTGAGTATGAGGTGGCAGCCAAGTATATCGGTCTGCTCAAGCACACCACGTTCCACAAGGCGTGGGCCGAGGAGCAGGAGCAGTATCTGCAGCATCCTGAGAAGATGGACGAGGATAAGAACTACGCCATCGTCAAGCGACTGAAGATGACTGAGGACCATCTGGGCTCGGACAACGGACTGCCTGAGATGTACCTGATGAATGTGCTGCTCGACATCAACACCCGCGACCCGCTGGTGCAGGAGCTCACGCTGCTGTCGGCCCTCTGGAAGAAGGATATCGGCTTGTTCTGGCCCCGCTTCTTCAACTATGCCACCCTGCATCAGGGAGAGCATATGCCCAAGCACTATCAGGAGGCCGCCTATCTGTATGGTCATCTGGAGCATCAGGTGGATATCAGCCACATGCCTTTCGACCAGGATGTGGTGCAGAACTACGAGGAGTTCATGCAGCAGGCCCAGCGTTGTGCCGGCATGACGGAGGAACAGATGCAGCCTGTCTTCTTCCCCCGTTTCGGTCACACGTTCTATTATGAGTATTTCCTAATCCGTAATCAAAAGATCAACTGATGATGAGACACTATATATATATTATGGTGGCGGCTCTGGCGCTGACGGCTTGTCAGACCAGCGTGCCTGAGACCTTCACACAGAAAGATGAGCTGCCCGCCATCTATCCAGACTATACCGATGTGACCATTCCTGTGAATATCGCACCGCTGACCTTCCAGCTGGAGCAGCAGGCCGACGAGGTGGTGGCCCGCCTGTCGTTTGGCGACGAGGAGATGGTGTGTGGCGGCGATAAGGTGCAACCCGATGTTGATGACTGGCATGCGCTGGCCGAGAAGGCGAAAGGTCACGACATCACCGTCGAGGTGTATGCCCGTCAGGGTGACCAGTGGACACGCTTCAAGCCCTTTGCCTATCATGTTTCGACCGACAGCATCGACCCTTGGCTGAGCTACCGACTCATCTCGCCGTCGTATGTCACCTATGAGGAGCTGACGCTGAATCAGCGTTGCCTGGAGAACTACGAAGAGCGCGTGATGGTCGATAATATGCTGTGCAGCACGGAGGAGAGCGGCCAGTGCGTCAACTGCCATAACTACCAGCAGTACAACCCTGACCACATGCTGTTCCACGCCCGTCAGAATCATGGCGGTACGGTGATTGTCTATGATGGCGACATCCAGAAAATCAATATGCGCAACGACTCTATCCTCTCCGCTGGCGTCTATCCCACGTGGCACCCTTGGCTGCCGCTGGTGGTCTTCTCTACCAACCGTACAGGACAGAGCTTCCATACCGCTCATCACAACAAAATTGAGGTGTTCGACTCTGCCAGCGACCTCATTGCCTATGATGTGGCGAAGAATCAGGTGACAAACATTGAGAACGACACGACCGAGTTCGAGATATATCCCTTCTGGGCGCCTGACGGCAAGACGGTGTATTACTGCAGCGCCCATTTCGAGTATAACGACTCGGTGGAGCATGAGCCCGACGTCATCATGCGTGCCAAGGAGTTCAAATACTGCATCTATAAGAAGAGCTTCGACCCAGAGACGATGACCTTCGGTCCTCACGAGATGGTGTTCGATGCTGACTCGCTGGACAAGAGTGCCACGCTGCCGCGCGTCTCTCCTGACGGCCGCTTCCTGGTGTTCACCCTGGGTAACTACGGCTGTTTCCACATCTGGCATCATGAGGCCGACCTGTGGCTGATGGACCTGACCACAGGCGAATGTGGACGGATGGAGGGCATCAACTCTGACGATACGGAGAGCTATCACTCATGGTCGAGCAATGGCCGTTGGCTCGTGGTGAGCAGTCGCCGTGAGGATGGTAACTACACACGTCCTTTCATCGCTCATATCGACGAGCAGGGCCGCAGCACCAAGGCATTCGCCTTGCCACAGGCCGATCCTGAGTTCCACCGTCAGTTCATGAAGAGCTATAACATCCCAGAGTTCATGCGTGGTCCTGTGAAGTATTATCCTCAGGATTTCGCCAGGATTCTGCGCGACGAGGAGGGCAAGCCTGTGCAGTATGTACAACATTTGGGGAAGTGAGGAGAGAGGAACGATATCAACAGGTGCTGGCGCATTTCCGCCAGGCGATGCCAGAGGTGACTACCGAACTGGAGTTTGGTAGCGTGTTCCAGTTGCTGGTGGCGGTGATGCTCAGCGCACAGTGTACCGATAAGCGGGTCAATCAGGTGACGCCAGCACTCTTCCGTCGTTATCCTGATGCCAAGACAATGGCACAGGCCGAGGTCGATGAGGTGCTCGAATATGTGAGCAGCGTGAGCTATCCTAACTCGAAAGCCGCCCATCTGGTGGCGATGGCACGCCTGCTGATGGAGCGTTTCAATGGTGAGGTGCCCAGCGATATGGACCAGCTGATGGAGCTGCCTGGGGTGGGGCGCAAGACGGCGAATGTCATCCAGGCTGTAGCCTTCGGACAGTCGGCAATGCCCGTTGATACGCATGTCTTCCGTGTGAGCCACCGCTTAGGTCTGGTCTCGAAGACCGACAACACACCCTTCAAGGTGGAGCAGACGCTGAAGAAGCATATCCCTGCCGCTGAGGTGTCGTTGGCGCATCACTGGCTCCTGCTTCATGGCCGCTATATCTGCACCGCCCGCAAGCCCCATTGCGAACGCTGTCCCTTCGCCGCCCTCTGTCCTTCAGCTTTGGTGAAGGGAGAATAGAAAGATTCATTTAATTCGTGTAATTCGTGTTCGAAAAAGAGAAAATATGATTTCGTTTCCTGTAGCAAAGATAAATCTGGGTCTCAACGTGGTGGAGCGTCGTCCTGACGGCTACCATAACCTCGAGACCGTGTTTTTCCCAGTGCCCCTGAAGGATGCGCTGGAGGTGACGCTGATGGACGAGGCCTTTCCTTCGCCCTACGACTGTGACCTGAAGGTGACGAATATTGCTGTGGAGGGCGACGAGCAGCGCAACCTGGTGGTGAGGGCCTATAACCTTCTGAAACAGGACTATCCACAGATGCCGCGTGTTCATGCCCATCTCTTCAAGGCCATCCCCACACAGGCCGGCATGGGTGGGGGCTCCAGCGACTGCGCGGCTATGTTGCTGATGCTCAATGAGATGTGTGGTCTGAATCTGACCCAACAGCAACTCATAGACTATGCTGCCAAGCTGGGTGCCGACTGTCCCATCTTCATACTCAACCGTCCTGCCTATGCAGAAGGGATAGGCGAGCGGTTGCAACCTATTGACTTGAATCTTTCAGGATATTACCTCGCTGTGGTGCGACCTGATATCCCTGTGCCTACGAAAGAGGCTTTTTCGTTGATAAAGCCCTGCAAACCCAAGAAGAACTGCAGGACGATTATAGAACAACCCATCGAGACGTGGCGCGATGAGTTGGAAAACGACTTCGAGAAGAGCGTCTTCGCACTGCACCCAGAGATAGGTGCCATCAAGCAGCAGCTCTACGACATGGGAGCCCTCTATGCTGCTATGAGCGGCAGCGGCAGTGCGGTGTTCGGCATCTTCCCGCCGTCACTCGATAATGCCCGCTTCGAGCCACTTCTCCACGAGCGCTTTAGCATCGCTACGGGCTGTGGCTTCGTCCACCTCGTACTCCTTTAACAGTAGTTCTGCCAGCGTGTTTTCGTCGAAGTCTGTCCCCTGGATGTTTTTCCAGAGATAGGCCGATGACTCGTTCATGCTGATGATTCGGCTGAAGTCCACATTCTCTATGCCTTCGGCCACGATGATGTTCTCACCACATACGGTGCGCAGGTTAAATCCTTTCTTTGTCTTCATATCTTTTTTGTCTTTCTAAATCTGTATGGAATATGCGGATGCAGCATAAACAGCAGGTAGCGGCGGATAGGGTAGAGGCGGGTCCACCACCACGAGTAGATGCGCCATTTCCGCCCGTCGGTGCTGTCGAGACAGTTGCTGCCCTTACGGTAGAAGCCGATGGCCTTGCCACGGATATCCTCCAGCCTGCACAAAGGGTCGGGCGTCAGGTTACCATCGCCACAAAGGGTCACTTGGTTGCCCTCGATGCTGATGATGCGATGCAGCACGAAATGTCCGGATGTGAGCTCCGCCAGCACGGCATCGCCCACCTGGGGCTTATCGACGGCTTTCAGCAGGGCCTTGTCGCGGTTGTCCTCGAGGAAGGGCCGCATGCTGCGCCCTCTCAAGGGCAGCGTCACGGTGTGTCCTTCGTTCAGCAGTGCTACCACTTGTGGCAGGAACAGCTCGTTGGGTAGTTGCTTGACTATCGTGCTATGGTCTTGTGACATATCTCTGCAGCTTCTTTGTCGGGCAGACAGTGGAGGGTATAGACGGGTGTGGTCTCTACGATGCGTGTGATGGCATTGCAGAGGTGGTTATAGATATCAGCGTCCCACATCATGCTGGAGCAGGCTGGCAGCAGCGCGGCGAAGGCCTGCACGGCCGACAACTGTTCGATGCTGTTCTGTGGGGCACGCTCTATGCGTGTCACAGCGCCAAGTCTTGCCCTGATGTTACGATAGCAAGGGGTCTTGCCGCTCCAGGGTGAGCCGTAGATAAACGGTGTGCCGTCCTCAATGCGAATCACGGGGTTGTCATCGTTCATTAGCTCACAGCCCTCGATATGCTTCAGCCAGAGTGCAGTGTGGGTGCTCTTGCCCGTGCCGCTCTGGGCCGTAAACGGATAGCCGTAGTCGCCCTTGCGAATGGTGGAGGCATGTACTAACAGAGCCCCTTTCGCTGCGCCGGCAAAGGCAAACACCAGCATCAGGGCGTTGTTCAGTCCGAAGGTGCGCATACACCAGTCGCCGTTCAGGGCACAGCGGCAGTCGCTGAAGTCCTCGTTGCATACCAGCAGACAGCAGTTGCTGCCGTTCAGGTCGCGAATGATATATTGGTAGCCGCCCTCGTGCAGTTTGTACACCAGCGTGTGTCCGTTGCCAGTGTCGAAATCCTTCAGCAGCGTCTTATGCTTCACAGGGCGTGTGGCGTCATCGACGGTGAGTATGAATAACGGCTCGACAGCGCTCTCCTTCAGTCGGAAGGGCTCAAACGAAGGCAACAGCGTCATGGTGTTGACGCTGCTGTCTGTAAATCTGATGATGATGTCGAGTCCGGCAATCCGGAAATGGTTATTCTCCATGTTCTGGGTTGTCAGTATCGTCGCTCATGTCAATGGTTCTGAACTTGAAGTCCTGATCGTCTATAAACCTGATGTCGTAGTGCTGCTTACCGTCTTTCGAATGGGTGTACAGCTTCTTCATCTTCAAGAATTTCTTCTCCAGCTTCGAGCGTTTCTTGTTGGCCACCACGATGCAGGTGCGGTTGTTCATGCCCTGATACTTCAGGTAGTTGCGCAGCTCCAGTGAGTACAGGTTTCTGCCCTGCAGGAAGTCGCCTTTGGTATCAATCCAGGCTTTCTCAATCTCCTGAATGTTAGTGAAATAGACGATGGTATCGCTAAACGATGCTGCCATGCCGAAGATATACATCTTTGGCACTACGACCTTCTTGGCGCTGGCTGTGCTACATACGCCCAGCGTCATCACGGTCATCAAAATAATTACAATCTGTCTCAATATTCCTAATTCTCAATTTTCAATTCTCAATTCTCAATTCTTACTGCCCCAGATAGCTCTTCAGCAGCTCGTTGTTCGTCGTGGTGCGCAGGCGTCGGATGGCTTTCTCCTTAATCTGCCTCACACGTTCACGCGTCAGGTGGTACTTATCGCCAATCTCCTCCAGCGTCAGCTCAGGTTGGTTGATGCCGAAGAACGCCTCAATGACGTTGCGCTCACGTTCGTTGAGCCACGTCAGCGCCTTGTTAATCTCCAGTCGCAGCGACTCCACCACCAGCTGCCTGTCGGCCGACGGGGCGTTGTCGTTCACCAGCACGTCGAGCAGCGAGTTCTCTTCGTTGGCGTTGAAAGGCGCATCCATCGACACGTGTTTGCCGCTGATGTTGATGGCCTCGTCAATCTTCTCCTCAGGCATGTCAATCTGCTCAGATATCTCGTCGATAGACGGCCGTCGCTCGTTCTCCTGCTCAAAGCGGTTCAATACACGGTTGATCTTGTTCACCGAACCCACTTGGTTCAGGGGCAGACGCACGATGCGGCTCTGCTCGGCAATGGCCTGGAGTATGGACTGACGAATCCACCATACGGCGTAGGAGATGAACTTGAATCCCCTGGTCTCGTCAAACTTCTCAGCGGCCCTGATCAGTCCGAGGTTACCCTCGTTGATGAGGTCGGGCAGCGACAGTCCCTGGTTCTGGTACTGCTTGGCTACGCTGACCACAAATCTGAGGTTAGCCTTTGTCAAACGCTCCAGCGCTTTCTGGTCGCCTTCTCTGATTCTGGCTGCCAGTTGCGCCTCTTCCTCTGCCGAAATCAGCTCTTCTTTGCCGATGTCCTGCAGATACTTCTCGAGAGATTCACTCTCGCGGTTGGTAATAGATTTGGTAATCTTCAGTTGTCTCATTTTCGGTTGTAGTTTACAGTCTACCGTGCAAAGGTAAGGTAAAAAAATGAAACAACCAAAAAAAAAGTACAGATTCTTGGAAAAACCAGGAATCTGCACTCTTTTTTATCGTTTTTTTACTCGTTTTCCAGCTGTACTACGAAATAGCCGCGCTTGCCGGTGGGGTAGAGGCCACGGATGATGAGCACGGGCTCCTTCGATGTTGAGGCGTCCTTCACCACATCCTGCAGGTCCTCGATGGTCTTGATGGCCTCGTCGTTCACACGCTGGATGATGAAGCCCTTGGGCACGCCGGCATCCTTCATCTTACCGCCGCTCACCTTGATGACCTCCAGACCGTATGAAATCTCCAGCTGCTGCTTCTGCTCCTTGGTCACTTCGCGGAAGTCGGCACCCAGCACGTCCAGGTCGGCGTTCTTCACCACCTTCGTGTTGCCCTGCTCGTTGCGCAGTGTCACCGTCTTCGTCTGCTTCTTCTTGTTGTGCAGGTAGGTCAGCGTCACCTTGTCGCCAGGACGCTTCTGGGCGATGATGCCAGAGAGGTCGCCGAACTTCGTCACCTTCTGACCGTCCATCTCGATAATCACGTCGCCCTTCTCGATGCCGGCCTCTGCAGCAGCGCTGCCGTCAACTACTTCGCCCACGTAGATACCCTCCATCGTGCCGTAGTCCACTTCCTTGCCTTCCTCCTTCTCGAGGTCCACCTGGTTCTTCACGTCGCGGCCGCTGATGCCGATCATGGCACGCTGCACAGTACCGTATTTCTTCAGGTCTTCCACCACCTTGTTCATCATCGTGGTGGGGATGGCAAAGCCGTAGCCGCTATAGGAACCGGTCTGCGAGTAGAGCATGGCGTTGATGCCCACCAGCTCGCCGTTGGTGTTCACCAGTGCACCACCCGAGTTACCTGCGTTGATGGCAGCGTCGGTCTGGATAAAGCTCTCTACGCCATTGGCACCCAGCGTGCGGGCCTTGGCCGAGATGATACCGGCAGTCACCGTATTGTTCAGTCCCAGAGGGTTGCCGATGGCCAGCACCCATTCACCCACCTTCACGTTGTCACTGTTGGCAATGCGGATGGCAGGCAGGTTCTTACCGTCAATCTTAATCAGTGCCAGGTCTGTCGTTTTGTCAGCACCGATGATGCGGGCTGAGTACTCCTGACTGTTGTCCAGCGTCACCGTCAGTTCGTCGGCACCGTCCACCACGTGGTTGTTAGTCACGATATAGCCGTCTGACGAGATAATCACACCAGAGCCCGTGGCCGTACGCTTCGGGGTCTGCACCTGCTGACGGCGAGTGCCGCCCTGTCCGCGCTGACCGCGTCCGAAGAATCCGCCGAAGGGGTCGCTGAAGAAATCCTCAAAGGGGTCGCTCTGCACCTCTACGGTCTGCACCTTCGAGTTCTGCACATATTTAATATGTACTACGCAAGGCAGCGCCTTCTCTGCTGCGTAAGTCAGGTCCACGGGCTGTACAGCCGTAGCCGTCGACATCTCCTGTACTTCAGGTTCTTTAGGTTCTGCCTTGATCTCGCAGAACGATGCTACCGAGAAAACAATGGCCGTCAAACTCAGGGCGGTCACACCATAATTAGCAATCTTTTTCATATTCATATTGGTTTTGTTAATAATTCCTTTTCAGTTTCAAACCTTTGATGCAAATATATGTTCAAAGTTTATGAAACTGCCATTTTGACGCTTACTTTTCTTGCATTTTAACATTTCGCGCCTGCCCTTTAAAATCCGTTTACGTCCGTCTGCACCTTTTTTGCATTCGTTTAATCACGTAAAAATTTTTGAATTTTAGCAGATGGCTGGGACACCCTCGTCCCAGTCATCCACCTTGAAGTTGTAGTCCTCCTCGCCAGCAGGGTCGTAGTCGCCCCAATAGCAGAAAAAGTCCTGTGCCTGCGGCGGCTGCCACCCCAGCGCCTCGTGCCATAGCCGTTCGCGCCGCTGTCGTGCCACCGCCTCGTTGCGCAGCTCCACATAGCCGTCGCGCCATTCATCCCAGGCCGAGTCGTACTTCTCGTAGAACAGCGAGTCATACCAGCCGTCGCCAGCCCTGTACTCCCAGCTGTCGCGACCCTTCGCATCGGCCAGACCCAGCCGTCGCTCCGCCTCGTCCATGCGCCGTCCTATCACCTCGCACCAGCCGTCGCAGATCACGTCGCCCAGCCTCACATACTTCGTGTTAAACCACACGTCGCACCAGTCGTCATAGTCCTTCCCATGAATCAGCGACAGCGTCAGCCGCCATACCTTCAGTGCCCACAGCGGGTGACGGGCCTCCATGCACAGGTCGCCTATCAGCAAACCCTTCTGAGCCATCCTGCCTGTGGTCGAGGCACAGCGCATGGGGTGGATACTTCCGTCAACGATACTTCGCAACATCTTGGCGTTCAGATACATAACGCCTTTGTCAGGTGCGCAACTGCACACCCTGACATCCTTGAATCGTTTCCTCACAATTTCGCGGTTTTAGTGTAACAACAATTTAAAAGAACTCCCTCTCAGCCCCCTTTCGAGGGCCTCTCTCAGGTTCCGTCGGAACCCTTGTTGTTACACTTTCGGCTGCAAAGATAGTACAAACCGAACAAACTACCAAATATTTTGCAGGAAAAATAAAAAGGCGGACCCGAAAGTCCGCCTTATGTTTTACAGATGATAGATGTGTGTGCGAGTTACTCGACTTACTTGATAGCGAAGAGCTGGGGAAGACCGGCGACGGCAGCCTCGCTGACGAGCTTGAACTCAGAGGTGGGACGGTCGCGGTGGTAGTTGCTGACGTAGTTGACGCTGTCGTCGGGCATCAGCGAATAGACCATCTTGTCCACGGGCTGGTCGAAGCTGTTGGTGGCGTGGTTGAAGCGGCTGTACTCAGCGAGGTACTTGCCAAAGACGAGGTTGTAGTCGTGGCGGCTGGTGCATGACCATTCGTCCTGTGTCTCGTTCCAGCAGTATGTCACGCGGCTGGCCAGCGTGCCGTCGGCAGCATAGGTGTACTCATACTTCCTATGGGGCTTGAGGGTCTCGATGCCCTTGTGGCTTGCGGCTTTCTTATAGACCACCATCGAGGTGATGTCGTTGCCAGTACGCTCTGCGTTGAAAGCGTAATCGCTGTTGGTCTGATTGATGACTGTCTCGTAGACGTTGTTCACGGTCTTTGAGGTGAGAACTTGTGCCTTGGCGCTCATAGCGGCTACACACATCACGATTGCAAATGCTAACTTTTTCATTGTCGTATTGTTTTTAATTGTTATTACTATTTTGTTTTTTATTTGTTCTTTTACTCTTTAGATGCACGACCTTTGGGTTTTATTACAGCCTTGGGTCATTTTTTTTTCGTTTTTTTTTGTTTCTTCTGTCCGTTAGACGTAAGGTGGTGGTGAGAAAGTTGCACGAAAGGATGAAAAAAGTGCAAAAAAATAATCGCCCTTCTTGTGGAAGGACGATTCTGTATGGGGTTGTAGAGGCTTACTCCGCCGTCTCTGTCTTGCGTTTGATTTTCCAGCCGATGGCTGCGACGAGGAGCGTCATCAGCGGACTGAGGTAGTTGAAGAAGCAGTAGGGCAGATAGGTGAGTGTGGGTACGCCGAGCACGGTGCTCTGCGTCATGCCGCACGTGTTCCAGGGTATGAGTACTGAGGTGACGGTGGCCGAATCCTCGCAGGTGCGGCTCAAGAGGCGCGACTCGTAGCCCTGCTCCTTGTAGGCATGGCGGTAGATGTCGGCGGTGAGCACGATAGAGATGAACTGGTCGCCTGTGGTGACGTTGAGGAAGAGTCCTGTGCCCACCGTAGAGCCCACCAGGCTGAGACGGCTGCGCACAAAGCTGATGATGACGCGGGTGATGCTCTCGACCATGCGACTGGTTATCATGGCGGCTCCGAAACACATGGCGCAGAGGATGAGCCAGATGGTGTTGAGCATGCCTGCCATGCCACCTGTGGATACCAGGTCGTTGAGTGCGGCGTTGCCTGTATCGACGGCGGTAGAGCCGTAGAACATGATGGCGAAGCCCTTGATGATGGTGAAGGGTGTGGGTTGCGTGGTGACGGCATCACCTCCTATCTCAGCAAGCACCTGAGGCTGCAGGATGAGGGCCATGATGCCGGCAGCGATGCTGGAGGCGAACAGCACGATGAGCGAGGGCACGCGACGTGCTATGAGCACAGCGGTGAGGATGGGCACGAGGAGCGTCCAGGGCGAGATGTTGAACGTGCTGGCGAGTCCCTCGGTATATTGGCTGACGTGCAGATCTCCCTCGCTGTTGCCGCCTATGCCGGCTATGAAGAAGATGATGAGCGTGATGGTGATGGTGGGCACCGTGGTGAACATCATATAGCGGATGTGCGTAAAGAGGTCGGTGCGTGTCGATGATGAGGCGAGGATGGTGGTGTCGCTGAGTGGTGACATCTTATCGCCGAAATAGGCGCCTGAGATGATGGCTCCTGCCGTCCACGCATGACTGACACCCAGTGCCTGACCGATGCCCAGGAGGGCTACGCCGATGGTGGCTACAGTGGTCCACGAGCTGCCAGAGAGCAGCGACACCAGCGCACAGATGGCGCAGGTGGAGACGAGGAAGAACTGGGGCGAGAGTATCTGCACACCATAATATATAAGGGTGGGCACCACGCCGCTAATCATCCACGAGCCTGCGAGCATGCCCACACACAGCAGGATAAGCAGCGTGACGGCGATGTTGCCGATGGTCTTGGTAATCTGCACCTCGAACGACTGCCAAGGCACATGATAGAACCGCATGGAGATGGCCATGCATACTGACATGCCCAGGATAAGGGCTATCTGGCTGCCACCGCTGAGGGAGTCGCTGCCAAAGAGGGCGATGATAAGGGCCAGCAGGCCAATGAGCACCGCCAGCGGGATGACAGCCACGAGCGGGTGGGGAAGTGACGTTTCGTTTGTGTCGGCCATAGATGGGTCGTTTTTTAATGATTTCAAAGGTGCAAAGTTACGAAAAATAGGGAGTTATGCCACGTACTTTTAACCTTTTTAACTTCTACATGAGTGAAAACTTACAAAAAATAATTACCTTTGCAGACTGAAAGCACTGCTCCGGCTTGCCGCTGGCGCTTCTGTAAGGAGGGGCGAGAGGAAAGTCCGGGCGGCACAGGGCGCTCCACTTCTGAAAGTAGAAGCAGCTGGTGACAGTTGGTCAGGGGAGAAGAAAATAACCGCCCCGCTTTGACCTCGGTCAAAGAACTGATGATTCAGGGGGTAAGGGTGAGAAGGTGGTGTAAGAGACCACCAGCCGTCGGGTGATCGGCGGGCTGTTCCCACTGGAGGCCGCAAGTTCATGTATACCATCGCCATGTCAGGGTAGCCCGCCCGAGTTCC
>Ga0310690_10006444_pt1 | contig 15423 bp, 13 predicted proteins | sample AusTroGonzalo_MG_2_FD_207661 | JGI IMG/M metagenome (GOLD analysis project Ga0310690, IMG submission 207661) | Bovine rumen microbial communities from tropical cattle in Woodstock, Queensland, Australia - Gonzalo_04 (v2) (version 2) | ecosystem: Host-associated > Mammals > Digestive system >... | reverse complement strand
AACAAAATAGGCAAAGTTCTGCCAAATGGTGAATTCGAACCATCTGATGGTTTTTGTGTAAGAGACGGAATACTTTATCAGCTAGTCAAAATTGGCAAGTTGTCGCCAACTTGGGATATAGAACTAGAATCGATCAAACCCCAAAATGATGCTGTAAACGAAAGAGAGATAAAACCAGTCAAGCTTCAAATAGCATCAGACGGCACGATTTACGAGATATTGGAAGACGGAAGGAGCAAACGGATAGGTCGATTAAATCCGACTCCCGGGTTGGTGGGGCAGATTTATGTTAGGTTGGACAGCGGACAGCTTCAAGCAATAGGACATCAATTGCCGAATAATGATTTTGAAATAGAATCGGGGTTTAAAACGGGAATTCAAGATTGGATAAACATGTCAACATTTTTTCATAAAAACTACATAGCAGAATCAACGAAAGTACTTAGGAAGCACATGGAGTTTATAGAGAAGTTTGTTGGAATGTCCAAAGAATTGGAAACTGAACGGTTGCATTTTGAAGAAGCAGTGAAATGGTATGACAAAGTATGTGAACAAAGTTGTCCAGCTGCTCACCATCAACACATTCGAGGAATTATCTATAGCCAAAGGATGAGTCCGCTTCGGAACTATGAAACAGCGGTAAAACACTATTTCAAAGCAGCTGAACACTGTTATGCACCAGCTCAGTTCAGTCTGGGGATTATGTATGATGAAGGTAAAGGAGTTCCTGAGAACAAGGACGAAGCCAAAAAATGGCTGAGAAAAGCAGCCGCTCAAGGTTATGAACCGGCTAAAGAAATGTTGCAGAAGCTGGGTGAATAATGTCGTTGAAATTTTGAAGATGGTTGATTTTTAGGAGCAATAATATGGAAACATCTGAAAAAACAACAAAAGATATATTTGAAGTCTGTTTGAAACTTGCGGAACAAGGGGATGCGGATTTTCAAAACAATCTCGGACATATGTATTACTACGGTCAAGGAGTTCCGCAGAACTTTGAGGAAGCTGCAAAATGGTATATGAAAGCGGCAGAACAAAATGTTGCCGATGCCCAAACACGTTTAGGGGCTATGTATGCGAATGGTCAAGGAGTTCCGCAGAACTATTGTGAGGCCGTAAAATGGTATGAGAAAGCTGCGGAACTGGGTGAGATTCATGCTCAAAATAATCTTGGTATTGCATACGCGAATGGGCAGGGAGTTTCTCAAAACTATGAAGAAGCAGTGAAATGGTACAGGAAAGCAGCTGAACAAGGTTATGCTCCGTCTCAAAATAGTCTCGGACTCAGGTATTTCAAAGGTGAAGGAGTTCAGCAGAATTATGAAGAAGCTATGAAATGGTATAGAAAATCGGCAGAACAAGGAGATCCTGATGCTCAAAATAATCTAGGAATTATGTATTTAAATGGTCTAGGGACTCCACAAAACTTTGAGGACGCCGCAAAGTGGTATACGAAAGCTGCGGAGCAGGGACATGCTGAAGCTCAGTATAATCTTGGAATTATGTATTTCAGAGGAGACGGAGTGCAGCAAAATTACGATGAGTCTGAAAAATGGCTTTCAAAAGCGGCTGAACAAGGTATAAACGATGCAAAACCTCTTGTTGTGAAAATTATAATTATGAAAAATTTGAAACTTGCAGAACAAGGAGATCCTGATGCTCAAAACTTTGTTGGAGATATATATTACAATGGTAAATGGGTGCCACAGAATTATGAAGAGGCCGCAAAATGGTATCTTAAAGCAGCGGAGCAAGGCGATGCAGGTGCTCAAAACAATCTAGGACGCATGTATTTCTACGGGGAAGGAGTTCCGCAAAACTCTGAAGAAGCTCTTAAATGGTATCTGAATGCAGCTAAACAAGGTCGTGCTGTAGCCCAAAACAATGCTGCGACCATGTATGTTGGAGGTCAAGGAATCCCACAAAACTTTGATGAAGCATTTAAATGGTTTGCAAAAGCAGCAGAACAAGGTTATGCACAGGCTCAAAATGAGTTGGGAATTATGTATCTTAGCGGGGAAGGTTGCACTCAGAATGATGAAGAAGCTGTTAAATGGTTAAGACAATCAGCAGAACAAGGTTATGCTCCGGCTCAATGCAATCTTGGACGTATGTATTACCAAGGTGAAGGAACTCCGCAGAACTATGGAGAAGCTGTAAAATTGTTTAAGATGTCGGCAGAACAAGGTTATGCTCGGGCTCAATATATTTTGGGAATGATATATGTGGAAGGTAAAATAGTTCCGCAGAACAATGAAGAAGCTGTGAAATGGTTGAGAAAAGCGGCCGTTCAAGGTTATGAACCGGCAAAAGACATGTTGCGGAAGCCGGGAGAATAAGTTGTGTAAGATCGCGAAAATATTCAACTTTTAAGAGAAACACAAAATGGGAATGCCGGAAAAACCACAAAACGGAATGAATATCGCGCCGGACGGAACAATTTACGAGATATTGGATGACGGAACAATCAAACGGATAGGAAAAGTCTCACCGGACGGCAGTTTCGAGCCGTTCGGAGGGCCGAAAGACGGAATCCGTGTGAGAGATGGGATTATATATCGTGTAATTAACGGCAAAGAAGTGAAAATCGGCCGTATTCTGCCGAACGGCGAAATAGAAACTATCAGTCAAAAGATAAAAAACGAAACTGAAGTTTCAAGGAATAAAGTTAAAATAATAGGAATAATTTCAGTATGTTGCCTGATAGTGTTTTTTGTCGCGCTCTATGCCGTGCAGCAGGTATGGAAAACACGGGAATACGACAGTAAAATTAAGCCGGTCTATTCCAGATATCTGGATGAAGTAAATCCGACATCCGAGAGCCTGCAGGGATATATAAATCAGCTGAACAAGCTTGTTAAACTGGAAGAAGTAAAATATACAGAGAACAAAAAGAAATTAAATAGGATAGTTGAAGAAATAGAAGCAAGGAAAGCTGAAATTAAAAAAGCCGCAGCAAAGCAAGCTGAAGAAGCGCGAAAAGCAGAACAAGGTAAGGCTGAACCGACTAAAGCCACAGCTGAACCGACTAAAGCCACAGCAAAGAAATCGCAATCCGGCGGAGGCACGAGAATAGGCAGTCTTTACTGGTCGAAGCGTTCCCGTGACAAAATGAACTGGAATGCAGCTGTCAAATACTGTCAAAACCTGAACGAAGGCGGTTACAGCGACTGGCGACTTCCGACAATCAGCGAGCTTAGGACGACAATAAAGAATTGTTCAGGCTCGCAGTCAGGCGGTTCTTGCAGAGTTTCAGATAATTGTCTTGGCTCTAATTGTTGGAGTGATGACTGTTATTGTGAATATAGAGAAAATAACGGCGGATATTACAGCAAATTGGGTGATGATGACAAAGTTTTGTTGTGGTCTTCCTCCGTCCACTCTGGTAATCCAACCAGCAGATGGGACGTCGATTTCAGCGATGGGGGTGTGGACAGCAACGGTGTAGGATACTACTACTATGTTCGTTGTGTCAGGTAGAGCCAGGCCGCATTTTTTGCTTCGACTGCGTTCAGCAGACGGAGCATATTTTGCCCGCCTGTTTAAGAGAGGCGGGCGCCGACCTCACCCTTTTATTCCCTCTCCAATGTGGCGAAGGGATGTAGAGACGTGACCTGACACGTCTCGTTTCCTCTCGCATTTCCCGGAAAATTGAGTATAATACAGCGGTTTTGTTGCGTGGTGACTTGTATGTTTTCGTCATGTTGAACGAATGTGAAACATCTTTGAGATTCTTCGCTACGCTCAGAATGACGCTGATTGAGACGTATCAGGTTACGTCTCTACGATAATTAAGGAGGAAACATAATGGGGATGCCTGAAAAGCCGCAGAACGGAATGAACATAACTCCGGACGGTACGGTTTACGAGATTTTGGATGACTGTACAATAAAACGTATAGGCAAGGTTTCGTCAAACGGCGAATTCGAGCCTTTCGGCGGACCAAAGGACGGTATCCGTGTCAAAAACGGCTTCATATACCGTGTAATCCACGGAAAAGAGCAGAAAGTCGGCCGGATACTGCCGAACGGAGAGATTGAATCTATAAGTCAAAAAATCAAAAGCGAAGCGGAAATCGCCAGAAACAAGGTGAAGATTATAATGATATTGAGCATACTTATAGCATTGGTTATAGGTGCCGGACTTTATATTTTTGATGAGCAGCAGCAGACTAAAGAAGAACTACGAAAAGCCGACGAAGAGCGCAGACTGGATGAAGAATACGAAAACAAGATCAAGCCTATATATCAGAATTATCTGAATGAGACTTCTTCTAAATCCGAAAAGCTTGATTCATATATAAAGCAACTGAACAATCTTCTGGAATTGCAGGATCTGAAATACGATAAAAACAAGGAAAGGGTGAAGGAGATAATTTCAAAAATAGAAGAAAAAAAAGCATATCTCAAAGACCGCAGAATCGGCAATCTTATATGGTCTAACCGTTCATCGAAAGGAATGAACTGGGACGATGCTGTAAACTATTGCAGAAACCTTTCTGAAGGCGGTTTTACCGACTGGAGACTGCCTACAATAAGCGAACTCAAAACAACCATAAAGAACTGTCAGTCAGGCAGTTCCTCGTGCAGAATTTCGGACAGCTGTTTATCAAGCAGCTGCCATTCATCAAGCTGTTATTGTAATTTACGAGCAAACAACGGCGGTTATTACAGTAAACTCGGTGATGGCATCTGGCTTTGGTCTTCCTCTACTAATTCAGGTAAAGCAGATTTTGCATGGTGCGTGAATTTCAGAGATGGGCATGTATTCGACTTTAATAAGACTCTCGGCATCAATGTCCGTTGTGTGACTAACGCGTTTTGATTCACCCGCTATATTCCAAAAAGTTGACAATATACGGCACAAAGTTACAAAAAACGGGTTGTTGTTTGCAATTTGGAGAGTTCACAATGGGAATGCCTGAACAGAAGCTGCAGGTCGGAATGAACATCGCGCCTGACGGCACGGTTTATGAGATTTTGAAAGACGGCACGATAAAGCGGATAGGAAAAGTGTCATCAAACGGCGAATTCGAGCCTTTCGGAGGCCCGCAGGACGGTGTCCGCGTCAGAGACGGGATAATTTACCGTGTAATCAACGGAAAGGAGCAGAAAATCGGCCAAGTGCTGCCGAACGGAGATATAGAATCAATAAATCAAAGGATCAAAAGCGAAGCAGAAATCTCAAGAAACAATGTGAAAATAGCTGCAATAATTTCAATATGCTGCGTTGCTGTCGCCATTGTTTTTGTCTTCGGATTTATCAGGTACGCAGAAATCAAAAATCCGCAGGAGAGCTCTGCGAAAGCGGAAGCCGTTGCAAAAACAGCTGAAGCAGAAGAGAGAACGAAACTGAAGAATGATGAAGAAGAAAAAATTGGTAAAATATGTGGCAGGTATAACACAGAAAAAAACAAATCTGCCGCAGAGCTGGAAAGTTATTTAGCAGAACTTAATAGCTTAAAAAGAACAATAAAATACGCGGACTCTAGAGATTTAGACAACGTGATTAAAACAGTAACAAAAGATATTGCGGCGAAGAAACAACGGGAAAATAAGCCTAATAATTCCGCTACTAATGTTGCTAAGCAAGAGAAACCGACACCTGAACATGCAGGAGGTGCGTCTGCAGCTCCGGCTGGAAAAGGAGAAGATAAACAAAAAGAATGTGCAGAGGAATTACAACAGATCAATAGTATTCTTCAAGGAGCAGAATGTAAGGCAAAGACGTCAAATCAACTTGATACTTGTATAAATAAGTTGAACCAACAACTGGCCAAAACAAATTGCGACAATAACAAACAAACTATTACTACTCAGATTGGTTTAATAGGGAATAAAACATTAGCTAAAGAAAAGGAAGATCTTGCAAAACAACAAGAAGAAAAAAAGAAAGCTGAAGAAGAGCGATGCCGCAACTTGGCTAAGGAAAAAAAGTACGAAGATGCGAAAACATACTACACAAACTGGCGCTCTGCAGATGAACCTAAAGGAGGAGACCGAAAAAATAATGAAAAAATCCTCACTGAAGTTTTGGCTGCATTAACCGTTGGACAATGCAACCAAACACAAGTATATAAAGCAGTTCAAAACCTTCAGCTGAGTACCAATGCTGGTATATTGCATAGCACATTGGAGAGCAGATGCGACTGTGAAGCATATAAAACCCTCAAATGGATCAAGAGGAAAACAGTTGATGATAATGTCTTGCAAAAGTGCAAGCCGCAATGCGGGGATAAGTAAAGTGAAAATGTATAAGAAATTGCTTGGAAATATTAAGAATTAGGAGGTTACAATGTCGTCAATTGCAGAAAAATTCTTTGCGAAGAAAAAAAACCAGACAGTCGTCTGTTTCCCCAAACACCTGGAAACAGAGCATTATCTCGGTGATTTTTACGGCTACTACGTTGAAAACACGAATTACTACAACATCGTGACCGAAAAAGCCGAAAGCAACTATCCGACAATTAAAAAAATCGGAAAAATCACAGGAAAACGCCCCAAAACGCAACCGAAAGAGCTGACAGGTTTCTTTGAGGAAGGAAAGCTTGTTTTCATGGATACAGACGGAAAAATCGCCAAAAACGAGCCTTTTCTTCTCAAACTTGACATCTTTTCACGTAATGTCGGCATTCTCGAATCAGACGTCATGCTGAAAACAGGCGCCGTTCTCGTCGGCTGCGGATCGGTCGGAAGCCTTGTCGCCCTCGAGCTTGCAAAAGCGGGCGTAGGCAGATTCCTGCTTGTTGACAACGATATTCTCGGCTATCACAACATCTGCCGCCACCAGTGCGGTCTCCTTGATGTCGGAAGATTCAAAACCGACGCGGTAAAAGACAGGATTCTCCAGATCAACCCAACGGCAAAGGTCGTAACGCAGAACTGCACGATTCAGGAAGTTCCGCTTAATCTCATCAACGAATTCTGCGATAAGGACACAATCGTAATCGGCGGCGCCGACAACCGTGAGGGCGACCTCTACGCAAACGGTATCGCGAAGGAAATCGGAATGCCGATGATGTCGATCGGCTGCTGGGAAAGAGCTTTCGCCGGTGAAATTTTCTACTGCCTCCCAGAAGGAATGCCCGATTACAGCGATTTTATCTGGGCTATCGGCGGAATGTCTGGCAGAGTTAACCAGAACCGCAAGTTCTATACAACCGAGGAAGAACTTGAAAAGGCTGCTTTCGAACCCGGAATTTCGGTCGACATAGACTTTGTAACGGTTATCGCAATTAAACTTGCGCTCGATATTCTGAACAGAAACAATCCGAATTTCACTCCGCGTCTGCTCGGACATCTGACCCAGTACACGCTTGTATGCAACACGAACAATCCGAAAATCGGCGGAGACAATGCTGAAATTTTCTCCTATCCGCTGCAGGTAACGACAAGCATCGAGGTTCCGTACGCTCCGAAAGAAGGTGAAGAAGAGAAGCCGGCAGAAGAAAAAGCCGAAAAGAAACCCGCAGCAAAAAAGGCGGCAAAGAAACCCGCCGCAAAGAAAGAGAGCGAAAAGAAGCCTGCGGCAAAAAAAGCGGTAAAGAAGCCCGCACCGAAGAAAGAAAGTGAAAAGAAACCCGCAGCAAAGAAAAGTTCGGGGAAAAAATCTTAACGGGGATATAAAATGAAATATTACATCAACATGGACGGGCAGACTTACGGGCCGTTTTCATTCATCAATATTACACAGATGCCGATTCTCGAAGATACGCTGATATGCACGGACGGAGAGGACGGCGGATGGAAAGAGGCGCGCGAATACACCGAGTTCCTGCACTTGTTCCAGAACTCAGAAACAGCTGTAAGCGTGCCGGAGAAGGAAGAGCCGCATAAACCGGACGATTCCGTGGAAGTTACGCCGCCTCCGCTGCCGCCGGTAGATTCGGAAGAGCCTGTGCTGCCGCCGTGGATTTCAATTGATGTCAACGGACAGATTGTAAAAAACAAACTTCCGACCCGCAGAGGTTACAAGATGACTGTTTTTCTTACAATCATTACCTGCGGTATATACGGACTGATTTTGCCGTTTATTATGGGAAAAGATACGAATATCTCGTGTTGTGAAGACGGAAAACATACCTCAGGTTTCTGGAAGGCTCTGCTTTTGTCGGTTATTACTTTCGGTATTTACGGATTGATTTGGAAAGTCGAATGGTGTAACCGCGAGGCGAATTTTCTGCAGAAACATCATGCGGCTCCGCTTCTTACCGGCGGCAGTTATTTTGTAATGACGGTCCTTTTTATTGCGTTGATTGCCGGAGGAAGTTTCCTGACTGCATCAGCTGTGATACCGCAGCCTGAAACAGAAGAGACTCAGGTGGCATCAAAGAATGAGACTGTGAAAGATGGTCAGAAGAAGGCTGAGACGGAAGTCAGGAAATCAGAGCCGGTGATTCAGATCGAAACTGTGAATTACAATCTTCTGGGGTCCGGGGTTGCACTTCTGGTTTTCGGAATTATTACTTTTCTGATGATAATCGGAAGAATGAATATTCAGCACAACCTTGTAAATAAGGCATTCAATGTAGAAAAATTTTTAGAGGAATCAGAGTGACAGAACTTTATTGCGGGATAGCCGGAAATGCATTGCTCGGGACAGGAACAAAACAAAAACTGCTGCCCGGGACATTTCCAAAGCAGAGGATAAAAAATTAGTTGATTTTAGAGGTGTGGTTTTTATAATTTTGTGTTTTTTTGTATGACAAAGTTTTTTTAGGAGGAGACATGTTAAGTTCATTAGTAATTCCAAAGGCGGAACTTGCAGGAGCCCAGCAGCTTACACCTGAGCAGATGCAGGCTAAACTTGCAGCAGAAAGAAAGCGCAGAGAGCTGGCTGAGATGTTGAAAAGCGGAGCAAAAGTTGCGATTTCTCCTAACGGCGAAGCAGGAGGCCGCGGAACAATGAATATTCCCGGCGGCAAACTTGCAGGAGCCCAGCAGCTTACACCTGAGCAGATGCAGGCTAAACTTGCAGCGGAAAGAAAGCGCAGAGAGCTGGCTGAGATGTTGAAAAGCGGAGCAAGGGTTGCGATTTCTCCTAACGGCGAAGCGGGAGGCCGCGGAACAATGAATATTCCAAGCGGCAAACTTGCAGGAGCCCAGCAGCTTTCCCCGAGAGACATGCAGGAGAAAATTAATGAAGAAAAGAAAGCGAGGGAAGAACGCGAGAGGGTGAGAAAAGCTTTGCTGGGGCATACGCCGATGACAATTTCTCCCGAAGGCGGAGCAGGAAAGTCAGGAACAATGCAAATCCCTAAAGGTATACTGGCAGCTGTCCGTCAATGGTATGAGAAGGATCCGGCACTTCTGGCTGCGGAAAAGGCTGCAATGGCTAAAGCATTTCCTCATTTTAAACTTGAACAGATTGCTGACGGCCGCCTGGCATGGACAGGAACTTTGACCCCCGGGATCTGGAAAGGTTTCTGGGCAAAGGATGAATCTGACAGACAGACTTGGGAAGTTATGGCGATTTATGAAAATAACCACCCGCACCAGCAGATGGGAAGCTCGGTAAAGGTTTTTCTCCTTTATCCGACAATTGACATTGTGATCCAGCAGATAGACTGGAGGCCTTTTCATCTTCTTCATGATCCCATCAGCAATCAGGATTATCTCTGCACTGCACAGGCTGAGGATATAAAAGTCGGTGACACCACGACATCGGCGGCATCGGTGCTTGCATGGGCAGTAAAATGGCTTACGGCATTTGAACTGGTTATGACAGGCGATCTCACTAAAGAAGAGTTCAATACGCACGGTGTTATCTAGTGTGCGGAGCTTTTTCCGACTTTGTAATGCACGGTATTATTTCTTTTTTACTCTTTCCTGCGGTTCTTATTAAGATTTAAGCTCGGAGCAGACAGGTGGGCATCACTTCTAATAAGTACCAGATTTCGTCAGACGGGGTGATTTTCAGCATAGAAGATGACGGAACAATTGTAAGGATTGCAAGAATTTCGGAAAAAGGAAAGATAGAACCGGTCCGCAAACACGGAAAGGTCGATGAAGAGGCTATTGCCGAAGCGACTCATCTTTCCCTGAATTTCTTTTTGATGTTTTTCCTGATCATCTTTGTTGTTGCGACAGGGATCCTTGCGGTTTTCTGGCTGGATGAAAAATCCGACCGCGAAATGCTGGCGTCCGATCTTGACCATCTAAGGCAAAGTTCATCGCATTTAGAGCTGGATTTAAAGGAAAGCGTGGCAAAACTTGACGCAAGCGATAAAAAAAACAGGGATTTGGAAGTAAAACTCGAAATCTGCGAAAAGAGAGCTGTTAACAATCCTCCAAAGCAGGAAGAGCCTCCTGAACCCAAGGAAACGAAAACTAAAGTTCAGGAATACGAACAGAGTGACGGACTCTTTAAAATAACTTCCATTGAGGTCAGAAATACGACAAAGGATCCGAATGAGCTAATTTCCGATTTCGGTAAAAAGATCGACAGCAGCCGTGCAAGGTTTCTGCAGCTCAGAATCAGATATGCTAGCTATGTTTACGGCCAGAAGGATCTGGATGTTAAAATTTTTGATGCTAACGGTCATCTGAAAAGCGGCGCAAACAGTAAAGAAAATTATACTTATTCGGTCAAAGATGTTGATATTTTCCGCACGGAAAGCGGAACTTATCTTTTTAAAAACACATGGGGCAGTAGTGAACAGGGATTCTGGCCGAAAGGAAAAACCAGGATCGAAATATGGTCTGGCGGCAGATTTTTAAAAGAAAGCGAGTTTGAGATTTATTGATGACGGGAGATGAATTCAACACGATGGATTTTCAAAAACATTATCAGGTAGACAGTGAAGGTTTTATCTGCTTTATCAATGATAACGGCGAAAGAACGAGAATCGCGCGGATTCTCAGGAACGGAGATCTTGAAGTAATCGGGAAAACAAAAATTTCCGATCCTTATGCCATAAAAAAGAGGCATTCTTTTGTTAAAACCTTTCTTTTTCTTTTTTTGTTTCTGATTATCGGTTCAGCCGGAATCGTTTTTTTTCTGTATCAGAAATCCTTAAAACAGAATGAAGAGTATCTGAAACTGAAAGCCGGATATGATGATGCTGTTTCAGAAGTTGTGGTCGGCTGCAAATCCGAGCTGAAGAAAATCGAAGATTTTATCAACGACCCGGAAGAACATCAAGAGGAGGAAATTGAGGCGTTTATTAAAAAACTGAAAAGTATTTCTCCGAATTATTGTCAGAGGGACGCTGAACTGTATCCGAAATTCACAGAGTTTTCGAGGACCCTTTATGTTATGAAAGGTAAAATCGGAGGAAAACGGGAAGCTGAGGAAAAACAGAAGAAAGAGCTCGAACGACAGCTTGAACTGGAACGGCAGCAGGAACAGGAGCGCATTAAACGTGAAGAGGAGCAGAAAAAGCTCGAAGAAGAACGTAAGAAACTCGAAGAGGAAACTCGTAAAATCGAAAATGCCGGAAGGGAAAAGGAAGAGGCGGAATGAAATCTGGTGTAACGGAAAGATGCTGAAAGACATCAAATGAAGAGATAGAAAGTTATGAACACGTACGAAATGAAGACGAGTGACAACGAAGTCACGATTTACCGTATCGGTGAAGACGGTCAGTTTAAGGTGAAGGAGAAGATTGCCAAAATTGATTTGAAAACCGGCGAACTGCTGCCGATAGGAAGAACGAAAATAGCCGGCGATGGATCACTGAAAAAGAGTGCTTCCGAGTCGAATTTTCCGACGAAGACGGTGATTTTAATGCTGATCCTTCTGGCTGCTGCTATCGGTGCTTTTGCATTTTACCGTGCTGCAATGCAGGAATATCAGACAGATTTCTATTTTTCCCTGGGTTTTGCTTCGCTGACGGCTGTTGTTGTCTCGATAGTTTTCTATATCAGCTGGCTTACAAAGAAAGTTGTTCCGGAGGCAGCTGTTCCGGACACGGTTGTTCAGGACACAGTTGACGAATTGCCTGACAAGTTTGACGGATCTCCTTACAAATTTGAGGGATCTGATTCCATTGATGACCTGCAGCCTCAAAATTTTTCTGAACCTTATAAAAAAGTCTGCGAAGATGAGGAAGATGTGCAGAAAATGGTTATAACATCGGAGAAAGACTCTTATTTTCTGCTTATCGGAGGCGAAGTCAAAGGTCCGTTTACCTATGATCAGATCAAAAACTCGGAAATTCCGAACAATATTCAGGTGACAACAAACAATCTCGACGACTGGTTTCCGGCAAGTCAGTTTGAACTTCTTCTCGGTATAGGTTTTGAGCCGGAGTATCCCGGAAAGCCGGTAAACAAGGAGGATTACCGGATTGATGATGACGGTTCGGTCAAATGTGTAAACAGGTGATAAATCATGGAGATTATGCCTGTGGAAGTTTTAGCACTCTTAGCTTTTATAGTGATTTTTTTATTTATAGTGTGGATTGCAGGCCGGAGTTCAAAAAAAGGTGAATCCTCTTCTGACAACCGCAGCGCACGGGATACACAATACCGGTCCGGCACGGAAGAATCACAGGAGCTGCAGGAATCTCAGCTGCCGCTGCCGGAACAATGGATCCATACTGATGATAATGACAGGTTTTATCTGGCGATATCCTTAACGGACGGATCATACTGCGGTCCTATAACTCTTGATGCGCTTCGTGCTTTTGAACTTATGCCAGACTATATGGTTACGACAGATAAGCTCGGCGGAAACTGGTATCAGGCATGTTATTTTTTCTGTCTGGCAGACTTGTTTTATAAAGATATGCAAAATGTGAATTCTTCTGCGGCAGAAGGAACCGATTTTAAAATCAACGAAGACGGCACGATTACAAGGTTGAAAAAAAAGAAAAAAAGTTAGCTGTTTTGAATTGTAGATGAACTGAAAAATGAAAAATCTGGAGGTGACATGCCTGCGCTTGCGGCTGATCTTGAATATTGTCCGGCAGTAAATTTTGCGGTGCAGCAGAGTTTGTTGACATATATTCAGAAGATTACAATTAGGAATTTAACGAACTCCAGAATAGACAATGTGTGGTTCACTCTCTCTTTCGAGCCTCAGTTCGCAGAAAATATATCAATTGAAATCGGACCCGTTATGCCGGGGCAGGTTATAGAAATCGATAGAGAATATATTGATGTCAAGCTTTCATTTGATTTTCTTGTCGGGCTTACCGAGAGGATAAAAGGGTACAATGTCATTGATATTTATTCAGGAGAAACTCTGGTTTATCATGAAAAATATGATGTTTTTCTGCTTGCCCTGGAAGAGTGTCCGGTGCGTATGTCTCCGGAACTGGTTGCTGCGTTTGTAATGCCTAACCATCCTGTTTTGACAGGTGTTTTGAGAAAAGCTTCGGAAAAAATCGATGCTTTCATCCCGGATCTGAGCGGCTATCAGCGGGGGGGCGCCGCTTTTGTCAGAATCCAGATGGCGGGCATTTATATGGCGTTGAAGGATCTTGAAATAACGTATGTTTCTGCTCCGCCGAGTTTCTTTAAAGTTATGGGACAGCGTATACGGCTGCTTGATGATGTTGTTACCGGAGGACTCGGCACATGTCTTGACACCTCGATACTTTTTGCGAGCTGTCTTGAGGCCATAGATCTGAATCCTCTGATAATCCTTGTTGACGGTCATGCCTTTGTCGGATGTCTTTTGGAAAGAGATGCCTGCCGGGAAGCCAGGATCAATGATATCAATATTCTGCGGAACCTGTATCATCGGAATTTGATAGAATTCGTCGAAACGACCCTCATTACAAAAGGTAAAACTGCTGAATATAAGGATGCGGTCGAAATCGCGGCCCAGGAGATGTTTGAAGAAGATTTTAAATGTGCTTTGAATATCAAAGAATTGAGAAATTATATCCAGCCGCTGCCGCAGAGGGTTATCCAGGAATATTGGAATGACAGCAGTCAGCTTCTGACGCCGCCTCCTGACCGGCCGGCCGAGCTTCCGGATAACAGGGAAATCCCTATCTACAACGGCGACATTTACTATATTTATATGAACGATGTCATTTACGGTCCGTATCTGTTTGAGCAGATGATTGATCTTCCGCTTCTGCCGGATACCCTGATAACGACAACCAAACTTGGCGGAGAGTGGTACGAAGCCAGAAATTTCGAATGTTTTGCAGATAAATTCAGATGATTGAAGGATAGTTTATTTAACGTTAACTGAGGCAAAAACACGAAAATTAACGAGTGCGTGAGTGAGAAATATAAGAAATAATCAACAATCAGGAGAAATGCAATGGAAATGCCCGGACAAAAACTGAAGGACGGAATGAACATCGCGCCTGACGGTACAATTTACGAGATACTGGATGACGGAACGATAAAACGGATCGGAAAAGTGTCGCCTGACGGTAAATTAAAACCGTTCGGAAAGCCTGGGATCTGGATATGTCTGCAGTGCGGGACAGAAAACAGTGCAGAGAATAAATACTGCCGTAAATGCGGAAGACAGGAAGTTTCGGAAGAAATAATCCTGGATCCGGGTAATTATACTGACAAAGGTGATTATATCGAACTGGTTCGTCGTGTCGGCAATATACGGATGATAGAAAAAAATTGTTTTTCTGGCAGTATGACCTGGGATCAGGCTATGCGGTATGCAGAAAATTTGAGAAAAGGCGGCTTCAGCGACTGGCGTGTTCCGACAAAAGAAGAACTCGTAATAATATATAAAATCAAGAATATTTGCGGAATCAACAGGAAAGATGACTGGTTCTGGTCTTCATCTGTCAGGTCAGATTTGACAGGGTACGCATGGAACGTCGGTTTCTACTACGGGGATGTCTACTACGGCAATAAGACTAACAAATTTAATGTCCGTTGTGTGAGGTAGGTCGATCCCGCATTTCTCTCGCAATTTCCGAAAAATTGAATATAATACGGCGGTTTTGTATGTGGCGTTCCGCATGGTTATGTTTCAAAACAAATGGAACGGAATGCCACGCAGGACATTCCCTACGAGGATGAAATATTGCCGTGCAGGTTTTTGCGGAGGAATTCAATGGGAATTTATATCAATCCTGGAAATGAAAATTTCAAGGCGGCGCTTGCGGAAGAAATCTTTGTTGACAAGTCGCTGATTCTTAAAAAAATCTGCGCTGTACTTGGGACACGCTCATCAAAATTCGTCTGTGTTTCCAGGCCGCGCCGTTTCGGAAAGTCGATTGTAAGGGATTTAATAACTGCCTGTTTTTCAAAAGGGTGCGATTCTTTTGCGCTTTTTGAAAACCTGAAAATCGCAAAAGAACCTTGTTTTAAAGAAAATCTCAATAAATTTAATGTGATTTCTGTTGATTTGGGCGCGTTTTACAGCACGGCTCAGGATAAAAAAGATATTTTGAAAAATTTAAGGGAATATCTTTTTGAGGATTTCCGGAAAGAATTTACGGATATTGAATTTTCGGAAAAAGATCCGATAGCAAGAATGATTCAGCGC
>Ga0310690_10006442_pt1 | contig 15426 bp, 19 predicted proteins | sample AusTroGonzalo_MG_2_FD_207661 | JGI IMG/M metagenome (GOLD analysis project Ga0310690, IMG submission 207661) | Bovine rumen microbial communities from tropical cattle in Woodstock, Queensland, Australia - Gonzalo_04 (v2) (version 2) | ecosystem: Host-associated > Mammals > Digestive system >... | reverse complement strand
AATTTAAATTGTGATCGAAAAGAAGAAAAGAGAGAAGAATGACCTCCATATTATCCGTACTAATTGGCTGCATTTCACTGATTAGTACGGTTTCACTAAAGGAGTGAAACTATGCAAATGAGTGAATTAACTGGAATACCCATAATAATATCTCCATTTATGACAACTACCAAACAAACTCGTACTCACAGGAAGAAACGTATCAATAAGAAATGGGCAAAGATATATGGTGATAAGCTAGTCTATGATACGCAGCATGCATATCTAATAGATGGTAAAGTCTACATGTCACCTGCACTTTTTAATAAATTAAAGGAGAGTATATGATTTGGTTAATAATGTGGTTTATAGGAATATTTATAACAGCATACATATTCAAAAGAATCGAAAGATCTGGAATACTTTTATTCTATAATGATTCAAATCTACAGTTTTATATATTATGCATCATATGGCCATGCGTATTGTTAATCTGGTTAATAGCCTTATTTATTATATGTGTGAAAAATACAATGGAGGAAATTTCATGAAAGATAATTGGTTACCGTACCCTGAATATAAACCAACAGAAGAGAAACAATACCTTGTTACACGAAAGCTTACAACTGATCGCAAAATAGTTACTGTTCAAGATTGGAGTAATAATCTTTATAAGAAGGATCCTGCGGATTTCTTTAGAGAACAGAATCGTCCGGGATGGTATGATTATGATTCTGAGTGGGGATATTATGAAGTGACTAATGTGATTGGTTGGCAACCGGCACCTGAGCCGATGGAAGAGGAGTGAAATTAAATATGGATTTGAGTGAATTTAAAGTAATAGTTAATCCATTGATAGCAGAGGATATGTATCTTATTAATAAAGATGGAGAAGTATATTCTCGTTATATGAACGGAATAATGAAATCTAAACCTAATAAAGATGGATATAAAACTGTTACATTACAAACAAGAGAAAGCGGTTACAGTAAAAGAAGACCATGGTTTATTCATCATTTGGTTATTAAAACATTCTTAGGAGAACCTCCGACAGATATGAAGAAGCCATCCATTGATCATATAGATAATGATAGATTAAATAATAATATTAATAATCTTCGTTATATTGAATGGAGTGAAAATGCATCACGTAGAGTAATATCTAATAGAGGCGAACATAATGGTAGAACTAAATTAAAAGAGAAGGATATATTGAAAATTTGTAAACTATTTAAAAAGGGATTAAGTGATTCAGAAATAGCAAAACAATATGAAGTAACTTCAGGAGCTATAAAAAAAATCAGAGAACGAAAGAACTGGAAATATTTAACCGAAAGCTTGGTGTGGTAGTATGGATAAAATAGTTTATACAGTAGACGATGTTGCGTCAGAACTTCAAATGGGGAAGAGATCCGTTTATAAATTAATGCACTTACCGGATTTTCCATTAATAAGAATAGGAAATAAACTTTATGTTAAACCAGATGATTTGATTTCTTATTTGGAAAGCTATAAAAATGGTCGGATTCCTATATAAAAAATTACACCTTACTTTCATTAATAAGGTGTAAAATAAGGTGTAAATTTTTTGTTTGATATCTTCAAATCCGCTTAGTTACTGCGATTGCAGGTTTTGCTCATATCCTTACCAAGGATGCGCTCTACCGACTGAGCCATAGCAGCGTCTATTACTTAAACTAATTCATTATAACTATACGGTATATTTTTGTCAACAATTTTCTGCTATTTTACTAGCATTACAGCTTAGAAAGCCCTATTTTATGGGCTTTTTAAATTGTTAATTTTTTGTGAACATGAATCTTCTGAAAATATCACTTTGCATATAATTGCAAAAAATTGCATCAAATTGCAAGCGATAAGGTGTAAATAAGGTGTAAAAATAGGTGTAAAAAAAATGGCCTCAAACACGCATAAATAAAGCAAAAAATGACATATCAAAATTTAAATTAGGTGTAAATAAGGTGTAAAAAATTTGCATAATCCCCTCTATTGTGCTATTCTTTGTCCAAGGAGGGTAAATTTATGTCTAAAAGGCGAAAAGGAGAAGGGTCATATTTCGATAGAACTATTAATGGAATAAAATATAAACAATATAAATATCCAGATGGTAAGATTATTTATGCTAGATCTCTTAAAGAATTAAATGAAAAAAAAGAAGAATATGAGAATTCTCCGCAGAGTAAAGTAATAAATAATCATTATACCTTTGCTAATTTCTGCTATAAATGGTTAAAACAAAAAGATAATCTTACAGGTAAAGCCTATGATGATTATGAAACAGCTATTAAATGTAGAGTAGAAGGATATTCAATAGCTAATCGTCCAGTTACGGCATTAACACCTCAGATGTTTACAAATTATTTAAAAGAATTATCAAACAAATATTCGAAAAGTACTATAGATAAAACATGGGTAGTTCTTAGACAAGTTATTAATTATGGTATGGAACATAAAATAATACCAGAATTTCAACTCAGTAATATTGTAAGACCTAAAGAAGATGATGTTAAAGTAAAGAAAAAAGATACAGAGTTTATAGACTTAGATGATATGGAAGCAGTATATAACGAATGTCAAAAACCTAAATATGGTAACGCTGCTCAAATGATTATTCTTATTATGTATTCTGGTATGAGATTATCTGAAGCTATTAATCTCAAATGGAAGGATATTAATAAAGATTATAAAAAAATAACCGTAAAACGAGCATCTCAGAATGCTAAGAAACGAAATAAAAATAAAGAAGTAATATTAAAAGATGGTAAAGCTCAATATAATGATATTGAAAAAGGAGCAAAATCTGAGGCTGGACATAGAGTTGTGCCATTACCTAAAAGAGGAACTGAAGTCTTAATACGAATGGCTGAAGTAAATCATACCTCTGATGATTATGTATTTATTAATTCCACCGGAAAGAAATATAATAATAGATCCGTTGAAAGAACATTAGCACGAATACTTAAAAATTCAGATTCATATAATAAAAATTATACTCCACATGCATTAAGACGAGGATACGGATCAGTATTATTAAGTAAAGGTACTAATATGGCGGTTATTAGCAAGCTACTTGGACATAAAGACGTATCTACTACAATGAATATTTACACTAAAGCTTTTGATAAAGATATAGAAGATGCAGTAACTAAATTTGATGAATAACCGTCAACTAATTAATTACTTGACGCATGTCAAATAAAACGTAAAAAAAAGGAGAGAACCGATATCACGTTCTCTCCTTAATTATTATTGTGAACAATAATCTTCTTGATAATTCTTTTCAATCCATTCCATCTCACGTTCCGTAAATCCGTTCTTAAGTCCGGTTTTATTAATAATCGCAAGATATTCCTTATTGGATTCAAACATTTCCCTATACATATCAAGTGATGGCTTATTGCCATGACGTAAACTATCTGCAAACTGAAGGATTCCCTTTCTCAGCCTACGTGCTTCACGTTGTTCAGATGCAGTTGTCAATGCATCAATTGCATTAACACAGTAATCCATCTTCTCCGCAATCAAATCAACCTTAGATCCAAGCGAATTTATCTGTTCACTATGTAATGCGATAATGTTGTTTTTCTCATCTATCGTGTTTTTAAATTTCCTGTATTTTTCTAAGAATTTAAACATAGCACCACCTATAAAAAGAATGGCAATCGTATACAGTATAACACTGCCAAGAGAAACGTTACTAAATGCTTCTATAGCAATCTTCTCCATTTTTGATCATTCTCCTATGAAACCTTAATATATTTGCCACTTACCCAACCTACCACGTTATCTGCAAGCAGTACTTGGTACCAGGGTGAATATTCATTGTCATCCTTGACATCCTGTTTTGAAACAATATACATTTTAGTGCCACCAGTAATGGCCATTATTTTATTGCTATCATCCGTTTTATCAGGTGCTTTGCGTACCCAAAGCTTATTGCAATTAACTACAGTTCCTACCGCATAACGTACATAATCTCCGCAGATGTACTTATGTGCATCGAGTTTATACCAACCGTTTGATACCTGACTGATAATTTGAATAAGGTCATTCTTATTCTTTTTACCAACAATATCAGAACTCGTGTTTGGCTCTTTGCGGATATTTACATTACTACCGGTCACAACACCCATAATTGTGATAGGAGTTTCTATTACTGAGTTATTTGCACTAGAGGTGTAAATGCTATTTCCATTATAGGTTTTATAAAACCAGTTTGAATCTATCACATCAGTAGCCCATGAATATTTCTCAGAACCATATTGCCATGCTTCATACTTAGGAGCAGTTGGCTTTACTGTATTATAACGAGCAACCCAAATTTCGTAATTACGGATACGCTCAAAATATATCTGATTCTGAATCCAACTATCTCCAGCATAGACACCAGCAACATACTTAGTATTTATTCTGTTACAAAATGCTACAAGATTTTTTGTACGTTGATCCTTAGAAATGTTGTCAGCTCGTCCATTCTTTTTTGGAGTAGCTTCGCTATCTATATATACAGGGAAGGTGATCTTATATCCTGCAAGCTGATTGATTACCCAATCTGCCTGTTCGATTGCTTCTGCTTCATTGATAGATTGATCGTAGAAGTAAACTCCAATGTTCATATTATGAGCAGTAGCATTTTTAATATTTTCCTTGAATTTCTTATCGAAGACAATATTTCCATCAGTGCCACCACGTCTGCCTATACGGATTATAATATTCTTTATCTGTGATGCCAAAGCATCCCAGTTAGTAACGGTATTATACTCAGAAATATCTATTACCTTTATCTGAGTATTGTAATCAATCCAAGTAGGCATGCCAAAGAACTTCCAACCGCCCGATTCAAGTTTACTTTTGACACAGTTGTCCTTGGATGATTTCATCTCAATTACATATCCGTTACCGCAGTACATACCAATATGATTGATAGAAGTAGCACTGCTGCCTTTAAATACCAAACAAACTTTCGATTTATCTATGTAAGCAATAGTTCCCTTAGTCGAACATTTGTTGTAGTATCCTTGAGCAGTGGTATCAAATCCAGACATTGCACACATAGACCCGGAACAATCCGCTCCTATTTTTCCACGTCCTGTTGCAAGCTTGTTCATATAGTATGTATAGTCATATTGACTACTCTGATAATTCTTCATAGTCTTTTGTATGGTGTCATCATTTATGATTTCTCCATTCATTCCCCAAACATATATAGCTCCTGAACTATATAAGTTCTCGAAGTACGCTACGACTTCATTCGCTGACTTGGCCATTTCCTCTCACCTCCTTTGATATTTTTTTATATATATAAAACAGAGAGGCTTGGTTTCCCAAGTCTCCCTGTGTTATTGTTATAGTGTTAATTGATCCGAAGGGATCACTCCATGTCTTGTGAATCCGTCTGCCTGAGGCATTTTATAATACAGATAGTATTGTCTTTTAGCATCTTCTTTACTAAATCCCTCGGCTGACCGATTATCACGATCATATACCCGCCATCTACCGTTTGGTAATTTCTGATATCTTAATAGATCTAAACTATTCGTGGATTTCATTCTTTATCCTTACTGCCCAGCATTTCTCGCCATGACCAAGATTATCCCAATACAGACCGTCATCACAGATTGTAGCAACCCTTGCTGAATGAGTAAGCCTTATATTAGTAGAACTTTTCTTCTTATACTTAGCTACTTCATCAAGTGCTGCATTACGTGTTTTAGCTCCGGTTACTGCATAAATTGTCTTAGGATGCCCACTGCGATCCTTTTCATTGTTTGATTTGAAAACTGTAATCATTCCTTTTTCTCCTTTTAATCAATCGAACATACTTTCTTCTTTATCTTCTTCTTTATCATACATATCAACAAATTCTTGTAAGTAAGTACAAGACTTACCATGAGAACACAAACACTGGCAAAAAAACGTATCTTGAACTTCTTTACCATTCTTTTGTAATTTAGTGAATGATCTAGGCGGATACTCAGTACAGTTCTCCCACATCTCTATTGTATTATCAATATACTCAATACATTCCGCTTTAATTTCATCACTCAGTTCGTATTCATACACACAAGGTGTCATTTTATACAGATCTCTAACAGATTCCGGTAAAACATCAAATGAATTGGCACGTTTAAATTCCGTAAGGATCATGTCAACCTCAAACTCATCCATCCCGGTTTCTAACAGATCCTGCTCAACATAATCTGCCATCTCAGAAGCGATTTTCTTTCTTTCGATGGTCTTTAAAATCTCTGTTTTATTCTTGGATTTTTTTGTCTTATTCCCCAAAAATGAAATATTTACATATTTGAGGAATATCCAAGCAACGGATTTAACTTTAAATCCTTCCTGTTCCTTACCAAGAGCATAGAGTACAAGCTGCCGACCATGTGCTTTTATATCCTCACCTTTGTACATAGAGCTGGTCTTGTAATCATAAATAGAAATAGTACCATCCTTATTCTCCTTGTACAGATCTATATATCCTTGCAACACGTTACCCTTAGGTGTTTCATAAATAAACAGTTCCTCGGTATGAAGGTCACCTTTATTCTTAGGTGACTTATAAGTAGAGCAGAAGTGCTTCATGTTTGCGATCCATCCAGCACGAATGGTATCTTCACCATTGCGTCCTTTAGGAAATGATAGTCCAAGAAGTTCAATATCTTCAAGCTCCTCATCTACCGCTGGCTGAAGGTCAGCTTCCGTAGCTTCTCCGTTCACGATGGCTTCAAGCACATCATGAACTTTGCCACCAAGCATAGCATAAACATTATTTTCTCCACGATCATGAAGAATATACGTTCTGTATGCTTCATACAAACAATGATTAATTGTATCTAATCTACTTATACTATATACAGTTTTTCCTGACGCTTTTAATTTATTTAAACGTTCATCTTGTTCTCTGTTCATACATCATATTCCTTTTAATCTTCATAAACCAGTCTACTGGATTCCAAAATTGTTCAAAATGTCTAGTTCCATCAGGCATAATATCAAGAAAGTGACCTCCCTCTGGAGGATCAATCCTACAATGATCCATCGATATGGCAACATCAAAATCTTCAGTGAATATGATTGAATTCTCAAGACCAAGATTAACGAAGTCCATCAATTCATTCATATAAATATCACTTCTTACATAAAAGATATAAGCCATATGGTCAGGATCAAATCTTGCCTTACGCCTATTCCACATGTCGGCCCCAGCTTCAAAAGTGGGATAGTGCTGAAAACAAACCAACACATCATCAACCAATCCATAAGGCATACCCGGTATATTATCAAACATCTTCATAAGATATTTCTTATGTTCTTCAGAAAGGTTTTCAATCGGACATTCGATCAACTCAGCTTCCATATAGTGTTTTATATTACTGCAAAACTTACAGTATTCCTCAGGAAGTATCTGTAAACTAACGGTAGGAGACTGGTACTTGATATGAAAATCATGTAACAAACATCCGCCCATACAGTTATTACTAATTAGACTCAGACCCATTAACTAATTCCTCCAATAAACCTCCATATTCTGTCCATAGCCAGTTTTCAAATACCTGAAGAGAAGGATAAGTAGTAACGGTTTCGAAATTCTTTTCTACAGCATTAAGTCTTTGTTTATATTCTTCCTCAGGATTTACTAAAATCTTATCGACTATACTTGGGATATCATCAATGTTATCTACAAAGATAACTCCTTCCTGATCTAACCAATCAGGCATGTGTTCCCTTATCGCTCCCTTATAAATAGGAATGGTTTTACATGCAAGAGGATTCATCAGCTTTTCAGATATCCAATAACCATCCCAGTTGTTATCTACCACAACTTCAAACATATACTCCGCACGACATTCATAATAGTCACAATGACGGCCACCCTTGAACATTCCATAATGATCTACTCTGTCACCAAGCTTACTTGCCAATCTTTGCCTCTGTCGATGTTCCTTACACATCGCCTTATCAGAACATACCATTGATATATGTTTGGTTTTCGGAACATCATAAGTCTTATACCACTGCATAAAATAAATCTGTTTGGCATTGGCAAACTTAAGGATCTTATCATCATGAGTGAAGATGATATCAAATTCGTTATAATGTTCCTCAACCCATTGATATATAGTAGGCTGAATTGTTCGTGGCTCAATCAATATAGCAACCTTGGGTTTACCGGTTTCAGAATCCTTATGATGTTTAATGGCATCATCTACAAAGAAATCAATGTAGCCGGAATTATCTTTAACCCAATCAAAATATCTAGGAGTATATAAATGATTGAATTGTGAATAGCAACTGAATAAATTAAATTTTGGATACATATAAACTCCTTGTGTTCTACTTTTAAAATTCAGGAATACTCCCCAAAAGGGGAGTGACTCCATATAAAATCGTAATGATTTTCAATCTTTACCATATCCTTACAATATTATAACATATTAATTCGGCATGTCAAGACAATTTAATTTAACTCCACATAAACAAAGAAGCCCGATCTCTCGGACTCCCTTGCAAATAGGAAAGAATTGATTAAGTGAAGATTAATACCACATCTTGGTTATATTATAATAGGAGAGTAGTATTATAAACTGTCACATTATTGTCATATTTCTACAAAGTTTAATATCTTATCTTTATATGAATTATCTTTTATTTCTTTATAATTTATTCTCAATAGTTTAATATTATTCTCTTTACAGTATTCGTTTTTAAGCCGATCATGATATTGAGTTGTCTTAAATCGTATTTCATTTTGTTCTCTGGTCATTCCTTTCCAACATCGATCCTTATCAAAGTGCTGCTCACCATCGACTTCTATTAAACCACCATTAATGTCTAATTTATAATCAAATCTTAAAAATCTTCTATCTTTCAAATCTTCAAAATATATTTCATTCTGAAAAGTTAGATTATTTTTATTTAAAAATTCTTCAACTTTCCTACACCATTTACTTTTCTTTGCAGTGCATTTAGCACAGTGTGTTTTACCACAGTTCGTTAAACTGCTTATTGCCATATCAAAATAATCACCACATTCACATTGACATTTTATACTTGGATGTTGTGAAAATATTTGTTGTTCTGAGAATCCCACTACTTTAGTTGTAAGACCATTATTCTTGCAGAATACATTAGCATTATATATAAAATTTTCTTTATTATATACTGTTGAAAAAATATTTTTATCTTTTTTACCTTTAGTTAAAAAACTTACATAATTCATTTGAAGTCTATAATCTTCTTTAGTTTCTAAAAGTAATCTATCATATTGTCCTATACCATTACTTACATCGGACAATAATTTTAATCCTGATTTTTCAATGACAGCTAACTTCTTTTCTAAATTATTTAATACACGTTTTTCAGCTATTAATCTATTCGTGAATATTCCGGGTTTCGTGTCCCTGCTGTCCGGTAACAGGAAACCCGGAATATTCACCGGTTCATGATGACAGACATCCTCTCCCTTAACTCTGCCACAGTAAACCTAACACCTGTTCACATTTTGTTAACAGTACACGTACCAATGTGCTATTTTCCTTTGAGTATTATTTTTCTGGAAGTTCACATCTATCTAAAGGAACTGGATTTATAGTATTCTCTACTTTTTGTCTTGTATACAACTCTATCCAATACATCATATCTGCATAAGCAAGAATATCAAATGTATTCCCATAAATATCATTTTGAGCTAGCGCATATATACGTCCCTCATTATAATCATTATGTCCCTTTGATACCGGCGGTTCATACATTTTGCCATATTCCTGGAGTTTCGCCGCAAACTCACCTTTTCTATTAATATTATACTCTGCTATTAATGATGCATATATAAACCCTATACTTGCATAATAAGCTACAGAATAATTACTTAGGAATATTTTTTTAGGCATATTCTCCTTAATAAGAAAGGAAAACGGTTTATTACATATCATACTATAGCATAAACAGGCTGCTATCTTGTGTGTATCAATCAAATTCTTTTCATCATCATTGTCATCAACTTTGTAATATCTGTTTTTTAACTGTCGCCTCACAATATCATAATCGCCTATCATCCGATGATAAACTACTCTCAAATCCCTTTTTTTGAACTCATAATCCTTAATCTTGTCACACTCATTACATAACTCGGCTACTTTGTCTATTGACGGCAGGACAATGTTTTTCCAAATATACTCAAATGTTGCATCCTTCATTTAGTACACCTTGAAATTAACATCTATCTTATGCTCAATAAGATAGCCAATCGTCTCATCAATATCCCTTGCGCTGTTTGAAAGACGTATTTCTTTAGCCATTTTTTTTGTTTCTTCCACAGCCTCTTTTCTACGTTGACTTCCCTCGCCCAAAATAAACCTTAATATTTTATTATTCATCTTGCATACCTCCATTAGAAACTCGATTTATGTCCGAAACCACATCCTGTAATCCCACCCCCTGTAATAACGTTTGATCCATGCAACTTCGAAAGACTACAGTTAGATATATACACAGCAGTATCAAAAAAAACACAGATATCGCTGTTTTATCTGCAAAGAACAAACCTATTATGTAAGAAAGGAACAACAGACCAGTCAATCCCGAAAATCTTATTCCATACCCTTCCTTTATGCCAGATATACCAGTCCCAAAATAGTACGTCCACATCATACCCAATGAAGTGGCTAATATTGATGGAAAAAAATATGATATCACTACATCACAGATATACTTGATATGTAATACATCTAATTTTGCAATACGACTTTTTGAAACCAGATCCAAAACTGTACATACAGAGGTTATCGTAAGCGGTATTATTAACGATGCTCTATATGCAATTCTATTCTCATCATTTGTTCCATTTGGCAATCTTCTAACGTCTCATATTGTTCGACTAATTCCGGTAACCATCTAACTATCATTTTTTTACAAATTTAAAAGGCACCTGGAATTAATCCAGAGTGCCTTTTAATAAGATCTCCTTTTAATATTTTTTATTATATTTATTTTTTATCTATATTTAATTTTATTATTCAATATTCTATTGTCTGTCATTAATTACAACCTACGTATACCGCAATACCACCGTGATGTAATTATACGTCTGAGGGCAGAGTTTCTTTAATATGCCTGGGTACATGAGATAAAGTGAATAAGCATCCGCAAAATATTCCCTTATATCGTCGTGACCATGCGCCATCAGAGCATAAGCACAATCCCGTTCAGCAAGCCATATCTGCACAAACTCTGGTCTAAAGCACCACCAATACAACGAGTGATTTGCGTTTGAAATACAATGCCCGACCTCATGTGTCAGACTGTCCTCATGCCCTTGTTCTACTTGAACGTCAATATGTGTTACATAGGTTGAACTCGGATAAAGGTACATCGTTGTCAATCCGTACACGTCAAACAATGTTGGGTCATCGTACTTGATGTCATCGACCACCCTTATGTTGGTGTTCTGCGTCACAAGATTCATCTTGACGTTCTGTGGCTGATACTGCCAATGATATAGTAGGTTGTAGTTAATATCTGCCCTTGCCTGTACCGTTATAGAGATACAAGCAAGGACTGTGAGACAGACACCCCTAAGGATTTGCCTGTACGTTCCTTTTTTCATTTTGAGTTACTCCCTTATGTATTATGGGTAAGGATTTGAATTTCTGTCACCTTACATGGACATTTCTCATTTTGGATAACCACGACTAAAATCGTTTCCAATTCCGTCATGTAATGTCCTGACCAATTAGCGTCTACCTATTCCGCCACCATAACATTGTGTTTGCTACTTATAAGTTACCTATTGCAGTCTTAAATGATGCATAATCAGCACTATTGTTTACTGCGTCTATAATGGCTTGCACCTTGTCCGTCAGCTGCTTGTTGGTCATTGACGGTGGTACAAACTCACTATCGCCTAAACTTATCATCGGTTTAAATGTAATATCAGATGCAAGAGTAACACCGCTATCAATACAGCAAACTAACGAATAATTAGAATCATCTTTTAAATCCGCTGTATTAAACAATATCCCATTACCAATATCATCATAGTGTGACCAATTAGATGACTGATAAGGCTCGGAAAATCTAAAATACCAAGTCGAAGTAGAACCATTTGCAGGAGTTCCTTTCATCTTGTATGTATTGTTATTTCCCCAAAACTTCTTTAAGTCAGACCCTTTGATATTCTCAAATAACTTATATCTGAAATTGCCTGTTGATGTGCCCGCACTTATTGTTATTGAAGTATCTTCATTTTCTGCAACTGTTAATCCGCTTGCACCCGCATCACCAATATAAGGATATGGGATAATATTTACTGCTCCCAATACTCCCTGTTCTTCTCTTGTAAACATCAGCTCGTCTACGCTTGCGTGATAGGGTTCATACCCCGATGAAGTTCCAACCTTGCGTATCATGGCTTTTGCAGTGTCACCTGTGATATGTGGAGCAGCTGACTGGAAGACAAAGACAAAATAATTGTATGTAGTATTAGTATATTCAACATCCTCTGTCTGTTGACTGTTACTATATATCTGATAAGCGGTTGTATCAGATACTGTTGTAGGATAATTGATATATCCTATAATCCTAAATCTATCCCCAACGGTATAATCCTTAGAAAAGATATATTTTGTGTTTTTTTCTGCTTTGGCAATCAAGCAAGACCCGTTTTCATTTATTCTATAACCTGTTGAAGCATCCCCAGTTACACCATACGGGAAATACTCACCAACATTCTTTCCACTCCATCCAACAGTATCCTCAACCAACTGCTGAGTAGCCTGTACTTCTGTCTTGTCGGCTTTGCCTGTGAGTGATTTACCGACAGTCTCAATATACGGCTGATAAGCGGTAGCCACACTTCCCTTTTCAACTTGCGCCCTTGATATGTTATAATTCACACCCCATCTCATTCGCAAGTAAGTAGTCTCAGCAGGCGTGGTAAATGTTCCCGATACCATAGCGTCATAGGATATATATGTGCCATCTGCCTTGTAATAAAATGTCCTTACGTCTGACCCACCGAAGTTACTTAATACATACGTTGTACCACCACTTACCTTGATAGGGTTCTTTGTCCTTTTATAACTATCCGTTGTCGCAGGTTCGCCCGTTCCACTGTTATATGCTCCATTTTCAACGTCTGCATTATTAAATAGATTTACAGACATTTTAGATTGGAGTGTCTCGTCTACTGATGCATGGTAGGGTTCAAACGTGGAATCGGAAATATCTGCTCGGCGTATCATGGGATAAACGTCAAGATTGCTGACAGTTGCCCCATTCTTAACATATACTTTAGCCGACATGGTAGCCGTTGCGGTAAACTCAGATTCACCTGCGGATGTATTCGCCACAAATTCATCTGTAGCATTACCTATTCGGATATATCTGTTAGAATTATGTTCAGCTAATCCATCAGATATAATGTAGCTCTCGCCTGTATCTAATGGTATAGCCATATTTAAAAGTAGATTAGCATTAGCCGTAGATGATGACGGGGTATTGACAGTTATTTTCTCAACAGTATCACCATCATCTCCCACGGTTATGGTATACTCTGTGCCGTTTATCGTGTACTTGTTACCACTCCATGTTCCCGATGTATTGATTGCCTTAATGCTTGACAAAGTACACTTTAATCTATTCTTTCCCGTCCATCCAACAGTATCCTCAACCAACTGCTCACACGCTGATGTGCTGATTTTGGTGGAGAGGGCTGTATATACTCCGCCGGACTTAACAGGATTATTTGAGTTTTCTGTCGGTATATTATCAAAGGTAAGTGTTGCCTGTTTCCCTGCGAGGGCAGTTTCTACATCCCCGAATGAATCTATAGTTGTACCATCCTTTATAGCTGATATTGCACTTGTATTGGCTGATACTGCTCCTGTGGTTGTAGTATCTACTGTACCGTCATTCTTTAACAAGCCTGCTGTGGATGACTTTGATACCTTATCCGATAATGCACCTTCAACATCACCAAAACTGTCTATTGTAGTGCCGTCTTTAATTGCACTTATAGCGTCTGCATTGGCTTTACCTTTGTTTCCTGCATAAGCCGTGGAAGATGTCTCACCTAATGCAAGGCTCTCGCTGATCTCTACATAGGCCGTACCGCTCCATCTGTATGTCTTATTTGTGTCTTTGGCTATATAAATCTTTCCTGTTTCACCCGTTGCAGGGAAGTCAGATAAAGAGTTATACTCCAAAACATCATCGACATAAGAAGGCAACTGCGATGACGGTACTTTACCTGAACTGTCAAGCTCTGCCACACCACCGTTAGCGCCCTTATCTGTACTTGCTATTGCTCCTACTTCCGAAGCACTATAAGAAGGCTTTGTAGCCTGTTTAGCCCATGAATAAACGTCTGCTGCGTTTCTTGAATCTGTAAGACGGGTATCATCACCTTTTACAACTTCACTTGAAGAAGCATTACCACTTGCAGGAACATTTAAAGCTGACGCTGTACCAAGGGCATCAACTGCTGCCTTGGCAGAGGCATCATAATCATTAGTAGAAAGTCCCTTACCCGAAACCTTGTCTACTTTTGTATCTAAATCATTTTCAGTAACAAGCTGATTGCTACTAGATGCACCAGAAGGAATCTTACCGTTTATTGCCGTAATACTATCAGCATTTGCTTTTCCTTTACTTCCTTCATAAGCAGTTCCAGCAGTTTCTCCAAGAGTAAGAGCTTCACTTTCTTTCTGAAAATTAGGCTCAATAACAACATCTAAAAAGTTTTGAAATTGATCCTCTAAATAATCTTTTCCAACTACTTTCATAATTAACTCCTTATTTAATTTAAATCATCATTAGACAGAAAATGAACTAAAATCAATGTCTGAAGTTTCAAATGCATCATCAGCTATAACAGTAATTGGATTCCATACATAAGTATTATTTACATATTCACACTTATAAAAACATCCATTGATATAACTATCAGTAGTATCTCCAGTGTATTGAATTATTCTTTTAAACTGTTCTGCATCAGCAGTAGGAACTTCATCTACCTGAACAGGTTTTGCAGCTCCTTGTGTAGCTATGTTGTATACATCAACAATATTTTCTACAATGTCACCCTCAAGTGGTAATTCCAATAAATCTCCAATTTCATTCTTCGTATACGTGTCAACCGGAATACCACCACAATCAATTGAATCACCATCTGATAACGTCAGTATGAGATGGCTATTATTATTTATAGTGGCATTAGTTACAGATACTCCGTCATTAATATCAAATGCGGTGGTATGTTCTGTTCCAGTTGTATCTGTCCATTTGAGAGTGATAGTGGTAACTCCACCATCTCTTTCCACACTCTTGACTTCACAAGGAGCACCTTTAAGTGCTCCCATACCAACAAGAGTATCTTTAATCTTTTTAGATAAAAGAGAATAGGTAATTAAATCCATCTTTATC
>Ga0310690_10006441_pt1 | contig 15427 bp, 12 predicted proteins | sample AusTroGonzalo_MG_2_FD_207661 | JGI IMG/M metagenome (GOLD analysis project Ga0310690, IMG submission 207661) | Bovine rumen microbial communities from tropical cattle in Woodstock, Queensland, Australia - Gonzalo_04 (v2) (version 2) | ecosystem: Host-associated > Mammals > Digestive system >... | reverse complement strand
ACTTGGTGATGGAGATCCTGGCAACGAAGACTATGTTTTCTATGAGAATGATTATACAGATCCAGATAATCCTGTTCGAAAAAACATTGAAACCCTCACCGCCATTTATGTTCCAGTCGGCACAGAAGGCGACTACAAGGATAAAGCTGGCTGGAGTACCTATACCGATCTGATTCAAATGCCAAACACCGTTATCGGAGGCGAGCATTGGACGACCTTCTATGATGCCACAACAAATTATGAGGTAGATGAGAATACATCCATTATGATTGTTTGGCAAGTAGCAGATGGGAAAATATATACAGGATATACCAATCTCACTCTCGAAAGCGACAATATCATTCCAGCAGGACAGGCTGTCATCCTGAGATCTACGGGTATTCCTGTTTTGACGGCAACAGAGACAGAAAGTACTAATGGCATCTTTGCTCAGAACATCTTGTTAGGCAGTGAAGATGCCAAGGGCGACTTTGAGAATTATAACTATTATGCCCTTGCAAATGCTGGAGCCGGTCTAGGATTCTATAAGGTCGGTAATGGAACGACAATCCCTGCAGGAAAGGCTTATCTAAAAATAGACAAAGCTGCTTCTAGTAACTTCTACAGCATTGATCCTGATGACAATACTACAGCCATCAAGAACATGAAGGTAGGTAAGAACGATAATGTTTACTATGACCTCAGCGGTCGCCGCGTGCTCTATCCAAAGAAGGGTCTGTATATCATGAACGGTAAAAAGGTCATCATTAAATAAGGAGGAACAATTATGAAGAAGAAATATATCATTCCAGAAACTGACGTAATAGAACTGGACGAGAGACTGCCTTTGCTGGCAGGCAGTATCAATGAGAGTCTGCAGGATGAAGAAGAAATCATTGATCCAACTCTGATTATCTAAACACATTGACGTACTAACATAAAAAGGTAAAGAGCTCTGTGGAGATTCCGCAGAGCTCTTTATATTAAAAGTCTTAAAAGACTTTGATACGTGGGGAAAAAGTTGTACCTTTGGCGCTGAAATATGACGACGAATGAAGAATTAGACATTATCACTCGGATAAGGGGTGAGGTGATAAGCAGTAAAGAACCGACGGGCGAGAACCTTTTTCTGGCTTGGGGCTATCCTACTGCCTTCTTCCTGCTCGTGGAGTTCTTTGCACTGATGTTGTGGAACGAGAACTGGTGCGAATGGATATGGATGGGTATCCCTTTGGTGGGTGCCCCCCTGATGATCTACTTCCTGCACAAGGACTATGAGCGCACGCACCAGCGTACCCTCGAAGCGAACGTCATTCTGAAGATGTGGATATTCGTGGGCTTCGTCAGTTGTATCGGAGGGGCAACCATGGGCTTTGCTGGAGTCTTTGAAATACTCTACTGCACCTTCCAAGGACTGCTTATCAGCATAGGCTGTTTCATGACAGGTCTCATCCTGCGCTTTCGTCCAAAGACGGTATGTGGTCTTATCGGCACCGCCCTGTCGTTTACCTGTCTCTTCTTCCAAGGAGACGTATGGTATTGGCAGTTGCTGATGATAGCCTTTGTCACGACAATCACCCTCATCATTCCAGGGCATCTGTTCAAACAATATGTGAAGAAGTTAAGGAGTTAAGTAATATAAGATATGAGCGAATTTAAGTTTCCTGTTATCAATCCACTGCTGCATAGCGAACTGCGATTGAAAATCATGGTAGCACTCGACAGTCTGAAGAGTGCTGACTTCGTGTATCTCTGCAAGATTACAGATTCTACAAGAGGTAATATGAGTGTGCAGATCAAGACACTACAGGAGGCAGGCTATCTGGATGTCACCAAATCAGGAGTAGGAAAGTTCTCTCGCACTGTCTGTTGTATTACCCACAAGGGTATGGAAGCTCTCCATGCCTATGAGAGAGGTCTTCAACAGATGTTCAAGGAAAAGGTACCTGCCAAAGAAGTAAAAGAAGCGTGAGAAAGATACATTTCATATTATATCTATTACTGTTTGTGTGCTCAGCGAGTGCGCAGATGGTTGACCCTGTGCATTTCACATCACAACTGAAGGAACTCAGCAATAACGAGGCGGAGATTATCTTCACAGCGAAGATTGACCAAGGATGGCACGTCTACTCTACCGACCTGACGGGCGGTCCTATTACTGCCACTTTCAATACGGTGAAGATGGACGGTGTGGAGAAAGTAGGCAAACTAAAGCCGCGTGGCAACGAACAGAAGGTTTTCGACAAACTCTTCGATATGGAGGTGCGTTACTTTGAACATGCTGCCACCTTTGTCCAGAAAGTAAAGTTCACCAAGCCCCAATACACCATCGACTGCTATCTGGAGTATGCTGCCTGCAATGATGAGATGTGTATGCCACCCACCTCTGTAGAGTTTAAGAAGAGTGGAGAAATCACATTGTCCCCTAAGTTAGGGGACGACAGGGGTCTGAACGATTCTATTAAAAAAGATCATAATGATACGATTACGACCTCTAGTGCTGGTTCAGACCCCCTACCCCCTAACTTAGGGGGTAATCCCCTCTGGCAACCTGTTACGAAGGAATTGCAGGCAATGGACGATACTCCCTCGGTAGACCATTCCCTCTGGTATATCTTCTTGGCAGGACTGTTGGGCGGATTCCTTGCCTTGCTTACACCCTGTGTATGGCCTATCATCCCGATGACGGTATCGTTCTTCTTGAAGCGGAACAAGGAACGCTCGAAGGCTATCCATGAGGCACTCACCTACGGACTGAGCATCATCGTGATCTATGTAGCACTGGGACTCTTAGTGACAGCGCTGTTTGGTGCCAACGCGTTGAATGCGCTCAGCACGAATGCGTGGTTTAATATCTTCTTCGCCCTGTTACTTATCGTATTCGCTGCTTCCTTCTTCGGAGCCTTCGAACTGACATTACCCTCTTCATGGTCGAATAAGATAGACCAGAAGTCAGAGCAAACGACAGGATTGCTAAGCATCTTCTTGATGGCATTCACCCTTGCACTGGTATCCTTCTCCTGCACAGGACCTATCATCGGCTTCCTGTTGGTGGCAGTATCTACGCAAGGTAATATCCTCGGACCTACACTCGGTATGCTGGGCTTTGCCATCGGACTCGCCATCCCGTTTGCCTTCTTCGCCCTCTTCCCCTCGCTGTTGAAGTCGGTACCGAAGTCAGGCGGTTGGATGAACACGATTAAGGTCGTATTGGGATTCATCGAACTCGCTTTTGCCTTGAAGTTCTTGAGTGTGGCAGACCTTGCCTATGGCTGGCGACTACTTGACAGAGAAGTGTTCCTTGCCATCTGGATAGCCCTCTTCGGACTCTTGGGCGCCTACTTGATGGGATGGATTAAATTCCCTCATGACGAGCCAGAACATCGCACCAATGTGCCTCAGTTCTTCCTCGGACTCATCTCTTTCGCCTTTACTATCTATATGATACCAGGACTATGGGGAGCCCCTTTGAAAGCCATCAGTGCCTTCACGCCACCGATGTATACACAAGACTACAAGATTGTACAGACCACGGTGGTGGAAGCACCCTTCAGGGACTATGAACAGGGAATGGCGTTTGCACAGGAACAGCAAAAGCCCGTCATGATTGACTTCACAGGCTTCGGCTGTGTCAACTGTCGTAAGATGGAAGCCGCCGTCTGGACGGATGCAGAAGTAGCCCGTCGACTGACGGATGACTACGTACTCATCTCCCTTTACGTAGATGACAAGACACCCCTACAAGAGCCCATCGAGGTGGAGATGAACGGACAGAAACGCACGCTCCATACCGTTGGCGACAAATGGAGTCATCTGCAAGCCACTAAGTTCGGAGCCAACACCCAACCGTTCTACGTCCTGCTTGACAACGAAGGAAAGCCCCTCGGTCCCTCCCGTTCCTACGACGAGGACATTCAGGAATATATCCACTGGCTTGATGCCGGTCTAACGAAGTATCAATAATAAATACAAAAAGAATATGAAAAGAATTATCACATTAGTCATGGTCGTAGCACTTGCTATACCATCGTTCGCACAGTTTGAGAAACCCAAAAGCCGCTTTAACCATTCAGGCATGGAATACTATTTCGGTTTGCGTCTCGGTTTGAATGTCGCCACAATGAGCAGCGATTCACCTGCTTACGACACGGACTCCCGCTCGGGTTTTGCCATCGGTGGTGTCTACGGACTGCAACTCTCCAGAACCACACCCCTCTGGATAGAGGCAGGATTGATGTATTCAGAGAAGGGAGGCGAGGTACATATCAATGACGACAAGATCACCTATCGGATGTGTTACCTGCAACTGCCTATCGTTGTGAAATACAATTTCGATGTTGACGACGACTTCTTCGTGCAGCCTTTCTTTGGAGGTTATCTTGCCCTCGGCTTAGGTGGTAAGACCAAGGATTATGCCAAAATGGAATCCAGCGCCACCTTTGATGATTTGAACCGCTTTGACGGTGGTCTCCGTCTCGGTTGTGGTGTGGAATATAAGATGATGTATGCCGAACTGGGGTATGACCTCGGTCTTGCCAACATTGCAGACAACGACTTCAACTCCACCCGTACCCGTAGTTTCTTCGTCAATGTCGGAGTCAACTTCTAATTACTAATTATTAATTATTAATTTCTAATTACTAATTAACATGACTCTCTATCCTCAGATGATTATCGATGCCTTGCAGACAGTGACGTATGCAGGCACGAAGAAGAATATTATTGAGAGCGGTATGCTTGCCGATCAGCCTGCTGTTGCTGCTCCGCAGAACGAGGGCGAGCCTTGGCGTGTCAACGTCGTCTTGGAATTTCCTCGCGACACTGACCCATTCCTGAAATCTACCGTCAAGGCTGCCGAGGCTGCTATCAAATACCATTGCGGCAAGGACGTCGATGTCAATATCCAGACCGATTTTAAATCCAAGCCTCGCCCAGAAGTAGGTAAGATGCTGCCACAGGTAAAGAATATCGTGGCTGTCAGCAGTGGAAAAGGTGGTGTAGGCAAGAGCACCGTCTCTGCCAATCTCGCTATCGCATTGGCACGCTTAGGCTACAAGGTAGGACTGCTCGACACGGATATCTTCGGTCCCTCGATGCCTAAGATGTTCAAGGCAGAGGAGGCACGTCCCTATGCCGTCAATGTCGATGGACGCGACCTGATAGAACCTATTGAGGTCTATGGCGTGAAACTGCTCAGCATCGGTTTCTTTGTCAGTCCTGAGACGGCAACGCTCTGGCGTGGCGGTATGGCTTCGAATGCCCTGAAACAACTCATCGCCGATGCCAACTGGGGCGAACTCGACTATCTGATTCTCGACACTCCCCCGGGCACTTCCGATATCCACCTGACACTCCTTCAGACACTTGCCATCACAGGCGCCATCATCGTTTCTACACCCCAGCAGGTAGCCCTTGCCGATGCCCGCAAAGGTATCGATATGTATCGTAATGAGAAGGTCAATGTCCCCATCTTGGGACTCGTAGAGAATATGGCATGGTTTACACCTGCCGAACTGCCCGAGAACCGTTATTATATCTTCGGCAAAGAAGGTTGCAAGCAACTCGCTCAGGAGATGAATGTCCCCCTACTCGCCCAGATACCACTTGTTCAGGGCATCTGCGACAGTGGCGACCAAGGTACCCCTGCTGCCCTCAACAGCGATACGGCTACAGGTCTCGCCTTCATCAACCTCGCTCAGTCTGTTGTGACGGTAGTCAACAAGCGTAATCGGGAACTACCCAAAACCCAAATTGTAGGAACGAAATAACAGCAATCAGTTCAATGGTATCTCGGGGTGCTGCACAGCCAGTGGCATACCCTTCTGCGAGAGGTAGAACATATAGAGAATGACGGGCTTCGTGCCTCTGTTCTCGCCGTGATGGATGGTATTCACCATCTCTACCACTGCCTCACCCTCATGCACCACTTTCTCTTTGCCGTCCTGCCCGATGATGGTCAGTTCACCCTGTACCAGGATACCGTAGTTCATCACGGGATGGTGGTGCCAACCCAGTTTCTGACCAGCGGGGAACACATACTTCACGGCTACCAGTTCGGGGCGTCCCTGTAGGTAGTCAGGCAGTTCCACGCCATCCCAACTCTGTGAGGTGCGTATCAGTTCAGTGCTCTGCACCGTCTTTACGACATTATCGTTCAGCGCTTTCGTTGTTTTACATGCCGTCATAAAGGTCATTGTGCCGCAAACGAAGGTGGCGGCAAGCACCCAGTTTTTCATCTTTTTCATAGTCATTTTATCTTGATATTATCTATTTAATAATCATACGAATCACATTACCATCGATACTGATGTCACGACAGTAGTTGCGCAAGATGGTCAGTGCCAAATCATCGCTGTCGGCTTGGAAGGCATCGCTGTTGATGCCCTGCGGACAATTGACAGTGAATAGCAATGTTCCATCCTGTTCTGTATAAGACAGGGTAAGGCGCGTATCAGGCAGGATGGTATTTCCATTTGAGCCAAGGATGGCAAGCGACTCGTCGACGACGTGAAGCATACTGGCTGTCTGCTGTCTCGACAGGTTGTATTGCTGACAGAACTGTTCCATCTGCGCCATCATGGCATACCAGTCGAAATGCTCACTTTCGATGACGAAGGTCGTCTCGTGTATCTGCTGGATGAACTGCTTGGTGCGCTCACGCTGCGGATGTTCGAAGAGTTGGTCAGGGGTACCGTCTTCATAGACCACCCCTTCAGCAAAGAACAGTACGCGACTACTCACCTGACGTGCGAAACGCATCTCGTGGGTCACCACAATCATTGTCATGCCCTCACGTGCCAACTTTGTCATCACACCCAGCACCTCACTTACCATCGTGGGGTCGAGGGCAGAGGTCGGTTCATCGAAGAGCAGTATCTCAGGATCCATGGCGAGTGCACGCGCAATGGCTACACGTTGTTTCTGTCCGCCAGAGAGTTGATCGGGCATGGCATCCGCACGTTCGACCAGTCCCACCATCTGTAGCAACTCGCGGGCTCGTTGCTCTGCTTCCTCACGACTCTTGCCAAGCAACTGCATCGGTGCCAGACATATATTATCGAGCACCGACATACCATTGAACAGGTTGAACGACTGGAACACCATGCCCATGCGGCGACGCAACATAGGCACGTCAGCGTCAGGCGACAGGATATCTTGTCCGTCGATGAGGATGCTACCACTGGTGGGGCATTCTAAGAGGTTCAGGCAGCGCAGGAAGGTACTCTTGCCCGTACCTGAGGGACCAATAATAGAGATGACCTCGCCCTTGTGTACGTCAAAATGGATGTCACGTAGCACATCGAGCGTACCATAACTCTTCTTCAGGCTGGAGATACGGATGATTTCAGAGGTGAGAGGTGAGGGGTGAGAGGTAAGATGACTCCCGCTGTCGCGCCTACGACGAATCATAAGCCATGCACCGCCACCTACTAATATAATAAGGACAGGAATCACCCACCAGAGGAATCCAGTCCCTTCCTCTTCCTTGGGAATGGACTGGGATTGACTTTCTGTGAGTATCCCTGCATTCCCTTTCCGCGTGATGAGCACGATATGCGAATCGAGATATCCGTTGGAAAAGAGCACCTGCTTCTGACGCTCCTTGGTGATGCTGATAGCCCCCATTGCCATATCCGCCTTGCCCGTTTGCACGGCAGGAATCTGTGAGGCGAAATCCATCACGAGGAACTCCAGTTGCCAGTTGCGCCTATTAGCCCACTCCGTTAAAAGGGCAGGTTCCAGCCCCGACGGTTTTCCCGAACAGATGAAGTTAAACGGTGGCATCGCCGGAAAGGTAGCCACGCGCAGAATGCGCCCTGTGCCGCGCTGTTGGGGGATGTCCATGGCGGAGGGGTCTTCGGATTTCTGCCAACTGTCGAATATCTTCTGATAAGTGCCGTCACGTCGGATATCAGCAATGAAACTGTCGAAATCCTGCTTCAAGTCAGTATTGTCTAAGCGGAAGCAGGCACCAATCGGGATGGGTGCCAGTCCTGAATCTACTGAATCCACCTTGGCAGCCACTTCTTTACAGAATATCAATGTGAGACTCTCACTACCCGCTACATCCAACTTACCGTTCTCTAAGGCAGCCAGAAGGTCGGTCTCACTGGTCATGCGCAGGATGTCGGCATCGGGTGCCATCTCGGTGACAGCCATATCCTGAATACTGCCGATAATCACACCGACGCGCTTGCCGGAGAGTGCCTTGAATACTGGTGGAACGCTTGTCTGACCCACAGCATCTATAGTAGCGTCCGTCTCAGTGGAAGACAACAATCCCGCCACACCCAGTAAGGTCAGTGCCACAGTCGCAGCGATGGCCTTCATGCGTTTGTGCTGAACAAGACTCTGAAGCAGCAGTCCGATAAGCCATGCCATCAGGAAATAGATGATAGCAGTCACAATGAGAGGGAAGAAAGCATCGAACGTTCGCGATCGTATCAGGTCGGAAGCACGTGTCATGTCAGCCACGGCGATGTAGCCCACGATGCTCGTGCCTTTGAGCAGACTGATGATTTCGCCTTGGTAGACAGGCATCACTGCCCTGACCACCTGTGGCAACACAATCTTGAAGAATGTCTGCCGCTGTGTAAAACCTAATGCCAGTCCCGCCTCCGTCTGCCCTCGGTCGATACCCTGAATAGTGGTACGCAGCATCTCGCTGATGTAGGCACCCGTATTCATTGCAAAGGTGACGATCGCCACCACGATGCCTGTAGCATCCATCGGTGCCATCACCACATAATACATCAGCATCAGCAGCACCAGCACAGGCGTACCGCGCATCAAGTTGATATACACCTTTGCTACTTGTTGTAGCCATGCCCGACGGTTCATGCGCATCCAGCACACCAGTCCACCCAGCATCGTGCCTAAGATGGCAGCGCAGAGTGTGATGATAAGCGTCACTTGCAGACCGTCGAGAATCATCTTATAGCGATCCTCGGCTATTAGGTTGTTGTTAAAACTTTCAGCAACAGAAGTGCAGCCCGTCAGGACTATACTACAGATAACGACCATGGCAAGCACCAGTGGTCTGATGGTGACGTTTTTCATCAATTGCATCATCCTATTGTTCTAAATCTGACATATTATTAACTATGCAAAAATACAAAAAGGTGAACGAAATACCAAATTTTTGAGAGATTTTCCTATATTTCTCTCTTTCAGAGAAAGGTGCCGCCTATCGGGTCGATACCCCCAAGCAAACGGGTCGATAGGTACGGGCTATCCATGCGATAGGTGCCGCCTATCTCATAGAAAAGTGGCGGGTATCTCACAAAAAATGCATTTTTTAGCCCCGTTTTTGCTACTTTTTTACTCGTTATTTGTATAAATTTGTTGTAAAAATGTACTGCCCCTTTTCAGTAGACACTGAAAAGGGGCAGTACAGTCAGATTCGATAAATATCGTAGTTTGTCACCCCCGTTTCTCAGAATAGCGCACCTTTCGACTTGCAAAATATGCAATAATTGTTTCAAAATATGCAAAATCTGCATGAAATGCAGGTTTTGCTATTGTTTTTTTGAGAGTTTTTAATTAGATTTGCAGCAAAGCTGCGAAACCTAGCAAAAAGAAATAACTTAAAACATAACTAACGAATGACTGGAAAAATAAGATATGAACGAAGAACTACAGAGAATTGATCTGAACGACTATGTCCAGACCGGCGAGGGCGGGACTTCCCTCACCTACACACATAAGACACGCCCCACGATGGCCAAACTCTTCAATCTCGTGAATGAGGCTGAGCTGGCAGAACGGGAATTCCTGACCGCCCGTGCCGTCTTCGAGATGGGCATACCTACGCCCGAACCCCTCCGGTTGGTAACCGATGGGGAGCGCCGAGGCGTGGAGTACGAACTGATTAGGAACAAACGCTCGTTTACGCGCATCATCTCGCAGGAGCCGGAAAGGCTGGAGGAAATCTCGCTGACCTTTGCCCGCATGGCGCGGGAATTGCACGACACCAAGGTAAATACATCGCGCTTCATGTCCGTTAAGGAGAGGCTTCGCCGCTTCTATCAGGAGAAAGGCGACAGGGTGACGGAAGAGTACAAGGAGCGTGCGCTGGCATTCATCGACAAGTCGCCCGATGCCGATACCTGTCTGCACGGCGACCTGCATATCGGCAATGTCATCACCGACGGACGGCGCAACCTCTGGATCGACCTGGAGCAGTTCAGTTATGGCGTGCCAGAGTGGGACTTGGGATGGATGTGGACCATCTGCAACCGTATGGACGGCAAGCGGACCGACTTCATCCTTCACGTCACCCCCGAGACGCTCAAAGCCCACTGGAACATCTTCCTCCTGGCTTACCTTGGGACGGACGACCAGGCAGCGATTGGAGAATACACCAGGCGGCTCATGGCGTACTATGCTGTCAGACTGCCCTATATGGCAGACCTGCTTGTGCAGCGCCGCCTCCCCGAAGAAGCCCTGCAACAACTGCCGAAGATCATCGGATAAACAAAATAATCATATAGCTAATAATGAACTATACGAAGCTATGGGTGCTCACTGCCATCCTCATTATCAGCGGTGCAAGTGTACTGCTATTTACCGGCTGTCATAGCGGAGCCAGAAGATCCTCGAGTACTGAAGCCACCAACATGATAAACGCGGCTTCCGAGGCAAAAGACTATGAGAGGATATTATCCTTGGCAGACAGTTTAGAGAAGGCAGGAAAGATTTCCCAAGGTGAGAGCAATTACTGGCAAGGTTATGCCCACTACCAGATGGGCCAGCGCGAAAAAGCAAAGTCCTTTTGGCAAGAGGCTATCAGGGTAACGGAAAATTCTACTGACCCCAACGAATTGGTGTATTATGCCAAGTCGGCCAGCTACCTGACCAGCCAGCTTTGTCGTTATGCAGAATATGCTGCTGCCTTATATACGGCGCTTCCTGTCATCAACCAACTGGAGAAAATCCATTGCGACACTACCAGCGACTATACCAACTTGCTTGTTTTCGCTGGCTGCTGCAAGACTTACTTCGATAAGAAAGACACCACGGCTACCGAGATGCTGGAGCGAGCCTATCGGCTACACATCGACCATATCCGGCAGAACACTTCGAAGACAGCGTATCGCGATGCCATGGCAGGTATCGTCAACATTGCTTACATTTGGAATTATGTAAAGGGATATAAGGAGGGACTGTCTTGGACCGAACGCATGGGTGACTTGATGAAGGAATACAAATCGCTATATGCCGATGACAAGAACTATATAGACAAACAATGGGCGAGATACTTAATATTCCGTGCTACCTCATTAGAGGGCGTGGGCCGTCATGACGAGGCCGAAAAAGCATACGAGGAATATAAACAGACGCAATTCTCGAATACAAGGGAGGGGTGGACCGATGCCAATGACTACTTGACTGTTGCCAAACGATGGGAAGAGGCAGCAGACAACTATTTTAACATCCTGGAATACCTGCAAAAAGACCTCACGGTCTATTCATTAGACAACATACAGCGCTATCTGCTGAAGAAGTATCGTGCCCACCAGATGCTCGACCAAGAAGAGCTCATCAATATGACGGCACGGCAGATCTGTGAGGTGCTCGATTCCGCTATCACTAACAATCGGCACCTTGATGCCAGCGAACTACAATCCATCCATGAGAGAGATATGGAGATTGTGGAGGCCGAAGCGAGTTCAGCGCGCCAACGGCAGATTTATTCCGGCTTGGTCGTAGTGATACTGATTATTGCTTTCACCATCTACATCATCTTCCGTCGTCGTGCCGACCGTAAACTGCGTAAGGCCCATGACGAACTGAAGGTAGCCTACGACCAGTTGGAAGAGACCACCGCCCAGAAGACCGCGATAGAAACTGACCTCCGTATTGCCAGCGACATACAGATGGGTATGCTGCCTGAGAAGTTCCCCACGCATTCTGACCATGACGACGTCCTGCTCTATGCCTCTATGACTCCTGCCAAGGAGGTGGGCGGCGACCTGTTCGATTTCTATTTCCGCGATGAGAAGCTCTTCTTCTGTATTGGCGACGTATCAGGCAAGGGTGTGCCTGCCTCGCTCTTCATGGCGGTGACCCGTTCCACCTTCCGCACGGTGTCGGCTCATGAGTCGATGCCTAACCGCATCGTGGAAACGATCAACAAGACCATTGCCGATATGAACAAGAACAACATGTTCGTGACTCTCTTCGTTGGTGTACTCGACCTGCCCACAGGCCTTCTGCGCTATTGCAACGCCGGCCATGATGCCCCGTTGCTTGTAGGAGCAGGCGTAGGCGAACTGCCTTGTGACAGCAATATTCCCGTAGGCTTTATGCCCGAATGGGAATACACGCTACAGGAGGCGGAGATTTATACGGGCACCACCATCTTCCTCTTCACCGACGGACTGACGGAGGCGATGAATGCAGAAAATGAAGAGTTCCAAATGGATCGCATTAACACCGTAGCAATCAATGCACTTTCCCATCAACAGCAGGAGCCCCACCAGCTTATCGCCCTGATGACCAATGCCGTCCACCAGTTTGTGGGCGATGCCGAACAGAGCGATGACCTGACGATGATGGGAATACAGTATATCAAACAAGTTCAAAACGAATAAAGTTACAACAACGAAAAAAAGACCATCAACAATGATAAAACAAGCCCAATACGCTCTCGTTATATTGATCTTGACACTGCTCTGCAGCCAGATGTCAGCACAAACTGGCGTACATAAACTGCTGAAGAAACTGAGTACGAAAAAGGACTCTATGATGGTCAAAGGAGTCGACCGCCGTTATATTGACATCCCAGATCAACCTTGGCAGATTATGTTAAGAGGCAATATCAGCCAGACCATCGTCAGTATGAAAACCAGTGGTAGTGTGCTAGACGAAGAATACAACAATGATACGCGACTGACGACCCAACCGACGATGAAGGTTGGCTTAAAGGTAGGCTACAGAGGCTGTGGATTTGGATACATGGTAAATGTTGGTGGCGATAAGGGTAGCCGTCTGACTATTGGTGCTACGGGAAAGTCGTATAGCATCAATGTGCGTATCAACTCATTTGAGAATAGTCATCCAAACATTGATATGGCAAGCGATCTTCTTACAGAGGAAGACCTAGAGGAGATGAAAAAAGTAAAGCTCATTGATCCCATCCATGTGAACACGGTCATGGCTGACGGCTATTATCTGTTCAACAGCAGGAAGTTCTCCTATGCCGCAGCCTACAAGCAGTCGGTGATACAGAAGCGCTCGGCTGGTTCGCTGATGGTTGGAGGCATGTTTAACTATACGAATATCGACTATGCCGCAGACTCCAACGGCGACCTGATATTCCTCATGCACGGGCTTGGCCGTATAAAACTATGGCAGGGTAGCGTTGGCGTGGGCTATGCCTACAACTGGGTACCTGTGCGCGGACTGCTCGTCAATGTCATGGCAATGCCTATGCTGACCTTTGTCAACAAGCTTAAGGCATATGGCTATGAAACCAACATACCTGAAATGATGGAAGACGACATGTTCTGGAACGACCAAATCAGTTATGAAGAATGGGATAAGTGGTACTATGAAAACGTGCGTATCACCCCTTTGGGCGCTGAGACGTTCAACAGTGGTGTGAGCATAGGTTTCAATGGCCGTATGTCAGTGACCTACAACTTTGGACGGTACTTCCTGAATGTTTACGGTCAATTCAACAATATCCGCTATCATCACAATTCCAGCAACGGCTATCTGAATGACTGGTTCGTCAACAGTTCCATTGGCATACGATTGTAAAAGAAATAACAACAAATAACATCAAATAACATCAAAAACAAAACAATTATGCAAAAGATGATGAATTGGATGCTCACCGCCATCCTTATTTGCGGCGCAAGTGTGTTCACATCGTGTTCATCAGACGATGATTCTAACAAGACCAATAATATCTCCCAAAAGATTATTGGCAAGTGGATGGTAGAAGAATTGGACGGCCAGGCGTGTCCCACCAACCTGAAGGCTGTTATTACCTTCTTGTCACCGACGAAGGCATACGGTAGTCTTTCTGATTTCTATAGCGACTCGTGGAACAACCATGCTTCAGCCGACGTCGTCATCGATGGCGACAATGTGACGCTCACTGCATTCGAAAATGAGCATACCAAACATGTAACGGTGGCTACCATTTCCTCTATTACCGACCAGGACATGATATTGAAATCTGACTGGAAAGTCTTTGTAGATGGTAAGCAGGTTATTCATGAGGAATATGACAAGGAACGCTATATCCGCATAAACAACGACTATGGAAAGGACATCATTGGCACATGGGAAGGCAAGGTGACCAGCTCTGAAGACGAACATACCGACGGAGAACTGCACCGCTGGGAGTACAAAGCAGACGGCACCTATAAATATTATAGTAAGGAGGACGGCGAGTGGAAGGCCGACACCGATGTCATGGCTGACTATTTCGTTGATGGCATCCTGCTCTGCACCCGCTGGAAGAAGACTATCGACAGCGATGAACTGCGCGAATGGTGGGAGATAGAGAGCATCAAGAACGGCGTGATGAAGTGGAAGGCCCTGCGTATGCGTGAGGACGGCTCTACCTACACCGCCACCTTCGAGATGACCAAGGTGCAGTAAGCAGAATAAAATAAAAACATCAATAGCAATTAAACAAAACGATTATGCGACAAAAGATATTATTACTGACCGTAGCTGCTGCGATGGCAACCCTGGGCACTCAGGCCCAGACAGATATTACGCTCGACGATGAGGCGATGTATTTTGAGATTGACGATCTGCCCAACGCCGTGAATTGGCTGCCGGCACCGCCCGAACCGAACTCCACACAGTTCGCCTACGACCTTACGCAGTATATGTGGGGCAAGGGCGAGCGCCTGAACGAGGAGCGTGCCCAGCAGGCCATCGACCATAGCGTGACAGACATGGGCGAGATGGCCAAGCAGTTCAGCGTGCCTTTTGGTATGGAGATATCGGAAGAGAAGACACCCAAGATTTTCCATGTGCTTTACCGCGGCGTGCTCACTGTGCGCCTCTGTGCCACAAAACCCAAGACGGCTCTGCCGCGCCTGCGTCCTTTTGTGCGCTACAATGAGCCTACGCTGATTCCCGAAGACGAGGAGACGCTGCGCAATAATGGCTCCTATCCCTCTGGGCATTCCATACGTGGCTGGGCGATGACCCTGCTGCTCTGCGAGATCAACCCCGCCGCACAGGACGACCTTCTGGCGCTGGGCTACCAGTGGGGACAGAGCCGAGCTATTGCCGGCTACCATTGGCAGAGCGACGTTGATGCGGGTCGACTGCTGGCTTCCGCAGGCTATGCGCGGCTCCACACCAATGAGCAGTTCCTGGCCGACATGGCCGCTGCCCGTGCCGAATTTGCCCAGCTGACAGGACAGTCCGCGGGTGTCAAGTCGGCCAAGGCTACCGCCTCCACCCCCTCTGC
>Ga0310690_10006439_pt1 | contig 15430 bp, 16 predicted proteins | sample AusTroGonzalo_MG_2_FD_207661 | JGI IMG/M metagenome (GOLD analysis project Ga0310690, IMG submission 207661) | Bovine rumen microbial communities from tropical cattle in Woodstock, Queensland, Australia - Gonzalo_04 (v2) (version 2) | ecosystem: Host-associated > Mammals > Digestive system >... | reverse complement strand
GCCCGGAGTGTCCGTGTTGTAGGCCGTCGAGCCGTTGTACGTAGGGGTGCCCGTCCAGAGGGTGTTGAAATCCACGAACTCGTGGAACACCGCGCCGCTCATGATCCCGGAAAACAGGTCAAGCGTGCCGCCCTGGAGCAGGTACGTCGTCCCCTTGTAGGCGAACAGGCTCCCGAAATCGAACATGGCCTTGTTCACGGGGGCGCAGTTTCCGTTCAGCACCCGCGCAGCGCCGTGGCGATAGCAGAGGATTTGCTGGTGGATGAGCACCGGGAGCGGGACGTCGCCGCTGCGGTCCGTGAAGTGTGCGAGATATGGGAACTGCTCCGGGCGGCTGCCCACAAACGGGTAGTAAAACAGGCCCGCAAGGTAGTTCGACGACTTCGCAAATCCGACCTCCCTGGACAGCGCCCCGAACAGCGGCTTGCGGTTGATTGTAACGTTGTACTCCGCGCCGTTGATAGTCGTAACCTTGTCGCTATCGACGGCCCTGGTGGAAGCCAGGCCGACGCGGATGGACTGCACCCTCGCATAGACGCCGGTCCCGCCGGAATAGAACATCTTGTAGATGATGTTCAGGAAGCACACCTGGATCGTGCCGGACGCGATGTCGTCGCACTCCGCCAGCTCGATCTCAAGGGTGGTCCCGTATTCGTTCTGCGAATCGTACTCCCTTGTTACCGTTGAATTTACGTCGTTCACCCAGCCGGCCCCGTCCCAGTAACGGGTGATACTGCCGTCAGAATAGCGGACCTGGTATTTGATTTCGGACAAGGAGTAGTGCGGGGCCATCATCTTCCCGCTGTCGCTCCCGGAGTTGCGGATGGAAAGCGGGTGCGGCGTGAAGTCCACCGTGATCTTCACGGCGGCGGTGTTCGTCGGGAATGCGAAACGGCTGCGGATATAGGCGCTGGACGCGTAGTTTGCCGGGAGCATCGCGTACTCCTTCCAGCCGTCCGCCCCCTCGTCCCGCTTCAGGAAATCGTCCGGGACCCTGCTCGCCGGGTTGAATAGATCGTAACCGGTCACCCAGGCCGTGTTCCCTGCGCCCGTGAGCGCATCGGCCGGTGCGTCGTGTTCAGGGATCGAGACCGTGCCTCCTCCCGGCAGGGTGTTTCCGTCCACCTTGCAGCGGTAGGTCGTCGCGCTCCCGTACTGAAGGCCGGAAAGAATTTCCAGCGGGACCTCCTTCTGCATCTTGAAATCCACCTTCTCCTCGATCTGCTTCACGGCCGGCTCAAATTCGAGCGATCCGCCGTAAAACTCAAGCGTCTGCGAGGGCGTCGCGGACGTGTAGTGCCCCATCTTTGGAAGGTTGCGCAGGCAGCCGATGACGCATGTGTTCCCGCCCACATAGCGGAAGGCGTAGCCGATTGCCTCCAGGGTCTGCTCAAGGACCTGGTACCAGTCCATTCCGTCAAACAGGGCTGCGTTCACGCAGGCCTCGGTGAGGTAGTCGTCGTTTTCGCTTTCTGGGACGTCCGCGCTATACTGGCCGCTGCCGGCTGTCTCCAGGTTGAAGGTCATCGGGAAATCGATCACCTCCATGGCCCGGCTGAAGATGTAGCGCAGCTCGATAAGGCCGTTGCTGTCCGGGGTCGCGTCTCCGTCTGCCACAAACGGGAAATCCTGGAGGTGGCCGATGTTGTCCCGCGCCGTGACGGTGATGGCGGTGCGGTAGCCAAGGTCCTCCTGCCAGCTGTCCGGGGTGACATAGCCTGTCCAGATCGCCGTGTAGCTGTTCCCGGACTTTTCCAGGAGCTGCACCTTGTACAGGGTCGCGTCAGGGGTGTAGAACTCGCTCCAATTTCCCCACTTGGCGCTGCTGGTGTCGGCGATGTCCCAGGCGTCCACGACGGAGAACCGCAGCTGCGTCTTGACGATCGGCGCGGTGACGTCGCCCTGGGCGCCCTGGATTTCAAGGACGCAGCCGCAGAGGGTCTTGATTTCCTTCGATGAACCGGTGTAACTGCGTTGGAGAATATCCAGCCGGTATTCCTGCTCGCGGGTGTTCTTGAACTCCGCCCTGTATTTCAGTCCGTAGTCTGCCATCCTTTATCTATTCCACTGGTTCTGCGTCTTTTGGCCGGACAGGAGTATGTCGGAACCCGACAGCCGGCCGGTGACGTACACGGTCATTTCCGTTTGGATAGTCTGCGTCTGCGCGGCGGAGGTACCAGCGCTCCCGTAGGAGGTCGTTGTAGTGGCACGGCCTCCAGATGAAGCCAAAGCGGCAAGGCCACTCTTTGCAGCCGCACCGGCAGCAATCAAAGCGGCACCGGCGGCCACGGCTCCCCAGCCCGATTCTCCGAAGTCTTCAAGGGCTTCTCGCGCCGCGATGGTGGCAACGCCCTCTGCCATTATGATCTCGCCAGCCTTGATTGCCATGTCGGCCAGGGGGGTGAGCAGCGCCTGGAAAATGCGGCCCGGATTTGCATCCTCGAGGCCAGTGAGTTGATCTGTGAGCTCCTGTACTGCCGAGGAAAAGCCGCTGGAAATAGCTTCGCCCAGGTTCTCGGCAAATTCCCGTGCCCGATCCATCCCGGCAACCAAATTGTCGATATTTGCAAGGAACTCGGAGTCGTCGATCTCCGGGGGCTCGATGTCTATTTCAAAATCGTAATCGGTCAAGTTCGTTTCGATTACGTCCTTGACCTTTTGCGAGTATTCTTCCCAAAGTGCGACCGTATCAAGGCCGTACTGTTCCAGGAGGGCCTTCTCGTCGTGATATTTCTCCGTGAGGAGCTGGATCTCGCTCTTTGCCGAATCCTGGGCCCGTTGGAGGATCGATTCGGCCTGTCTTCTTGCGGTGTCCTGTCCATTTCCGCCACCACCACCGGCAGCAATACTGTTGCCCAGGGTTTGCACCCGCCGGGTCTCCTCGTTGAAGGCTCCGGCAGCCGCCCGGCTGGAGACAATTGCATCGACGAGCTCCTTGTTCGTGGCATCGGAGCTGTTCTGGTAAAACTCCGCTATCTTTGCGAGGGTCCCTGCTTTTGCTCCAGTCTCCTGGACAAGGGACTCAATGAGCTGCTTCTGCGCGTCGTTCTGATACCTGTATCCGGACTTCTTGAAATCATCCAGGGCCTTGACCGCGTTCTGGTCCGGAGCTATCTGCGTGAGGAAGGCCTGCAACGCCTCCCGGTTCTTCCCTGTCTCCCGAAGTGTTGCCCCGGTGAGGAAATTGTCTTGAGCCTGGATAGCGAATTTCTTGCGGTATTGTTCCTCCTGGTCGTATAGGGGTTTGAGTTTATTGAGGTATTCCTCCTGTGCTTTCAGGCGCTCCTCTTGTGAGAGCTTCTGGTTTTGCATCCTGATCCGGAGGACTGCCAGTTCATCCGCCATCGCGGACTTCTGGAGCTCGATCGAGTTCATGACCTCGAACTCCGAGTCCTTCATCGACATAAGCTGCCTGGCTTCGCGGAAGGAATCCGCCATGCGCTTCCCGATGTTGGTGAAGTCGGTCGAACTGACCGCGGAAACGAAGGTGTGCCAGGCACCCTTCATCCCGGCCATGGTCTGGTCCCACAAATCACCGAAGCGCTGCGTCGTGTGAGCAAAGGCGTCTGCCGCCTGCCATACCGTCTTTGCGATTTCCATCCAGGCGTTGATGGCGACGCCTTTCATCCCCTTGATGGTACCGGAAAAGCCGGTGACCTTATCACCGGCGTCCTTTATTCCGTCGTCGAACTCTTTCTTCTTCAGGCCGAGCTTTACCCACAGGTCGCCAATCTTACCCATTTGCTTGTTCCTCCTTTGATTTGCGCATCTGCGCGAAGATTTCGTTCAGTTTGTCCACCTCCCACGGGGCCACCGTGCACTCCTGTGCTTTCTTTTCGGCCTCCTCTTTGTCCGGCACCTCCCAGGGAAGTCGCAAGTATGATGTCGGCGTTTTCGCCCTCGGCGGCTTGATGTAGGGGTTTTGGCTGTAGATATGGAAGCAGATCCACCTTGCGACCTCCATCCTTTCCCTTGCCTCCTGGTCTTTGCCTTTCAGAAGCAGGTCATATTCGCGGCGCGTAGTGAGGGCTGCTTCCAGCTCGGACTTGCCACATCGACCTACAAGGAATGCCTCGATCGGTGCGTAATCCGGTAAATCCAGGACTTTTTTTTTACTTCCGGCCCTTCTCCCTTCCCGCCCGCCTCGGCTTCATCCTTGGCCTTTTCTGCTGCCTTTTCTTCGGCCTTCAGCTCCTTGACCGTTTTGCCCGTGAGGGCTGTCATCATGAACGTCATGGCCGCGCCGAATCCCTTGGTGTCTGCCTGCATAAAAGCATGGAAGTCCCCCCGCTTGTGCGGAAAGTCCTCCCTGGTCCCGTGGCCGTCCAGCTCCCAGGCGTTCAGGGCCGCCAAAAACATAAGGTCGGCGTACCGACAGAGGACCTCCTGGACGGAGGCTTCCTGTCCGATGCCCTTCGTGCCGGCATCTTCCTCATATACGGCCATATGTGGAGTTACGAGGAGGTCCACCAGGACCCCCTCGCTTATCTCCACGGTTTTCCTTACTGGTACCATGCCGGGCTTACGTCAGAGCAGGATAGTGGGTGACGGCGCCGTTGGCGGTCACGCTGATCGTGCGGGCGCTGACCGCGCCGAAGTCGTTGGTGTCGCTGATGGCCGTCACGATGCCGTTGAAGGCCTCGCCGCTGGAAGGGCTGTTGGTGGAAAGGGTGCCGAGGAACACGTCCACGGCCGCGCCGTTGTACAGGCCTTTGAGCGCCGCGATCTGTGCGGCGTCCGCGTTGTCAGCAAACACGGTGATCTCCGCGGTTGCGCCCTTCTTGCCCGCGATGAACTGCGCCCACGCGGTGCTCTTGTCGGAGACCTCGATGGCCTCCTGGGTGCGGTTAATGGAGTTTCCCTGTTCGCATCCGAGCCAGGTGTACGTCGTGCTGATCTTGATGTACGCCTTGAAATTGTTGCCAAGTGTTGCTGCCATGATAGTATGATTGTTAGGTTGTTATTCTTCCTCCAGGTCCTCCTCCGGGTAGTGGGTAAGCTCACCGTCCACGGTGAGGGACATCGTCCTGCTTGCGACGGCTCCGAAGTCGTTGGTATCGGAGATCGCGGTGACGACGCAGGAACCGAATTCGCCGTCCAGCGGCTCCCCGTCGTCCAGGGATCCGATGAAGATATCGACGTTCGAGCCGTTGTGCAGCCCTTTGAGGACTGCTTGCTGCTGTGCGTCGGAATTGTCCGCGTAGGCGGTCACCTCGAAGGTCCCGCCCCGCTTTGCGGATAGGAACTGCGCCCAGTCCGAGGATTTGTCACTGCATTCGACAGCCTCCTGCGTGCGGTTCACGCTGTTGCCGGTCTCGCAGCCCAGCCACGTGTAGGTGGTCGCCGCCGGGTTTGTCGTTACGACCCGGATGTATGCCTTCACCCTGTTTCCAAGTGTTGCCGCCATAGTCGTTACGTTGTTTGCGTTTCTTGTGTATTGTCTTCAGTTTTCACCCGCTCGACCCAGGCGGTGAAGCCCTGTAGCAAGCGGTAGATAATCTTGGCCGTGTCGGAGCTCTCCGTGAGATCCTGGAGCTGGTCGGGGACGATGCCCACGAGGCGCCAGCCAACCGGGAGCTCGAAGCCCTCCGAGGTGAGGAGCCTGATGTTGTCCTCGTTCATCTGGGTAGTGGCGGCAAGGGAGGCGTTGCCGATGCTCTCCACGGTGAAGGAAAGCTGGCGCAGCTGCCCCTCCTTGTCCAGGCGCTCCCCCTCCGTGATGCTGTGGACCTCGATGCGTGGGTAGCCCGCCGTTTTGCCGACGCGGACGCCGGTCCGCTCAAGACGGGAGACCACGGCCGCGTAGAAGGGGCCGTATGCGCTCTCGTGGTAAGCCGGTTTCCTGGCGAACAGTCTGCTGAACAGTGACATCGTTACTTGGTTGCTTTCCGCACGGCATCCCGCACGATTTTGAGGATCTTGTTGTGGTTTTTCTTGACTGCCGGCCCGAAGAACGGGTGTGGCTCGGAGCCCTGCTGTGCTATCTTCCGGGCGATGAGAAAACCGGCGCTCCGCGCGAGCTTCCAGTCCTTTAATTGGAACTTCTTGTAGGCCCAGGCGGCCATCTCGTCAATCGGGGGGAACTTTCCCGCCCTTCGCCCGTATTCCACGAACTCGGCATAGCCGGTCTTGTTCGTTGTGTCGAAGAAGCCCGCCGTGATGTCGTCCTTCTTCCGGGTGACACGTCCGCTTTGGCGCAGGAGGCCGGTCACGACGGATCCGTTCTCGCGGAGGTTGTCCTGGGCGTCTGCGATGATCTCCATCGCTCCGGCCTCAAGGCCTGCAAGGGCGGCTTCTACCACTTCGCGGTCGCACTTCTCCAGCTGCTTCAGGAGCTTGTCGAGCCCTTCGAGCTCTATGGAGCCCCCTTGGCTCATTCCCCGGCCTCCGTAGTGACGGGATCCGGAGGGGCCTCCTGGAGCGGGTCGTCCACCTGGTACCAGCCGCTAACCTTCACGATCCGCCCCCGGTTGTCAAGGACCTCCGGCTGCGGGAAGTGGATGGCGTGGCCTCGCCAGGTGATGCCGTTGAACTTGACGGCGGGCATGCGGAACTCGATGTCCACGCCAACGACGTCGGCCTGCTGGAAGGTGAGCATCGTCTTGGTGGAGCTCATCTGCCGGACCTCCGCGTACAGCTCCAGGACGACCGCCGGATCGCCGATCGAGGCGTGTGCGAACTGGTCGTACACAGCCTCGGACCAGGTGAGCTGGATGAGGTCGTTGTAGCGCCGTGCGCCGCGTGGGTTTCGCATCGTCATTGCCGGCCCTCCGAAAGGATTGCGTTCAACTCCTGCGTTTCCGCGCCGTCGTAGTCGGCCGTCGCATAGCGGAGGACGGTGTGGTACAGGGCCTCGCGGTCCCCATCGGTGGGCTTGGTCGTGTAGGTGACGGTGACGGGGATGCCCCGCCGGTACACCAGCAGCCGCCCACCGGGGAGGGGGTCGAAGGGGACGAAATCGCCGGCCGCGTCTGTGCATCCGTCGATGTCGCCGCCGCCCATGTACAGGCGCACGATGCCCGTGCCCTCCGGCACTGCCGCGGTGACGCGCAGCTGCGTCTCCAGGAACGGCCTGTCGGTGTATTCCTGGACACGCAGCGCGGCGTTCCGGAGGATGCGCTGGAGCATCGCGTCCCGGCTGTCGTCGGGGATGCTGGCGTACTGTTTCAAGTCCTCCAGCATTCCCCGGCAGAAGCCGTCCTCTACATGTATGACCTCGAGTCTGGGCATCGGTCAGGCGATTAGGCGCCAGCGGACTTCGTGGTGATGGCGTGGTTCGTCTCGTCGTGGACGTCATCCATCGTGTCGGCCAGGCTCTTGAGCGGGCCGGCGGTGTTCACGGACGCGAGCTCGGTGCTGATGGCGTCGATGAAGATGAGGCCCTTCTGGTCCGCGGACGGAACGAGGGTCTGCAGGGAGCCGCGCAGGTACACGTCCCAGCCGTCGAGCTTGGCGTTGCGGACGATCTCCAGCTCATAGACCGGGCGGATCTTGATCTGGACGGCGGCGGTGTCGGCCAGGAGCATGTCGCCGGAGCTGATGTTCGCGTCGGGGAAGATGCGGACGCCCTGGATGGTGACCTCCTCGCGGTCGTCCCAGATGGAGCGGCCGTTGGCGTCCTTGAGGCCGTTCAGGGTGGCGTAGTCGCCCCAGCTCATGAAGGCCACGTTCAGGTTGAAGCCGTACTTCTTCGCCTGGAGCTTCGCGTCCTTGATGAGGTCGGCGATGGTGGCATCCTGGTAGGTGCCGATGCCGGAGAAGGCCGTGGCCTGGGACTTCAGGCCGTAGATCTTCTTCTGGGTGGTGCTGTTGGTGTCAGCGCCGGCGCCGGAGTAGATCTCCTTGTTGGCGAACTCGCGCATCTTGTCCTGCGCCTTGCCGCGTGCCCAGTCGTAGAGGGCGGTGAAGAAGTCGGTGACTTCGGAGGACAGGAGGATGTGGGCGCCGTACTTCGCCATCTTGCGGGTGCTCTCCGCGGCGGCGGCGTTGGCGTCCGGAAGGGCGGCGAGCTCGTCGACATACGCGGTCTGGTCGGTGTAGGTGCCGTCGATCCAATGGATGAACAGCGCGTTCACGTTCTGCTTGTTGAACACCTCGTAGAACGGGAGGACGGGGGTGCGGGCGCCGTAGATCTTCGTGTTCAGGGCGCCGCCCCATGCGACACGGGTGATGTCGCCGGCGACGGTCACGTCGTAGTCCGTCTTGCGCTCGAAGCCGAACTCGAACTTCATGGAGCCGTTCTGGTTGCCGGACTTGATGAGGGTCTCAATGTCGCCCTTGTGCTCCTCGACGGCGGCCTTGAAGGCGCCGAAGAAGGTCTTCGCCTGCTCTGCGGTCAGGCGCTTCTTCAGCTCCTCGATGGAGTTCTGCTGCTCCTGGATGGTTTTGTCGAGATTGTCGATGCTCGTTTCCTGGGCACCGGCTTTCTCCTGCAAGGCCTTGATTTCCGCGGCCTTGGAGTTCAGCTCGGCGGCGTACTTCTCGTTCACCGCCTTCTCGATGCTCTCACGCATCGCCTTGATCTCTTCAGGGGTCATGGTGTTTTTGGTTTGGGGGTTGATGTTCTTGTGGTTCGGGTCAGCCTTGGCGCTGATGATGATGGCCTTCCGGTTGGCGGCCGTCGTGACGGGGGAGACCTCGTACACGGTGATGGCGTCGAGGATGCGGATGTCGTACGAGTAGCCCTCGCGCGTCTCGTAGTGGTACTTGTCGGCGCGGTAGCCGATGGAGAACTCCTTGACGGCCCCGGCCTTCAGCAGCAGGGCGGCGTCCTTGCCGGCGGTGGTGGGGAGGATGTCCGCCTCGATCCACATGCCGTAGTCGTCCACGCCCTTGTCCGTGATCTTGCCGATGACGGTGGCGCGGTCGTGCTGCCAGCAGAGCGCCATGCGGTCCGCGTCCTCGCTCTTGAGGAAGTCGTCGCAGGCGTTGGGCATGATGATGTCGCCCCAGCTGTCGATGTTGCCGAAAGCCAGGGCGTATGCCTTGATGTGCAGGATGCCGTCCTCGCCGGTGGCTTTCACCTCCAGGCGGGCGTCTCCGAATTTGGTCTCAAGGTTGTCCCCGGGGCCTGCTTTGAATTGGATGGGAATGCGTTTCATTTTGTGCGTTCCGGGTTGGTTTCGCACAAAAGTAGAACTTTTGACGGCGTATTCAATACGCCATCATATCGGTCATTTTGTTATTCAAAAAAAGTTTGTATTTTCGCGGTATGGAAATTCCGGCAGCAGTTCTCAAGTCAGCGAAGGGTCTGGTGGATATGTATGGGCCCAATTTTAACCTCCTCGGAACGCAGGAGGGCCAGGATGTTTATCAGTTCGTTTTCCCGGATGACGAGAAGACGGGGTTTCCCTTCCTCTACCTTTACGAAAAGGGCAAGCCGGCCCTGGAGGTGACCGGCTTCGAGGCCCTGGAAATCGTTACGTCATTTCTTGTAGAATAGGTCTGCCCAGCTGACATCGAACAGTTTGTCGTCAAGTCGGAGCACGCCATCATTCCATCTTGGGTCTATCGACGCCTTGTCACAGATGCGGTCGATGCTTTGGCGGGCCCCCTTTTCCTTCTGGTATCTTTGCGGCTCAATATAATAGAGCTTTCCTTTCTCGCGTTTAAGGATGGTTGCGTGACCGCCACCGCCCTTCCAGGATATGCCGATTGCGTAGGTGCCGTCCTCCTTGCAGGCCTCCTCGAAGTATTCCGCGTACCGCTTCGATGTCATTGAAATGTAGTTGTGGTCACTCATCCACTTTGATATAGTGTTGGGGAAGGCGGCGGTGCCGTCCGCGTTCTTCCACATACCATACCAGTTCCTTGACGCCTTGTCATTCAGGGAGCCGGAACCCTTGACCTTACCTTTTGCCGTGACGTTGAAGCCACGCTCGCGCAGGTGGTATGCCGGCGTGCAGGTGGCGCAGTTCACATGGTAGCGCTTGTTCTGCGGCTTGTATAAGGGGTTAAGTATGAACTTCTCGCCGGTCTTTCTGTCGATATAAGTTCCTTTCGGATCTGGAAGGAACTGCTCGATGAACTTCGGGTTCGCATTCTGTTCGTCAGCCTTCTCCACTGACATGGGAGCTCCCTTCTTGATACCCAGGGCCTTTTCCAGTTCCAAATCGTTCTCTGCGATGGCCCGGCGTGTCTCCTCCGGGAGCGACTGGTCCATCTCGGCCATGATCGCCTGAATCCTCGCCTCCCTCTGCGCGTCCTCCGGGGTGGCCGGCGTCTCCGGCTGGGATGGATCCTGGAGCTGCGGCTCCGGGGCCGGGGTGCTGGCCGTGCTGGCCGTGCCGGTCTTGGGACGACGGATGCAGCAGCAGGCGCAGTTGATGATCTCCCCGGCGGCGACGTTTAGGCTCGTGTCATGTGGGAACATCATTGTCCCTCCTGGGAGGACGAAGGGTTCGTCCTGGTCAACTGTAACGCCGTCCATAGCCTCGTGGCTGGGTCGGGTGTTCCCCAGGCCGCTGATGCACCATTCCTTCACGAAGGGGATGCTCAGCGTCGCCGCGGCGTCCGCTGCCGCCTGGCCCATGCCGATCATCGCTTCCGTCTGGGCGATCCTCCGGCACTGCCATTTTTCCAGATTGCCGGTGTAGCGCTCGAACAGGCGCTTGGTGACTTTCTCCACACCGAGGCCCGGGGACTCCTCCAGAATGCCGCGGACCAGCCGGACCAGGCTGTCTTTCCATGTTCCGGAGACGACGGCGATCTCGCTGCCCGCGCGGGCGGTTGCGTAATTGCGCAGGGATGCAAGCCAGATGTCCTCCTCACCGGCGGCCTTCATCGCCCGGAGGTCGCGGGCTGTGGCCTTCGCAATCGGAAGGCCGGCGTCGGTGATGAGGCCAACCCACCACTTGCCGAGGTAGGGTGTCTCGTCGATCTGGCCCTGGATGAGGGGGATGATTGCGACGGGGTCGGAATAGTCGCGGGCCAGCCGAAGGACGCGGCGCAGCTCCGACCGGCGGTCCCGCTCCAGGCGCGTCTCATAGACGGATGCTACCCGCAGCGTCTTCCGCCGCAGGTAGTCCTGGTGCCGGCGCTCCGCCGGGGTTATGCGCTTCTTGGTGGGCACGGGTTATTCTTCCGGCTCCTGGATGTCATTCACGCCCTCGCCGCCGAACATCGTGCTCATGGGAATCATCGGGAGGTTCGCCCAGGGCTCCGTCCGTGGTTCGTAGCCATAGGCCTCCCGCTTCTCGTTCAGCGTGGCACCCATCTTCGTCAGGTTGTCCAGCACGTCGGACGGGTCGTCCTGCAGGACGCTGATTTTGTCGGTGTTCACGGTCAGCCGGAACTCATTGTCCAGCTTGAAGTGGGAAAGCAGGTCGGCCGCGAACTCGTTGGCGAGCGGAATGGCGTTCCCTTCGTACAGGGCCTTCTTTGCCTCCTTCGCGTTCTCGTACTTGCTCTGGCCGTAGTACAGGTCCACGGGGATGTCGTACACGAAGCACAGGGCGGTGATGGCCTCCTTGTGGCTGGAGAGGATGCCGAGGTCCACCGGGGACTTGCCGAGCTCATGCAGCTCGATGGCGGTCCGTAAAGCCTTGATCTGCCCCTTCACCTCCTTACCGTTCAGTTCCTGGGTCACCTGGTCGGCCATGGCCGGCATGACGCCCAGGTTGTCGGCCTTCGGGGTGACGATGGCGGTGGGGCCGCCGTTCTCCAGGGACACATCCTGCCGGAGCATGCCCTTGTCGATGATGGACAGGTACACGGCCGCGACGATCAGGGGAGAGGTGCCGAAGAAGCTGGTATCATCGAGGTTGTAGTTGAAGCTCATAAAGAAATCCTTCGGATCGATGGTCTCGTCCTTGCCGCCTCCGGTAATCTTGATGCCCTTCATCGGGGCGCGGTAGCCGCCCTTTTCGACGATGATGCGGTGGCCTGGGACGATGTACATCTCCTTGCCCTCGCCGTGTTTTTTCCCTACCATGACGGGGGAGTAGGTCGTGGCGTCGCCGTAAACGAGCCGGTTGATGGTCCACGCCTCGCCGAAGCGTTTGCAGTTGTAGCGGTCGTTCGGGTGGTGCAGGAGGTCCAGGAGCCAGTGCGTCTCGACATCCTCCCATTTCTTACCGGTCCACTTCTGCAGTTCCAGGAAGGTGAACATTTCGCCGACGGCCTTGGCGATCTTGTTGATGATGCCCCAGGCCGGGCCGTTGCCCTCGTAGGCTTCCTTGAGCTTGCCGCGGTCGATAGCCGCGCCGAAGTTGTCCAGGGAAAGCCCGTGCAGTAGCGGCGCGATGGCTGCGAAGTAGGCGTTCCCCGCCTCCAGGTTTTCGTAGTAGCCCTTGATCTCGGCGTCCTTCGCATCGAGGGCCGCAGCCTGGGCGTCTATTTTCGCGTTCAGGGCGTCCAAATCCTTCGCCCGTACAGTTTTCAGTCCAAACATGGTTATCGTCTTATTTGTGCCCCAAAATAGCAAACACGGGGAATTTTGGACCGCCCCGGCTCTCGGTCTTTTCGTTATGCGCGTCCGGGGAGGTCCCCGTCGTCGTTTGCGATGGCGAGCCGGCGCAGGTGCGTCGTGCCGTAGCTCGCCGCGTCCATCGCGTGGTCTCCGCCGTCCTGGGGGACGTCCGTGAACACCTCCGGGTCCTCCTTGCTTGGCTCCCAGCTGTAGGTCTCCACCTCGTCGCCGATGTCCTTGCCGACGTATTTCACCTTGAAGCCCTGGAGGTAGCCTATGCGACCGACCTTGTCGCGGTTGATGCCGGGCACGGCGTTGATGCCGTACTGCATCCGGAGCTCCTGGATGCTGTCCGGCCGGGCGGGGTCGCAGTAGACCAGGGTGCGGTCGCAGTCGGCGCCCCTGGCCTCGCAGTCGCGGCGGACGGCCTGGGCGACGTCCCTGGGGAGCTTGCCGGTGGAGTACATGACCTGCACCACGTACAGGATGCGCGTCAGCGGGTCGAAGGCCATGCGGAGCAGGGCGTCCGGATCGTTGCTGTAGCCCCAGTCGTTGCAGTACCACCAATCAAGGCCCATGGGGATGTCCGCCAGGGTGCAGGCCTCCCAGCGGGGGTAGATGAGCCCGGACCGCCTGATCGCCCAGTCTCCCAGGTAGATGTTGCGGTACTTCTCCGGGTTCTCCCTTTCGCAACGCAGGGCCATTTCGATAAATGACGGGGAGAGGTAGGCCTTGACGTCGCGCCAGTCCGTGTGGATGTAGCGGACGTTGTCCACCACGCCGTTGTAGTCGTATGGGACGCCGGGCTTCTTGAAGAACCGCTTGTAGATCCAATGGTGGATGTCCGTGGGGTTCATGGCCATCTTCACGGAGTTCACGGCGTCGATGTCGCGGATGGACAGGTCAATCGTGTCAAAGTCCACGGGGTTCACCAGCTCTTGGGCCTCGTCCAGGAAAAACTCCCGGAGGTTGGGGATGGATTTCAGCTTTGCGGTCTGGTTGCCGGATGACGTCTGTATGCCACGAAAATAGACGGTGCCGCAGCTTTTGCGGTTGAAGATCTCGTCCTTCTTGACGGCGAAATGGTTGACCTTCCCCAGCAGGGTGATCTTCTCCTTGTATTCGGGGATGACGGAGATCTCGGCGGCGGCCATGGTGTAGCGTGCGTACAGGATGGCCTTGTCGTCCGTGTATGAGTTGATGAGGGTGGAAGTGGAGACGGCGGTGGACTTGCCGCCGGCGCGGCCGGAGGTCAGGATTGTGTAGCGCGGGTCGTCCGCCTTCCCTGGACGGAAAAGCGGCTCATATTTCGGATGGAATACGAGCTGCCTGGGCATGGCCTGCTATTCCGTCTGTGGGTCTGGCAGTTCCTTCGATGTGTCGCCGAACACGATGACGGGCGGTTCCTCGGAGGCGATGTTGATGTTCACGCCGTCGTCCTCCGTGTAGCCCGCCGCCTTCATGACGGCGGCGTAGGCCCTGGTGTCGGCCTTGCGGATGGCCTTCTGGATCTGGCGGACGTGCATCGCGACCTCCTTGGTCATGTCGGCGTCGACGATGCCCTCCTTGCGAATTTCGTCCTGGATCTGGCCGTCCTTCTCCTTCATGGCGAGGATGGCGCGGACCAGTTCACGGCCCTGCTTCTTCTTCAGGCGGGCCTTGCCGGAGGCGATGCCGCCCTTGCGGGCTATCTCCTTTTGTTCGCTCTTTGTTCGTTGGTTTTGCGGTATGAGGTTCTCTGGGTTTGACATGGTAGTGTATGCTTAAGATGGTTTACCGAATATCTGGACCGCGATTTGGTGCGCCACCTGGGCGGTCATGACAGGAGGGACTGACATGCCGGTCAGAAAGCGAAGGCGGTTGATGTTCGTGTAGTCGTAATCCAGGGGAAATGTCGATACCTTGAGCAGCTCGGTCTCATTCATTGCCCGGGGAATTGATGTCAGATAGCACTCGGTGGTGCAAAGGGTGTGGCAGACCTTGTCTTCGGGGGCCCAGTATGATGTATAGCCGGTGGGCTTTCCGAAGGCGCGTAAATTGGTGTCGTATAACCTGGCATCCCCTGGATGTCTGGCCTCGTATGCTTTCTGTGCAAATGGCGGGAGATTGTGCCGCTGGTCGGTTCTGTCTATGACGTCGCCGAACACTATAGGAGGTTCATCAAAAGATAGCTTGATGGGTGGAAGGTCAAGGTCTTTCCGGCGGCCGATAACGAAGCAGCGCTCACGGATTTGGGGAACGCCCATTGAAGCCGCGTTCAGGATGAACACCTGGCAGTCATAGCCGCCCTTGTTCAGGGTGTCAAAGATGCGGCGCAAGTAGGACTTGGCGTTACCAACAGCGAGGCCGCGGACGTTCTCCAGGAGGAATACTTTCGGGCGGAGCTTCAAGATGGTCTCGCAGTACACGAAAACCAAATCGTCCAGCGTCTGTAGGGCCTGGCCTTCGGCGAAGATCTTCTCCTTGCCCCAGGCCTTCTCCCGGCTGCCGGCGAGGCTGAAGGTGGAGCAGGGCGGCGATCCGTCCAAAAGGTCGAGCTGGTAGAGCTCGTCAGGGAGATCCGTCCGCTGGTTGAACACGCGGAGGTCCTCGGTGTACAGGTACTTCGGATGGTGGTTGCGCTCATAGATCGCGGAGACCTTCTCGTCGATCTCCACGCCGCCCAAATGCTCGTAACCTGCTAATTTATAACCCATTGAAGACCCCCCCCCACAGATAAACGTGCCGAAGACCTTCAAATTGTTCGGTTTGATGCCCGGTGCGGGATAGCCGTCTGCCATCCGCCAGCTGTATGGGAACTTGTGCATCATAACGGATAGCCCAGGATTTTAAGGACGGCGGCCTCCGGGGTCTCGCCCATCTCGCGGAACTTGCCGGACACGAACAGGAACTCGTCCGGGGACAGTTCGATTTCGATGGTGACGCGGTCGTCCACGGGCGAGGCGTTGCCGTCGCCGGCGGGTTTGTCCTCCTGGTCCTCGCTGAAGTCGTTGATGCCGTAGTCGGCAAGGTCAAACTCGT
>Ga0310690_10006438_pt1 | contig 15432 bp, 13 predicted proteins | sample AusTroGonzalo_MG_2_FD_207661 | JGI IMG/M metagenome (GOLD analysis project Ga0310690, IMG submission 207661) | Bovine rumen microbial communities from tropical cattle in Woodstock, Queensland, Australia - Gonzalo_04 (v2) (version 2) | ecosystem: Host-associated > Mammals > Digestive system >... | reverse complement strand
TTGCCGAGCAAAAAGACGATTTTTGCAATGGTGTGCTCAATCATTGTTTTGGTTTTGGCCGTCCAAAACTGACAGCGTTGCTTCTAAGGTTAAAATTTGGGGCAAAACGATGTGATCATCGCTGCTTTTTTGATAAAAAACATAAAGCGGCACACTGCTTCTGCCATATGTTTTCAGGTTTTTTAAGATTTGCGCGTCATAACGCGTCCAATCGGCCCTAAAAAGGCGGATACCTTTCTGTTTTGCCTTGTCTAAAAAGGCATCGGAATATAAAACCGTGCGCTCGTTAAAAAGACAGGTTAAACACCATTTTGCCGTGAAATCAATGAACACAGGTTCGCCTTTTTCAAGCGCTTTTTCAACTTTTTTGAAGCTGTATGGTTCAAACGCGTCCGTTTGAAACGGGTTTTGAATTTGGTGAAACAAAACCCAACAGAGCCAAAGCACGGTTAAGAAAATTGGAATTGAAAGAATGTATTTGAGCCTAATCATCCAGCTTCCGGGAGCGGGAAGAATCTTTTTAAAGGTTTTCGGAAAAATTTCCAAAAGCGTGAACGGCAGAGCATATCCTAAACCCAAGCTTAAAAAAACCGGAAAATAAACAAAGCCTTCTTCCAAAAGGGCATAACCGAGCGCAGCACCCATAAACGGACCGGTGCAGGGACTTGCAATCAAAACGGCAAAAAAGCCCGTTAAAAACGAATTAAGAAGCGATGCTTTGTATAGTTTGCCGATAAAAGGTGTTTTGATTTTGAAAATGCCGAAAAGATAAAGCAAAATGAGCACAAAAAGAACAATCATAACCAAAACAAACAGGGGCGATTGAAGCTGAAAACCCCAGCCAACCGCTTTGCCGGCGGATTTTAGGGCAAAAAGCGCGCTTGCAATAACAAAAAAGCAGGCAAGAACACCCAAAAGATATGCCAAGGCGCGTTTAATGTGGCCTCTTTTTTGATATGTCGATTGCACCATAGCAATCGCTTTAAGGCTTAAAACGGGGAAAACACAAGGCATTAAATTGAGGATTATTCCTCCTAAAAACGCAAGAAGCAACAGACCTAAAACCGATTTTTTGCCGGTGTCTATCAAAACGTCGTAGGCTTTGTTGTTTGAAAAAAGCACACCGCTTGAAGGCGCTTTGGAAAGACTGTCAGTTTTGATTGTTAAAACTAGCGCACCATCCTTATATTCAACATTTTGCGGGCTGTCGGCTGAAAAAAGTCCCTCTTCGGAAGCGGCAAAATAAACCGGTAGCTCAAAAGGCTCGCGAATTTTCAAAATTAAATCATTGCCGCTGGTTTTTGCTTCAATCGGAAGTTTTGCTTTTTGAGGAAAAGTTTTAAGGGCGCGCGCATATTTCTTTTCAAAGGAAAACGTTGTTTTCGGCAAAAGCTCAAAAGAAGCTTGTTCGGGCACGCAATCTTCGCGGCAGGCTGTCCAGAAAATCTTGAAGTTTACGGGTTTGTTCTGTTTTTTTGTTTCAAAAAGAAAATAGGCTTTATCAAGATAAACGTATTGAACGATTAAATCTTCATATAAAAAGCGTTCGGGCGAACTTTGGCCAAAGGGGAAGATTTGTTGATTTTCAAGATAAAACTTTGGGGCAACGCCGGCATCTCCGGGGTTTTTCCACGAAATGTGCCAATCGTTTTTCATTTCGAAAACAGGCAAAATCAGTATATTTTTTGTATCGATTTGTGTGTTTATTGTTAATTTGAGTTTATCGTTTTCAAAAGACAAATTTTGAGCGTCGGCCGTTTTTAAAAAAGCGGGACCGAGCAAAAAGAGCAAACAAAAAAAGCGAAAAATATGTTTCAAAGGTGTCCTTTTTATAGTGTCTAAAACGAAGATGTGTTCATTAAGTTTACAATAAGGATTTTATTCAAAAGAGCAAATAAAAAAATACACTTATAAGAGGAAATGTAATCAAAAGAGAGATTTTTTCAAGGCATTTTTTCGGATTTAAGCTGTCCGCAAGCCGCCGAAATGTCTTGTCCGCGCGCGGTCCTTAACGGGCAGGCAAAGCCGGCTTTTTGCAAAACGGTTGCAAAAGTTTGGATTTTTTCCGGCGAGCTTGGCTGAAAAACAGAACCTTGCCAAGCGTTAAAGGCAATGAGGTTGAAGGTGGCCCTGATTTTGTATTTTTTCAAAAGATTGACAAGCTCTTGCGCGTTTTGTGGCGAATCATTAACGCCGTCTATCATTAGATATTCGAAAGTTATGTAACGGCTGCCGTCTTTTTTTTGGTAATTGGCGCAGGCTTTTAAGATGTCTTCTATCGGATATACCTTGTTGATCGGCATCAGCTTTGCGCGGATTTCATTATTTGGTGCGTGAAGCGAAACAGCAAGCCTGACACCCGTTTTTTCCATCACGTCGTTGATTTCGGGCACGATGCCGCAGGTTGACATGGTTATCCGCCGCCTTGAGATGGCAATTCCGTCGCCGTCGGACAAGATGTTTAAAGCTTTAATGACGTTTTCTTTGTTTTGCAAAGGCTCGCCCATACCCATGACGACAATATTTGAAAGATAGCGTGTTGTTTCGGTGGGGCTCGGCCATTCGCCATATGCGTCACGGGCTATCATAAACTGGCTTACGATTTCGCCGGCGCTTAAATTGCGTGTGAGTTTTTGTGTGCCGGTTAAGCAAAATTTGCAACCCATTGCGCACCCGACTTGTGTTGAAATGCATACGGCACCTCTGTCGGCTTCGGGGATATAAACCGTTTCGACACGTGCGCCATCGGCAAACTCTAAAAGCCACTTGTGTGTTTTGTCTTTTGAAATTTGGCTTTCGATAATTTTCGGACGTTCTAAAACAAAACGCTCGCTGAGTTTTGAGCGCAAGTCTTTGGAAAGGTTTGTCATTTCATCAAAGCTTTGAGAGCCCTTAAAATACAGCCATTGCCAGATTTGCTTGGCTCTGAAAGGCTTTTCGCCCATATCTTTTAAGACATTTTCAAGTTCGCTTTTATCAAGGCCTATGATTTGAACTTTGCCGGTCATTTATTTTTTTCCGCATTTGGCGTTGATGGCTTTATAGGCTCGGGCAAAGCCCTTTAAAGAATATGTATCTTTGGTTTTTGTGCCGCGGCTTGATGTTCCCTCGACAATCATATGCTCGCCTCTGACCATTGCTTTGACAAGCGCTTTGTCGGCTTCATCGGTTAAAGTCCACGCTTTGTCGTCTTCAACAAAAAAGCTTGTGAATGTTTCTCTGCCGATTTTCACCGTGAATGTTGCGTTTGGTTTGAATGTGTAGCCGGCAACAAAATTAACAACATCAAAACTGTTGTCTTTCGGGCGGTGGGTAACAACGGCATATATATCGCCGCGTTTTTTATATGCGCCCTCGTCTTTTTTCGGGGTGGAGGCAATGTAACACACGTTTGCGCCGCCCTCTTTGAACGTGTATGCCGACCAGTCGCCGTAGTCGCCGATTAATTTTGGCGCTTCCAGTGAAAACGCGGCGCCGGAAAACAAAAGCACCGCCAAAAACAAGATTTTTTTCATTTTACAACACCTTTTTTATTCAAACAAAACAAAATATGGGTTGAATTATAATGAGAAACTGTTAAAAGAAAGCAAAGATTTTGTTTTTTTAAGCTTAAAAATGATTAGACCGGAATATTTAAACATACGCCGTATCATCAAAGACAAAGCCATTTTAAAGCTTTTTGAGGCGGTGCACGAATATGGCGGCGCGTTAAGATTTGTTGGCGGGGCTGTCAGAGATGCGCTTGCCGGAATTGAGGGCTTTGAAATTGATTTGGCAACCGATTTAACGCCGGATGAGCTTGTTGAGGCTTGCGCCGAAAAGGGTTTAAAAACCGTTTCTATTGGGCTTAAGTTTGCGAAAACCGGCGTGATTATCAACAACGATGTTTTGGAAGTTTCATCACTTCATAAACCCGTTAAAGAATCAGTTTCCGATTTTGCTTTTACGGACGATTGGAATGCGGACGCTGCAAGCCGCGATTTGACCATTAATGCGGTTTATGCCGACGAGGAAGGCAACGTTTTTGATTATTACAACGGTATTGACGATTTGGAAAAAGGCGTTGTGCGATTTATCGGTAATGCCGATGAAAAAATTAAGGAATATCCTATTCGAATTTTGCGTTTTTTCAGGTTTTATTCCATTTTTTCAAAAACAGAGCCGGATTTGAAAGCGCTTAAGGCTTCGGTGGAAAACAAAGATTTGCTCAAAAATGTCGCCGTTGAGCTGATAAGAGACGAATTTTTTAAAATTCTTGTCACGCAAAATGCGCCGAAGGTTTTGCAAATTATTAAAGAAAATGATATTTTGGATTTTCTGTTGCCCTCACAGATGAACACGCAAAATCTTCAAAGGCTTGATTGGCTTGTGTATGTGAATAATCTGCCAACAGATGCATTGCGAAGGCTTTTTATTTTGTTTTTGCCGGATGCGGCTTTGGCTGAAAATTTGGCGATTCGGCTGCATTTAACCAAGGTGCAAAAAGCACGCCTCATTGCTTTTGCAAAGTTTTCGTTTGACGCGTTGCAGTTTCACAATATGCCCTATGTTAAGAAGGTTGTTTTTTTGCATGGCAAGGAATTTACGAAAGATAAGATTTTGTTTGCGCTTGCCCTTCAAAATGAAACAACGTTTGATGTTAAAGCTTTGTTTGAGCAAATCGACGAGTTTGAAATTCCCGTTTTTCCGCTTAATGGCAAAGACTTAATTGAAATGGGCATGAATGAGGGGTTGCCCATTAAAGAAATTCTTGCAAAGTTGAAGGGCATTTGGCTTGATTCGGATTTTGAAATGAGTTTTGACGAACTCAAAAAAAGAGCTGCACAGATGATGAAAAAATAAGGCAGAAAAGTTATCGATATTCGTAAAGTTGATTTGCGTTTGTTTCAAGCCACGTTTTGCCTTTTAAAAAATCAGTGCAAAGAGATTGGACCGTTTCCCAAAAGACTTTTGAATGATTGGGGTGTTTTAAATGAGCGGTTTCATGTGCCATCAGATAGTCGATGGTTTCTATCGGAGCTAAGGCAATTCGCCAACTGTAGTTGATGTGTTGTTTGTTTGAACAACTACCCCAGCGCGATTTTGTGTCTTTAATGCTGATCCCTTTTAAAGTGCAACCGAGTTTTTTGGCCAAAAATTGTGAACGGTTTAAAAATTCTTTTTTAGCTTCGCGTTTGATGTAGTCTTTGATGCGGCGATGTAAAAAAGCCTTTTGCCCACCGACAAAGAGCGTGTCGCCGACACATTGCGGTGCGCCGAAATCTTGCCGGTGGCAAATGGTGAGCGGTTTACCAAACAAATAAATTTTTTGGCCGTCTTCAAAATCTTTAAGCTTGGGAAGGCTTGCAAGTTTTTCTTCAATCCAACTTAAGTGCGCATTGACAAAGTCAAACGCTTTTTTTTTCGGACACAACTTTGGTATTGAAAGAACGGCGCAGCGCGCTTTGTGATCAATTCTCAAATTTAAACGTTTGATTTTGAAAGAGGATTTAACCGTTAGCGGAAAGTCAAACGCATTTTGCAAATCAAAGGTCTGGCCAGTTAACAATGTAATCTTCATAATCTTCAACCTCGGATTCGCTGACAATCGGTCTGTTTTTTAATGTTACGCCCGCCTCAAAAACACTTGATGCTTTGCCCGTTATCAAAGGGTGCCACGCAGGCAGGTCATAGCCGTTGTCTAAGAGCCAATATGCGCAGGTTTTAGGCAGCCATCTCGGGCTTTCGCGTATAGCCTTAAGATCAATGTTGCGGCAATCTTTGACAGCTTCAAAGCGATTTTGATATATTCGGCACAGGCAATTTTTGGGGTTTAAAAAACGGCAATGCACGTTTGTAAAATATATTTTGCCTTTACATTCGAGCTTGTTTAAACAACATTTGCCGCAGCCGTCGCATAAAAGCTCCCACTCGGTTTGGTTCATTTCTTCCAATTTTTTGGTTTTCCAAAAGTTTGGCTCAACGCTTATGTTTTTGAACCGGCTTTGGGGTGAATAGTTTTTTTTGATGATGCTTTTTTCGTGTGCCATTTTTTTGCTTTAAGAGCCTTTAACAAGATGTCAAAGGCTCTTTTTTAATGTTATTTTTTTGAAGTTTTCTTTTTCGGAGCCGCTGTTTTCTTCGGTGCCGTTTTTTTAACTGTAGCCTTTTTTATTACTGCTTTTTTAACTGCCTTTTTAACCGCGGTTTTTTTCTTTGCGGGTGCTTTTTTGGCTACGGTTTTCTTTGCGGGTGTTTTTTTGCTCACGACTTTCTTTGCGGTTGTTTTTTTAGCCATTACCTTTTTGGCCGCCGTTTTCTTAGCCGGTTTCTTGGCAACAGTTTTTTTCTTGATGGTTTTTTTCTTAACGGCTTTTTTTGCAACCTTTTTCTTCGGTGCTTTTTTCTTTGCGTCTTTTTTAAGTTTTAATTTAGCCGCCGAAATTGCCTCATCAAGCGCCGTTTCCGTGCAAAGCCCGATGGCAACGGGATTTTTTGCGCGAAGCATCGCCATATCTTCACGTGTTCCGTTTCTGATGGCGTCAATCGTCGGGTTTGTCGTGCCGATAAGCTTTCTGATTTGCGGATTTGCCAGCTCAGGGCAATTGTGGATGAGCCACAAAATAGCAGAGGGCTTGTCAAGTCTTTGCGACGGTGTTAAAACTTTTTTGTTGCGTGCGTTAATTTCTTTAACGTTCTTTTCTAAAATGTTGGCAACCAAATCCGCCGAAGGATCTTCTTCGCAACGCTTGATTTCTTCTTTTGAAAGCTGGCCGTTCGCAACAGGGCTTAAGCCGATGATGTTTGAAGCAACATCGCCGTCGGCAATGGCCTGAATTTCAAGCTCGTGCAATTCACAAAATCGGGCAATTTGACGGAATGTGAGCGTTGTGTTGTCAACAAGCCAAACGGCAGTTGCTTTGGGCATTAAAGGTGCTGTCATAACTTTTATCCTTTATTGATGTTTTTGTTAATATCTCAAACATACGCAATATCAAAACCTTTGACAAGAAAAATGTTTAAAAAAAGCCCAGAAGATTTGAAGGTTTTTTTCAATTTTGCTCTTTTTCATGTTTGATTTGACGCTCTAAATCGCCAAGCCTTAATTTGAGGCTTGCGCTCGGGTTTGATTCAAGAGCTTTTTTGATTTGTTTTTGCGCTAGTTCTATGTTGCCAATGGCAAAATTATACCTTGCAAGCGCGTCAAAACTTTCGGCAAGTTGTCCTTTTTCAAAATAAGCGCGCGACAAAAGTTGCCAAACGGCGGCACTTTCGTTTTCGTTTTGAAGTTTAACAAGCCTGTTGATGACATCTTGCAAAAGGTGGGATTTGTTTTTTGATTCGAGTGCGGCTGTGGCGTATAAAAGCGTTGTTTCAGCCATATCGGGTTTAAGTGTAAGTGCTTTTTGATAGGATTCAATGGCCGGATCAATTTGGCCGCTTTCAAACAAAAATTGACCTTTGAGCTGCCAAAAATAAGGATTTTTAGGAAATTGTGCAATAAGCTCATCAATAAGCAAAACAGCCTCATTAAACTTTTTTTGCCTGAATTTGACAATGCTATGGGCATATTTTGCCGGTGCGCTTTTGTCGGTGGCGGGATATTTTTTCAAAACCCTGTCAACAGGCAACAAAAAAGCCGTAAGCTTTGCCTGAACAAACAAAAAATCTTCATCATACGCCGATTTGGTGCTTCCGCCGTTTTTTTTGATGCTGCTTTCAAAAAAGGAAAGCCGTTCGGCCGACATGGGGTGTGTCCTGAAATAATCCACTTCTTCATATCCGCTCAACCGGTTTGTTTTTTGAATGGTCTTCATAAAGTTTTTTAAGCCTATGGGCGATTGTCCGAGCGCTTTTAAATATTTAACCGCGCTTTCGTCGGCGCTTCGTTCTTCCTGAAGCTGATAAGCAATGAGCGAATTGAGAAACGAACCTTGCGATCCGAGGGCAACAGCCAAAGCCGCATCGCCTCTGCCGGAAGCCGCACCGAATGCGCCAGCAGCAATTAGAGAAACAGCAGCCCACGTTTGCAAATTTTGGATTTTGAGCTTTTGGCGCAGAATGTGTCCGCCGGCAATATGGCCCGTTTCGTGCGCCAAAATGCCCGAAATTTCATTGGGATTTTTGGCCGCCATCAATGTGCCGGTGTGCACAAACAGATGGTTTCCGTCGCTGACAAACGCGTTAAGCGAGGAATCGTTTAACAGGTGAATTTTGTTTTTATCATAAGAAATTCCCGCAACCTTAAAAATCGGCCGGACAATGTTGCAAACAAATGTTTCGGTTTCGTCGTCTATTAAGATGTTGGGCATTTGCGCGTTTGCGCAAAAGCTTAAAAACGTGAAAAACACGCCGATTGCGAAAACATATGCCGCTTTTAGCCGATTAACCTTCGCCACCATGCCCTTTTGCCCTTGGATTCGTCGGTTGTTAAATCAGGTTTTTGTTTGTCCGATTCGTCAGAGCTGTATGATGCGGCCGATTCTTTTTTGTTTTGATAGGCTTTCGAACGCCTGTCAAAACGGCCACGGCGGCGATTAAACGGACGTTTGTAGCGCCTGTCTGATTGCTCGTCGACGGCTTGCTCTGATGCGGCCGGCGTGTCGTTTTCATCGCTTTGCTCGTCAAAAAGCTCAGCATAGGCTGTTGCCGGAGCGGTTTCCGGTGTTTGCTCATATGTTTTTGTGCTTCGTTGGCGCTCAATTTTGAAATCGGAAACATTCTTAATACTGCTGTCAGCGCATATAATGACAGACATATTATAGCGCTTTTCAAGCTCTGTTAAAATTTGGCGCTTTTGGTTGAGAAGATATGCCGCCGTTTCACTCGGAATATATATCGTGAGAGAAGAAAATCTGTTTTTAATGCCTTCTTCTTCAATGGCGCGCAAAATGAGGGCGGCACCGGATTCTTTGGTGCGCATAACACCCTGACCATGGCAAAACGGACAGGTTTCATAATTGCTTTCAACAAAGGAAGAGTGCATACGTTGGCGCGAAATTTCCAAAAGGCCGAAACAGCTCATTTTTGCAATTTGAACACGAGCTCGGTCGTTTTTTAATGCGTCTTTCATGCGCTTTTCGACAGCCGCATTGTTTTTCGGATCGTCCATATCAATGAAGTCAACAACAATTAAACCGGCTAAATCACGCATTTTGAGCTGCCGCGCAATTTCATCGGCGGCTTCCAAGTTTGTTTTAAGGGCTGTTTCCTCAATGTCCATCTCTTTTGTGGCTCGGCCGGAGTTGACATCAATGGCCACCAACGCCTCAGTGGGGTTAATCACCAAATAACCGCCAGATTCAAGCTGAACATTCGGGCTGTGAAGCTTGTCAAGCTGCGATTCGATTTGATAACGCTGAAAAACGGGGGGTTCGTTTTTTTTGCGGCATTTAAGCTTGCGCAAGTTTTGCGGCGATAAGATTTTGATGAAATTGCGTGCCGCATTAAAGGCATCATCACCGTCAACAATGATTTCGGCAATGTCGTTTGTGCACATATCACGAAGCGCACGCTTGATTAAATCACCCTCTTCATAAATTAAACACGGTGCTTTGTTTTTTAAGGCGCCTTGTCGGATTAAATTCCACGTGCGGATCAGATAGTTGTAGTCTTTTAAAATTTCTTCGCGCGTTTTGTCTTCGCCGGCCGTGCGGATAATCAGCGACATATCCATCGAAAGAGGCAATTCTTTGATGATGTCTTTTAAGCGCTTTCTATCGGCCGCATCGGTGATTTTGCGCGATACACCGCCGCTTTTGATGCGGTTTGGCATTAAAACGCCGTATCGCCCCGCAAGCGAAAGATATGTTGTAAAGGAGGCGCCTTTGTTGCCGCGTTCTTCCTTGACAACCTGCACCAGCAAAATTTGCCCCTCTTTGATGACATCTTGAATGGTGGCACTGTGGTAAAGCTTGCGTGCCCGAACAAGTTTACGCTGAATTTCAAAGGTGCGCTCAAATTCGGCCTCGGTTGTGTCGGGCGAAAATTCAAAATCAATATCGTCGTCGGCTTCATCAATTTCGGTGTCATCAAAAGATTTTGGTTGCGGTTCGTCTTCTAAAACATCATCATTGTTTTTAGCGCGCGCCGATAAAACTTTAAGCGGCTCGTCGTTGCCCTCTTCTGATGATTTGTTTTGTTCATCGACATTTGCGCTTTTTTTGGTGCGACGACGGTAAGTGCGTTTGTTTTTAACAGGCTTTTTTTCGTCTTCTGTTTGAGGCAAGCCTTCCTGAGCTTCGTCTTGAGGTGCGTCAGTTTCGCTTAAATTTGGCTCAACCTCGTTTGGAGAATTTTGAGTTTGCTCGGGCAAACCCGCCATAGCATATTCTTTTAAACGCTCCTCTTCGGCCTTTCTTGCTTCGTATTTTGCCTTTTTTTCGGCTCTGATACGTGCACGTTCGGCTTCGCGCTGCAAAATATATTGTTTTTTGTTTTCAATAATGGTGTCAACTTCGCGCTCAATTTCTTCCAATTTTTCGGCGCTTAAGTTGTAGTAATCAGGGTGAATTTCGCTGAATGCCAAAAAACCGTGGCGATTTCCGCCGTAATCTATAAAGGCGGCCTGAAGCGAAGGTTCAACGCGAATGACACGCGCCGTGTATATGTTGCCTTTGAGTTGTTTTCGTGAGCTTGATTCAAATTCGACATCTTCGACCTTGTTTCCGTCGACAATCACAACGCGCGTTTCTTCGGGTTGCGTGTCGTCAATTAACATTCTTTTAACCATAAACGTTTCCTTATAACATCTGTTGTTCACACACCAAGATGCACGAATTTTTTAAATAAGGATAAATCGCCCGATTAAAAGGTTTTCAACAAACAACCCAAGCGCGAAATTCGCCCTTTTCTTTCAATTTTTAAAACCCGACATTCTTTATTGTTCGTTCTTTATGGGGTTTAAAAAAACAAAACTCTGCATCTTTTGCCGGCAAGCGCATCTTATGTTGTTCTCTTCCGTGCGCGGGAAAGCCGACCTCCCTACAATATCTGTTTTGTTTTCAAATTACAACAATAAAATTTATTCTTATTCAAATATTTTTTAACAGATTTGTAACAAATCGATTTTAAACTGAAAGGAAATGAAAAAATTTTTTGACATTATGCGTTTCAAATCAAAAGTGTTGTTTTGGACAATGCTTTCGGTTTTTGTTTTGTTTTCATCGGCAAATGCGGCAACGATTGAAAATATGCGTATCGGTCAGCAGGTTTCGGGTGTACGCATTGTTTTTGATGCTAATCAAAAGTTCGATTATGACGTTTTTTTGCTTTCAACGCCTAAAAGATTAGTTGTTGATGCATATGGCGCAGATATTAAAAAAGCGTTGCAAACAAGTAAAAACAACATTGTTTCTTCTACCAGAATCGGGACAATTGCCGGCTCGGACAAGCGGGTTGTGTTTGATTTAAAAAAACCGGTGCTGATTAAGCAGGTTTTCACACTTGCGCCGCAGCAAAACACCAAATGGCGTTTGGTTGTTGATTTGGCGCTTGCTTCCGAGCGGGATTTTGAATCGAAAGTCGGCACGAAATACGCGTTTTCAAGTGCAAAAAAAGGCGCAGGCGTTAAGGCGGCATCAGCGCCCGCTTCAAAGAGTTGGTTTGCGTCAACGGAAAAATCGGCCAAGCCTAAAACAAAGCAAAAAATTGTTGTTTTAGATCCTGGGCATGGCGGCAAAGATCCGGGCGCAATCGGCGTATACGGCAAAACATATGAAAAAAATGTGACGCTTGCAGCGGCAAAAGAGCTTAAGGGATTGCTCGAAAAAAAAGGGTATAAGGTTTATTTGACGCGTTCGACCGATATTTTTATTCCGCTGCGCCAAAGGGTTCGTATTGCGCAAAAATATAAGGCAGATTTGTTTTTATCAATCCATGCGGACAGCGCCAAAAATCGAAATGCCAAAGGATTGTCGGTTTATACGCTTTCCGAAACAGCCTCCGACAAAGAGGCTGCCGCACTCGCTGAACGTGAAAATAAGGTGGATATTATCGGCGGTGTTGATTTTTCGGAAAACTCAAAGGAAATCAACGATATTTTGATTTCGCTTTCGCAGACCGATTGCCGAAATAAATCTTCAAAATTTGCGGGATATATGGTTACCGAGATGAGAAAATCGGTGAAACTTGTTGATGATACGCACCGTTTTGCGGGGTTTGCCGTTTTGAAAGCACCGGATATTCCGTCGGCACTCTTAGAGATGGGCTATCTGTCAAACAGGCAGGAAGAGCAGCTTTTAAAACAATCAAGTTATCGCAAAAAGCTTGCTGCTTCTGCGGCGGCAGCCATTGATAAGTATTTTAATGATCCGGAAATTGCAGCGCTTTATTAAGCAAAAGCTTGGCGCATTTCATCGGAAATTCTGGTCGGGCGGTGGCGATTGATGTTGATGTAAACAAGCGTGATGTCAAGAGAGGCCAAAACTTCGCCGTCTTTTAAAATGTTTTGAGCCATCACAACTGACGAATTTTTGAGCTCTTTGATTTCACAGGTAACCTCAAGCAAATCGTCAACAAAAGCCGATTTTTTGTAGTCAATCGACACATGGCGCACGACAAATCCACAACGCTCACCGTCTTTAAGATTTTCAACTTTGAGGTTTTTGGCACGTAAAAATTCTGACCGAGCGCGTGCCGCAAAGTTGAGGTAGTTGGCATAATATACAATGCCTTCAGCGTCGGTGTCTTCGTAGTAAACCCTGATCGGAATGCTGAAAATTTTAGTCATTATTATCGCTTTCAAGATTTTTTAAAAAGTCAAACTGGTTGTCATCGCGTTTGATTTTGGGTTTGTTGATGCCGAGATAGCGGCAACCGCTTTCAGATATAACGCGCCCACGCGGTGTGCGCGCGATAAACCCGAGCTTTAATAAAAAAGGCTCGACCACTTCCTCAATTGTGTCGCGCTCTTCCGATAATGCTGCGGCAATGGTGTCAACACCGACCGGTCCGCCGCCGTAATTTTGCGCAATGCAATTTAAATAGCGCCTGTCAAACATGTCAAGCCCATAATTGTCAACGTCAAGCCTTTTTAAGGCCATATCGGCAAGTGTGTTGTCAATTTTGGCGCCGCCTTCAACAGCGCCGAAATCACGCACGCGGCGAAGAAGTCTGCCTGCAACGCGAGGTGTGCCGCGTGAACGTTTGGCAATTTCAAAAGCACCTGTGTCGCAAATGGGCATTTTAAGCAGTTTCGCGCCCCTTAAAACAATTTGTTTTAACTCATCATGTGTGTAAAAATCAAGCCTCAAAGGAATGCCGAAACGCTCGCGAAGAGGCGTTGAGAGCAAGCCCGAACGCGTGGTTGCGCCGACAAGAGTGAACGGCTGCAGGTCAATTTTGACCGAACGTGCCGATGGACCTTCGCCGATGATTAAATCGAGCTGAAAATCTTCCATCGCGGAATATAAAACTTCTTCAATTGCGGGGTTTAAGCGGTGAATCTCGTCAATAAACAAAACATCATTCGGCTCCAAATTGGTTAAAATTGCGGCCAAATCACCCGACTTGGTAATCATGGGGGCAGAGGTTGCCTTAAAGCCGACATTAAGCTCTTTGGCAATGATTGAGGCAAGTGTTGTTTTGCCGAGCCCCGGGGGGCCGAAAAGCAAAACGTGGTCTAACGCTTCATGCCGCACTTTTGCCGCTTCAATGAAAACTTTCAGGTTTTGACACACATTTTCCTGTCCGACAAAATCTGCCAAGCTTTCGGGACGAATGTTGACGGGCGTTTCAAACTCTTTTTCTTGGTCTTCGGGTAAAATCTCGGGACTGACAATGCGTTTGTTTTGAACCATTTTACAAATCCTTCTTTGCAAATTCTTTTAAGGCCAAACGAATAAGCTCGGCGGTGGGCTTATCTTTGTTTTCGGCGCAAACTTTTGAGGCTGCGTGATAAGCTTCCAAACGCTGATAGCCCAAATGAACGAGTGCCGAAATAATGTCTTCAAGTGCGACAGATTCTTCTTTTTGAGGTTCGGTTTGGCTTATCGAAAATGATTCAGAGCGTAAATCTTCCAAGTTGATGTCGCCCATCGGCGGTGTTACAATTTTTCCTTTAAGTTCGGTTACCAAACGGGCGGCAAGTTTCGGCCCGACGCCGGCGGCCAAAGAAAACGAGGCTTTGTCTTGTGCCGAAACAGCCTGCGCAAGCAAGGCGGGCGACAACACCGATAAGATGCTCAAAGCAACCCGTGCGCCGACGCCTTGAATTTTTGTGAGGGTGTTAAACCACTCTTTTTCCATGGCATCACAAAAGCCGAAAAGCGAAATGGCGTCTTCTCTGACAACGGTTTCAACCAAAAGGGTGGCGGGTTGATTTTTTACAAGTCGCGAGAGCGTTTTGCTTGATGCAAAAACCAAATACCCGACACCTCCGACATCTAAAATTAAGCAATCTTCGTAAACGCTGTCAACAATGCCTTTTAATTTTGCAATCATTTTTTTATCCTGTTTAATATGAAAGAAGATTACAAAATATCACTCTCTTAAGCAAGTTTTTTGTTGCCGTTCATCACAACAATTTTTGTTATTTTATGAATAAAATCCATCTTATAAGCAAATAACATGGGGTGGAATTAATAGAACGTTTAAATCAACCACTTTTTTTACATTTTTTACTTTTTTGGCAAAAATTTTTTCTAAGCCTTGATAAATATAGCTTTATAAGCGTTTTAAAGCATCGTTGCTGTTCTTAAAATGTTCGAATTTTCGAAACTGGCAACAAACGTTGGTTTATGTTACACTTCTCTTAAATAAAGATTCGTTTTTGGAAAGGATTTACGACGATGGCAGAAGAACAAGTTAATCATCAAAGTAATTTGGATTTTATTGATGAACTAAGGTTTTTAAATGCGGCAATTCTTGAAGCTTGTGAAAAATATGATGAAATGAAAAGCAAGATTCCAGATAATTTGAGTCTTGATGATGAAGATACGCTAAAAGCTAAGGCAACATCAGAAGCGATTCAATATATTTACGATCATGGGTTTAAAGAAAATCCGAGTGAAGATTTGTTATATCTCAAGAAAAATATCGAAGAATCGTTGCAAAGGTGTAATGCTTTTATTGATGATCCTGATAAATTTCTTGATGATCCAGATGAATATAGATATTTCATGCACTTATCTCCCTATCACACGAGGGGCATCATTGTCGATCCAACGGCAACATATTTTCGCTGTGAACACAAAACAGCGCTAATCAATAAGGAAATGGGAATAGTACAATGTTTTGAGGGGGATCGTGCTGGAGATGCTTGGTTTTACCATAAAAATGGTGAAAAAAAGCGTTGTTGCACTTCTATGCGTTGGGTTGAGGCTTTATACGTTGGTAAAATAGATGGAAAAGAGTATTATACCAATGGTAGAATAAGTTTTTCAGGAGAGGGAAAAGAACCAAGTAAAGAGTTTTATCAAAGCGGACGTGTTATGTCTACAAGAGAACTTGATG
>Ga0310690_10006437_pt1 | contig 15433 bp, 12 predicted proteins | sample AusTroGonzalo_MG_2_FD_207661 | JGI IMG/M metagenome (GOLD analysis project Ga0310690, IMG submission 207661) | Bovine rumen microbial communities from tropical cattle in Woodstock, Queensland, Australia - Gonzalo_04 (v2) (version 2) | ecosystem: Host-associated > Mammals > Digestive system >... | reverse complement strand
TTATCTTTTATATATCTCGTCATCCAAGTGAGGGCTCGTAGCTCAGTCGGTAGAGCATTTGACTTTTAATCAAAGGGTCGTGGGTTCGAATCCCGCCGGGCTCACCAGTGAAAAAAACCACCTGAAATGGTGGTTTTTTTGTTAAAATTGCATTCAGTCATTTTTTGTACAAAATTGTTGACTTGGACAAAAAAATATGATATATCTTGTTTCAGACAAACAATTAAATTTTAGATATTATGAAACTGATTGAAAAAATCCAGGGTGATTATTACACCCGCTGCGCAAAGCGTGGAAAAAATGCAAAGAAAATCCTCGAAAGGGGAAAAGAAGAGGAAGTCTACATGCTTTATCAAAGCATGGAGAGCAATGAGGTTAAATTACTTCTTTACCAGCTTCCTAGTGAGTTGAAGGAAAAAGCTGAAAAGCTTTTATACAAAACTTGCTGGAATGACTGTCGCTTAAATTGTGCGGTCGTTGACTTTCTATTCAAACACGGCTCTCCTCAAGAGATTCAAAGGGGTATCGTTGAAGGGATTGTTCCCTTCTATTACCTTGAAGACTTAGAACGGAGAGAGCTCATATTGCTCTCACTTTCCTGCGGGCATATAAGGGATAAAGAGTCTTGTACTCGTTATCTTCTTAAAACGAAGGACAAGGAAGGATTAGAGGCCTTTTTGAAGTCTGTTGAAGGTGAAGTGCCGGATAAAATTGTCGATTTAGCAATAGAGTTCGGATACCTCAAACTTCTGGCGGAGAAAAGGATTTCCGAGAGGAAGATGAGGCAAATCATCGAAGGCGAGAACAAAGAGGCCATCATGACTTTACTTCCAAAGATGTCCTCCGTCGGCGTTGGCCTTGTTTTGGAGAACAAAAAGATTGATTTGACACCAGAAGAACGGCAAAAAATCGAATCTCTGGCTAAAAATAAGGCCAGAGAAGAAGACGCATGGCGAAGCATTGATGCTGAATTCAACATGATCCGCTAAGAATGGGCACCGAAAGGTGCCTTTTTTTTGTTGGCTGTTTTAAAAAATACAGTTGAAGTGACTTAAGGGATTAGGCATGCACAGCTTATAAAAAAGTGTTGCAAAAGAAAAAAAATGAGATTATGAATATCAAAAAAATTGAAACAGAGGGTTTTTAATGAGTAAAGAAGAACTATTGGAATTAACCGGCGAAGTGATTGAAAAGCTTCCGAACGCGATGTTTCGCGTGAAACTTGAAAACGGTGTTGAAATTTTGGCGCACACGGCCGGAAAAATGCGTAAATTTCGCATTCGCGTGATGGTCGGCGATAAAGTTGACATTGAAATGACACCTTATGATTTAACAAAGGGACGCATCACTTTTCGTCATAAAGACTAACCCTTTCTTTTTTAACAAAAAAATTGACTCTTTTGAAAGCTTGCATAAAAGTGCAAGCTTTCAATATTTTTCTTTACTTTAATGTTTTTTTCTTATAAAATAGGAGAAAATTGGTTTGCCGTTCAGGTGAATCGCTGTGTTTTGATATGCGTGCATTAAACGGCTTATAAGAAGGGAATTACACATGAGTAATGCAATAAAGAATCCTCTTAAGTTTGGTCTTTTAGCTTTCGTTTTTCTTAGCCTGAGCTCTGTTGCAAGAGCGGCAGATCCGCAATGCGAAGCTCTTCCGGATTGCGAATCTTTAGGATACGAAAAAGATGCGACTTGTGAATCAGATGCCGCTATTGCTTGTCCGTATGATGTTTCATACAAAAAATGTGTGAACGCTTCTTGTGAGGAGCTTGGTTACACCCAAACACTTAAAATGTCTTGGTGTAAGGATATTGTTTATTGCCCGACAGATTCTACCTACAGTTTGTGTGCACACCCTTGCGGGAATTGCTCGGACGGGCAATTGTCGCCTGAGTGTGACTATGGCGTTATTCTTGCGGGCGTTGATGAATGTTCTCATGCTTGTTATAAATGCAGACCATGTGATTTGGATGTGGACAGCGGATGGGAAACGGGTGAAGAAGAGTGTTCCGTTTCTGAATATGTTAAAGAAAAGATTTATCCGATTTGTCCTGAAAATGCAGCAGGAAATCCGAGGTATATCTGTGCAAGCTGCCCGTTTGGAACAAAAGCAGATTCAACAAACAGTTCATCATGCGGCGAATGCGACAAAGATAAGGGGTATTATTATCAATGTCCGACAGGTGCTTTATGCACACCGGTTTCAACTGCCTTCGGCGTTTGCCAGAAAACGTATCAGGGTGGCAACGGCGATGAAGATGGTGACGGCTGTGACGAAGCAAAAGGTTGGGTTTCAACAGGCGTTTCCAATGCGCACTTTATCTTTTCTGAAGATGTTTCCCATTTTAACATCGGCACAGAAGAATTTTCCTGCAAACAGGTGACAGGATGTGACTTTAATACTGATTTTTCAACAGAAGTTGAGTCAGACATTAACAAATATTTTGATAAGACAAGCCTTAAAATCGGTAACAAAACATGTTTTTGGACAACCCATTGCAAGAACGAGTATCAGTCTTCAACCGAATGTTCGAACTCAAAAATTTTAGACCCTCAAAATTCAGCCACATTAGATAATTTATCTTCTTCACTTTCTTGCGGGGTATGTATTTGTGACAATGCGAATAATTATTTCTCAGCAGAGCAAAAACAAAACGGTATTTCATACACGGATATGGGTGACGGTTGTTTCTTAAAAGGCAACGACTGTGCATACGGTTGGACAAGGGACAAATCTAACAATCACTTCGAATATAGTGAAGAAGCCAATGATGACGGATGTTATGAAATTACGGGTTGCAGCGGCGAACAGGGTTCAACCTTGGCGGAAACGAATGGTGTTTCTCCTTTTGACACGAGCTACTTTGATGTTAGTCATACCAAAAAAGGTGGTTATGAGTGTTGGTGGATAACGGGATGTGCCGGAAATAAACAATCAGCCTGTCCGGGTGACGGATATGAATTGGTAGACTATGAAACAGGTTATGATGATTTTGAGTGCGGAACATGCGTTTGTGACAATGATAAAGGTTATTACACCCCTGGAACCTGCCCTGAGAGCGTTGTTTGTGAAGATGCCGGTGCGTGCGAAAGGGCAACCCTTGATTGTAATGGCGAAAATGGTTACATTTTATCAAATTCAGACACGCACTTTAACTATACAGACGAAACCGTGAGAGTTTCGAAGGTTCCTAATGCAAGCAACGGTGTGGACAGAACCTGTTATCACGTTGACTCGTGTAAGTTTAGCGTTCAAGGTTCGGTTGCTCCGTCGGAACCGGGTGTTTCGCCATATGATGAAGAATATTTTAACGTCAGCCATGATACAAAGGGCGGGCAGACGTGTTATTGGGTGACTTCCGGATGTAACGGCAATTACAAAACAGCAGCTCAATGTTCTCATATACTCGGAAAAGTTTTAGAGAGTTCACCTCACAATTCTTATGATGGCGGGCCTGTTTGCGGAACCTGCGTGTGTGATGAAACAAACTGCTTTAAGGACAAACCGGATAACGGACAAACAACAATACCATCGAACGGTTGTTGGTGTTATGACGGCGGTTGCGGAACCGGTTATGCAAACAACAAAACAGATGAAATACACTTTAAATATGGGACCCAGAGCGGTAGCTGTTGGGAGGTTGTCGGGTGTGCCGGTGATGAAGACGGATATTCTCTGGAAAACGGTGGTTCAACAGCTGACAGCACAAAATATGACAAGAATTATTTCCAGGTTTCGGATTCAACTGTCGGCGGTTTGACATGTTATTGGGTAACGAATTGCAAGAACGGGTTGGTATCTAGCTGTGACGCCACCTCGGAAGAATTTGAGGATTCCAAGAATTCTTATGAGAGCGGGCTTACTTGCGGCACATGCGGTTGTAATGAAGACAACGGCTATTATGAAAGCACCGAGTGCCCCGAAAGTTTGGTTTGCGAAACTGTCGGAAAATGTAAAGGTGCCACAAATGTTTGTAACGAAACGAACGGTTATGTCAAATCGGCTACCGATTCTCACTTTACTTTCTCAAGCGGTGTGGCTGAAACGACTGAGGGCGGAAGCAGCAAAACATGTTACCACGTAGATGATTGTAAAGATCCGTATACCGATCAGGAATGCACGGGCGGAACATATGCTGCAGAATCGCCAAAACTCGCCGACAAACAATGTTATAAATGCGTGGCGTCTGATTGTGACCCCGGCGAAGCAAAAGATGGCGCATGCCCTGCCGGATATAAGACAGGCGCGCTTGGCACACCGAAAGGTGATGTTCAATGCTATAAGTGCGAATGCGACAGCACGCAAGGCTATTATTTAGAAGCCGAAAAAGTTGTCGGTGTGTCATATGAGGAAAGATCAGGCGGTGACGGATTTCCGACTTGTCATGTTTATAGAAGCTGTGCAAACGGTTGGACGAATATAACAACGACAACGGTTGATGAAAACGTGTTTTATGGAACACAAAGTTTTGAAGTTGTGGTTTCAGCAAACGGAACGAAAAACACTTGTAAGAAATATACGGATTGTCAAAGCTCTTATACACAAACAACTTGCGGCAACAATCAAGTAACATGTACAGGTTGGCCGAAAACTTTGGATAGTGCACCCCTTACATGTTATTGGTGTAAGAACAATCCGGAGACGGCATGTGAGAAACCGCAGGTGTGTGACTATGTGATATATTCTTTAAGCGCCCCCGAATCTGATATGCCTAGGACATACAAGACGACATTACAACGTGCTTTTGACAAGGACGCTTTCAGTGAAGCTTTAGATGATTATAATGAATGCCGAAGTGAATATAACAGTTGCGTTGCCGACAACTCCGGTTGCGATGATTTTGGAGGGGTAGCCATAGGAGGATCAGTTCAATTTACAGCTCCGAACGGAGCAGGATGTAACCCCGGAGTTATAGCTGCATGTCGGGTGACTGAGGGAGATGTTTGCACTGCAAGTTTTACGGGGTATGATGATGCAACGACGACGCAACCTACACTATTTGGATATACATATACCTATTTTCTTTTTGCAGCAGATCCAGGCCAATTCTGTTATTACAACATTGAAGAGAATACTTGTGCAGTATATGATGAAACGTATCCAAATGAACAGGAGCCGACTTGCTCGGACACCACTAAAATGACTTATGCTCAATCATCTTTACAACGTCAAGTCGGTAATTCAAAACAATATTGCTATACGAATTGTTATTGTGATACAAGCAAAGATTATTATGATGAAGAGAGTCTGGTGCCTGTTGTTGAAGGGTTAAAGGTGATTCAGAGCAGTCCTTGCTATACATACGAATGTGACACAGCTAACGATTGGTATCTTGAAGAAGATTTTGACGAAGTTTGGGCCTCTGATAAAACGGCTTCTTTCGGCGAAAACGACAGCCAAAAGTGCTACCACAAATCGGGATGTAAGACAACTTATAATGATTACAATTACTACGCCAGTGACACTGATTGCCCGAGCAATCATACTTGTACTCAAGACGAGAACAGCGGTTGCTGGCGTGATGACGGGTGTGATGAAGACAATGGATACTTGGATCGTTTGAGCTATACCTCAAACGCCGGCTGCTCCGGCACTTATAAGCCCGGTTTGGCTTCTGACGGCGCGCAACAAAACGGGTGTTATGCCATTACGGGATGTGCCGCAAATAACGTTGATAATAAGAGCACGGGAAGTGATAAATATAAAGCGTGGGTTTATGATAATTGCAATTCTATAGTTGCAACAACAAGAAGCGGAAATACGGTTGAGTGCTATCCGTTTAAGAAGTGCAAATATTATGCTTCAGATGATGTGAATGAAACGCATGATAATGACCAAATTTGGATTAATACATCTATTTACACCACGAGAGAGGTTTCTGACGGCAGCAACATTTCTTGCCCCCTTGCCTCTTCTTGTAAATGGACGAAGATAAAAGATTGTCAAGATGACAATCCGGGTTATCAATGTTCTCCGGTTACGAGCGGATTAATTTCCGGTTGTTTTGGGCCAAAATATTGTTTGGAAGATTTTGAGGACCGTGAGGACGGAGAAGGTTGTGTGCCGAAGAGTTGTAGCGAACTTTCCTTAGGTAATTATGAATATGAAAGTCAAGATGATTGTTTGGGCTATCACTCCTCGTGGCGCCTTTGCGATAGCTCACACTCATATACCTTAGGCGACGGAAGCACGAAAACATGTTGGGATCAAGGCAATTGCGATAACGAGAAAGGATATTATAATAACAATACGCATTCAGCTTATTCTTATGACGATCACTACGAGAGCGATGGTTGTTATCCGGTAACGGGATGTCGAACAACGACCGAAACGCGATACTTTGACAAAAACGCCGAGACAAATGATAAAGCCTATAAAGCAAGTATAATCAAGGGGCAAAGTAATGTTACCATCATTGCAGGCACCAATAATGAAGTTGATTGCAGACAGTTTGCGGAGTGTAAATACCAAACTACAGACCCTCACTCAGTGGAAGGTGTGTCTACAATAAAGATCAATACGAGTATTTATACATATGAGGATGTTACAATATATCAGGGCAAAACTTGTCAGTTGCCTAACGGGTGTCAGTATAACAAGCAAACTAATTGTGAAAACGGCGGTTATGTATGCGAGGAAGTGACCGGCGATGATATACAATATTCAGGTTGCTGGATAAGAACCGGTGAGTGCAAAAAAGGTTTTAAGAAGGCAGGCAGCAACTGTATTAGGATGACTTGTCAAGAGCTTTCAGATGAAGGTAACTCTGTTTTCAAGGGCGGTGATTATCCGTTTAATACTCAACAAGATTGTTTAGATGCACAGCAATACGGTGAACACCTTTGCGATGCTTATGTGGACTATGAATATGGCGACAACATAGGCATATCATGTTGGGGTGAAGGTGAGTGCGATAAGGATGCAGGATTTTATGATGATATAGACGATATGCCTGAAGGGGGGACTTCTTGGGAGGGGCATACCTCTAACGGATGCTATTTCCCTGATGCGTGTGACAGTGAACATGATTGGTGGAGAGAAGATGATTTAAGTGTTAATTCGAATATAACGAGCTATGTTTCTCAGTTATTGACTATACCTGATACTGCTTATACGAGTTACGCTGAGTTGGAATGTATTAAAATAGAAGGATGTTCCGGCAGTGTTAGTGTGCAATATTGGGAAGAACACAATCTTGATGAGTGGTTTGAATGGGGTCCATATGATGAGTTTTGTGTAAAACCATGCGACCTTACGGAAGAAAAGAAGGATGAAGGGTATACTGCAGATGAGGATGCTAGATATTGGTGTGAGGAAAACGGAGGCAATTGGGTAGATGGTCCAACCCTTTATAGTGACTATGATGATGACTATGTGCGGTTTTCTTGTACAGGGCAAATAGCTTCTGTCGGAAGGTGCATAGAGGAGGAAGAGCCAAAAATAGAATGCTCTGAGTTTGGTTACAGGTATATGGATTTTAGTGAGCTGCCGTATGACAATAAACTTTATAAAAAGGTGTCCGTTAACGGACAAGAGTGTTATGATAGATACCAATATAAGAATCCTACAAAAACGGAAACTTTAATTAAGTTTGATGATGACATTGGAACTTATTATGGTGGAAGATTTCAGGAGTATATCCACGTAAATGATTGGTGTGTACCTACCCAAGATTCAATATTAATATATTTTCCTCCTGTAGATACTGAATATCATATGACAGAATATGGTTATGCGGGAGCCGGTCGTGTCCAAACACAGAATGCTGTTGTTGGATGGGCTGGTGGCACGGCACACCAATACGATGACATAATATGTCCTAATGGAGGTAAGGATTATCAGCTTTGTTGTTATGGACAGCAGGTGTCTGTAACTGATGCAGAGGTCAAGGAAAATAATTGCTGGTCAAATATGCTTTGTTATAATCATGGCTATGAATTAGACTGAGTCTCTACCTTAAGGATGACAGGGTTCCGTTTTCGTCACCTCTCAAGCAAACTTTAGCTTGAGGCATGACAGGTTGAAAGAGATGCCTGATCCTCGCTACGCTCGGAGGCATGACGATTGAAGGAACACTCGGAGGGGTGACGGAAAAAAGGAATGGGAGATCCTCGGGATTAGGGGATTTTATGGATCCTCGGGATTAGGGATTATGGATCCTCGGGATTTGGCTAGCGCCAAACCCAAGGATGACAATGAGAGAAAACACAAAACCCAAGGATGACAGGGTTCCGTTTTCGTCATCTTTGGGCTTGTCCCGAAGATCCAGAGAAAGAATGAGTGGATTCTCGGGATTAGGGATTATGGATTCTCGGGATTGGCTGACGCCAACCCAAGAATGACAATAAGAGAGAACACAAAACCCAAGGATGACAGTAAGAGAGAACACAAAACCCAAGGATGACAATAAGAGAGAACACAAAACCCAAGGATGACAGGGTTCCGTTTTCGTCATCTTTGGGCTTGTCCCGAAGATCCAGAGAAAGAATGAGTGGATCCTCGGGATTAGGGATTATGGATTCTCGGGATTGGCTGACGCCAACCCAAGAATGACAATAAGAGAGAACACAAAACCCAAGGATGACAGGGTTCCGTTTTCGTCATCTTTGGGCTTGTCCCGAAGATCCAGAGAAATAAAAAATCCCAAAACCATTGAATTTTCTTGACAAGAATTGTTGAAGATATATTTTCTCAGTATGAAAGAAATGTTTGTTTACATCATCACTAATAGAAAAAATGGAACACTTTACACAGGTGTCACAAATAATCTTGTTCGACGGATTTATGAACACAAAAATAAAATCATTAAAGGTTTTACTTCTAAATATGGTTTAGATAAACTCGTTTATTATGAAATATGGCAAGGTGAATTGGAAGCAATACAAAGGGAAAAAATATTGAAACATTATAAACGAGAATGGAAATTGAATTTAATTAATGAATTTAATCCTGAATGGAATGATTTGTACGATTCTATTGTGTAAATCTTAAAATGGATCCTCGGGATTGACCTAAAGGTCAACCCAAGGATGACAATAAGAGAGAACGGCAACCCAAGGATGACAGGATGAATGGATCCTCGGGATTTGGCTAGCGCCAACCCCAAGGATGACAGGATGAATGGATTCTCGGGATTGGCTGACGCCAACCCAAGAATGACAATGAGAGAAAACACAAAACCCAAGGATGACAGTAAAAGAAAAAAATTTTAAAAATAGTGTTGACAAAGTTTCGTTTTTCTGATATATTTTTGTCAAACTTGTAAGAATATTCATATTATTAACAATAAAACAAAATGGAACAGAAAACTGCAACCATGACCCCCGAGGAGATCTTGGCGGGGTTCAAGAATTTAACCCTCAACGAGGGCGAAATCTATGTTGAACTCAAAAGGGTTTTGCCCCCAGACTCAAAAGACTGGGGAAAATATGTCGCCCCCGTGGACGTGTTCGACTTTACGTCGCCGCGTATCTACGCAAACATCCTCTGCAAGAGGGGGATCGACGGCAAGCTCACCAGTGTGCGTACAGGAAAAGAGGTCAAACGCCTTTCGAGGTACGATCAAGTTTGCTACGTCGGTACCTACAAGACGGCTGTCGGCGCTGCATTCGACTACGATGACGTCCAGATCCAGTACAAAAGACGCTGGGTGCCCGGCCAGAAAGAGCCAGTCTATTTCTGGGGGCTCAGGGAATGCAGGGACTGTGAATGCGTGCACCACAGGGTGTGGGGAGAGGAAATCGCCTCCGTGCCCGTGGTCAAATAGAGGAAAACTTCCTGAGTTTGAAAGGTCTGCCAATCGGCAGGCCTTTTTTTTATGATTGAGAAAGAGGAGATCCTCGGGATTAGGGATTATGAATCCTCGGGATTGCCTGACGGCAACCCAAGGATGACGGTAAGAAAGAGAACGGCAACCCAAGGATGACAGGATGAATGGATTCTCGGGATTGGCTGACGCCAACCCAAGAATGACAAGAAAAAAAAGCCAAACCCAAGAATGACAGGATGAATGGATCCTCGGGATTAGGGATTATGGATCCTCGGGATTTGGCTAGCGCCAAACCCAAGGATGACAGTAAGAGAGAACGGCAACCCAAGGATGACAGGATGAATGGATTCTCGGGATTGGCTGACGCCAACCCAAGAATGACAAGAAAAAAAAGCCAAACCCAAGAATGACGATGATAAAAAATTATTTTTTAATTCGGGGGAATTTGATTTCAAATGATGAGCCCTGCCCCACGACGCTTGAGACAGAAATTAAGCCCTTATATTTATCAACCAATGCCTTGACAATTGCCAAACCAAGCCCTGTGCCGTGAAGACGGTTTGTTTGCCCCTCCGAATAAAACGGTTCGAAAATATGGCGCACCTTTTCGGGCTCAATACCGATGCCAGAGTCATCAATGTTGATAATGACATAATTGCGGTCTTTTCTCGTGGAAACAGAAAGTTTACCACCGGAGGGCATCGCTTTGATGGCATTTTGCGCTAAGTTCAAAACAATCATCTTAAAATCAGAAATGTTCCCGACAATTTCGTTTTCCGTTGAGGAAAAATCTTCTTCTATTAACACACCGTTGCGCTTTGCCTCGTAATCAAGCAAAGACAAAACTTCGGCAATGCTTGAGCGAACATCAAAAATTTCTTGCGTTTCAATGTTGTTGCGTGCAAGCTTTAACAAACGCTCAGGAACGTCTATGCTCGCAAGAATTTGATTATAGATCAACTTAATGTATTCATCATATTTTTTCTTATCAATCGTTTTGTTTGCAGATTGCTCTTGAAGCGCTTCCAAAATCATGCGCACAGAGCCTAGGTTGTTTTTGATTTCGTGCGCCACCATGGTCGATAAAAAGGCCAGTGATGAAATTTTTTGCTGATGAGAAAATTGAATGTCGTCACTTAAATCACGAATCGACTCAATAATGAAAAATTCTCCTTTCTTGTTCTCAAGCCCCAACGTTTTAAGCGGCGCAGCGTTAATCGAAAGCGGGCGATTGTCTACGTTTTGGATAATTGTTAAGCTCTTGTTTTTCACATTTTTTATTTCTCTTAAAGGACAACTAAACAGACCTTGCGGACAAGGTTTGTCATAACCGTATGCCTGAAAGCACTTTTCCGTTTGTCCAAGTTCGCTGAACTGCTTATTATAGGCCTTGTTTGAAAGCACAATGTTGTAGTTTTTATCTATCACCCGAATGCCATCAGGAATCGTGTCTATTAATAGCTGTAAAAAAAGCTCGGAATTTTTGATTTCTTTAATGTTGTTTTCAATGCTCAAAATCATGGTGTTAAAGCTGTTTGCCAGAGTATCAAACTCATCAAGAAACACTTGCTTTTTTTCAACATGAATGCGGTGCGAAAAATCTCCTTCAGAAACTAATTTTGCCGCCTTTGAAAGCTTGTTAATCGGCACAATAACCCATTTTTGCAAAACAAAACCAAGCCCGATGATGGAACATAATGATAAAAGCAAGCTCACACCGATGATTTTCATACCGTCTAAAAAGGCTTGCGACTGCTCATTGAAGTTTTTTTGCAGATTTTTATTGATTTTAAGCTCTTTTTTTAATTCTTCCTGTTTGTCTGACAAGTCTGATGTGTCTCTTGATGAAAACCTGCCTTGCAGGCGATTTAACTGGCGCTGTAAGTTGATGTTTTCATACAAAAGGCTCATCACATATTGATTTCGCGTTGAAAGAGCGCGGTAGTCTTCAGAATATTTTGCCGTGTAAATCAACATGAACATTGATAAAAACAATGAACTCATGAAAACAAATAACGCAAATACCGTGTAAAAAATTTTCTTTTTTAAGCTGAAATACATTACTTTTCCTCAAACTTATATGCTTCTTCAAGCTTTGCGCGATCAATGTGGTAAAGCTTATAATAAGTCAACGTGTAATCAAGCAAGCCGGCGTAGTTATGAAGGTTGCTGTCTAAAATGAAGCTCCAATCCATGCGCTTGCCATACAAAACATTGTGGCGCTTGCGTGAAAGGTGGCGCGCATTTCGAAAAGCTTCATAGTTGATGTTGCTGTTGAGCTTTAGAGCATAATCTTTGATCGACTCTTCCAATGACGGATAAATTTTGTATTTAAAGCCGTCTTCTTTGTCTTCCAAAGGCTCTAACCCCTCCTCTTCAAACCAAACGCGCATCTTATAAAGGTTGTTTGCTTTTATGGCAACACGAGATGTGCCCCAATCGGTGTGAATGGCTGCAGATGCGAGCAAAAGTGAGGGCGGAACAATGTCTATCTTCTTTCTTAATTGAGCAAGAAGATTGATGTATTTGCGCGTGTCTTTATAAGGTGTGAACGCATCATATTTTTTTGCCAATTCATCAATGTAATACATATCCGCTTCGTCAAAATCTTTGTTTTGCTCAAAATCAAACGCTAATGCTTCAAAAACTTCACGCTCTTCTGCAATTTCCTCATTGACCTTCAAAATCAACGGGATAAGCATTTTCATGAAAATCCGGTTGCGCTCCGTTCTGTCTTGTTGCTCGGCAAAATCGGATGGAATATTTTTTACAAAAATACGCGGATATTCTTCATCCGGCAGGTCAATATATTTATCGTAAGCCAAATCGGCGAACATTTTCGTGAGTTCTTCAGTGTTGAAATCTGAAAGGTAAACACCCGTTTCATCAACGTAATATTTCGGGCTTTGCGCAAACGCAGAAAAGGAACAAAACAAAGCTAAAACAACTATTTTCTTAAACATTTCCATCTTCCTTTTGAACTTTCTTGATGTTTGAAATATATCTTTTTAACACGCCTTCAACCGTGTTTTTTAATGTATTTTCAGCATGCGGACACCCTTTACAATGACCTAAGAGGCGGACTTTTAACGCCCCGTCTTTAAGGTCTAAAACATCTATGTTTCCACCGTCTCGGAGTAAAAACGGACGAATGCGCGCCTCAATTAACGCATCTATTTGGGCGTTGACGTTTTGAGCTGAAAAATCAAACGATTGAAACTCGGAAAAATCATATTCCACAATTTCTGCCATGATTTGCGGAGATAAAACAGACCAGTCAACATCTTCTTTCGTTTCAACAAAAAGACTATCCGGCAAAAGCAAAACTCTTTTTATTTTTCCCAAGCCTAAAATATTTTTTGAAAGCGTTGAGGGAGAACTTGTGCCGTTATCGGCGTATTCTGCCTGATATGCCTTGAGAACAGGCGAATTAAAGTAAAAGTTTCGTACGCGATTGTTTGGCGTTTCTTCTATTTCAATGAGCATTCGACCTCCTCAAAAATGTTTTGAGAATCTCAGAAATGTTCAACACGTGTAAAATAATGGCAAAAGCCAAAAACATCAACACACCGAACGCTCCTAACACGCCAAAAATGCAAAGCTTTACAATGAAGTGATAGGCCAAATAATTACCGCAAAGCATATTTACCCCGTGTTCAAGCGCTAAAACGCACGATCCCATCAAAACAGAGGCGAAAATGATTTTGAAAATGCGAATCAACAACCCTTTCGAAAAGCGCCAAAAACCGCGCTTTTGAAGCCCGTAAACATATTGGAAAAGCGAAACAAACGCCGCAATCGTTGTGGCCACGGCAATGCCGACATGGCCGAACGGAATCATCAATATCAAATTAAAGGCAAAATTAACGGCAAACACAACCGCGCTGAATTTAACGGGTGTGACCGTATCTCCCCGTGCAAAGAAATTCGGCATCAGCGCTTTTACAAAAACATAGCACGGCAGGCCGATTGCATAAGCAATTAATGCATACGAGGTTTTTAAGGTGTCTGAAGATGTAAATTTGCCGTGTTCAAATAAAATGTTGATCATCGGGCGGGCCAAAACCACCATCAAAACAGCCGCGGGAATCGAGAGAAGCGCCGCGTATTCCACCGCTTTATCTTGCGTTTGTTTGCTTTCAGCTACGTTTTGGGCTTTTAGTTGCTTTGATAAAATCGGCAACAACGCTACGCTGATGGCCGCACCCACAACGCCCAAAGGCAATTGTTGAAGACGGTTTGCGTAATAAAGCCAGGAAATAGCGCCCGTGCCGACAAGCGAGACGAGAATGGTATCAACCACCATGTTGATTTGGTATATCCCCGCACCCACAACACCAGGCGCAATACGCTTAAACAACGTTTTAATTTCAGGCTTTTGCATGATTTTCTTAATGTGGATGTATGGACTGATTTTGACGTCTATTTTATTAAGTGCGTGTCTTAACCATAAAATTTCTAAAATACCGGCAGTGGTGATAGCCGTTGAAAAAGCATAGGCGGAAACAGGCATAAACGGCGCTAAAATAAAGGCCGACAAAATCATCGTTAAGTTCAAAATAATCGGTGCGGTTGCCGGCGCAGCAAACTTTTCAAATGAATTTAAAATGCCCGCTTGAAAAGAAACAATTGAAATAAACAGCAAAAACGGAAACGTGATGCGGCACAAAGAGGTCGCAAGCTCAATTTTGCCGGCATCTCCCGCAAAACCGGGGGCTAAAACCTGCACCACATAAGGCATCAAAAGCTCAAAAAGCAATACAAAAATGATAAGGAAAAAACAAAGAATAGACACCGCCTGAGAGGCAAAGAAAACCGACTTTTTTTTGCCATCCGTAACCAATTTTTGAGAAAAAAGAGGCACAAACGCCGACGTGAACGCCCCCTCGGCAAAAAGACTTCTGAACAAATTAGGGAGCTTAAACGACACAAAAAAAGCGTCGGAAACAAGCCCTGCACCCAAAAAATTGGCCAAAACCATATCGCGCGCAAAACCCGTAATGCGGCTGATGAGCGTGAAGCCGCCGAATGTGGCTATGGACTTGAATAATGACATATTGTTTCCGATTGTTTCCGCGTTTAATCTTACCCTTTAATTTACACGAAAAAATACGTTTTGCACGGATAAAAAAAACTTTTGCACGGATAAAAAAAGGGCTTGACAAAACGTTTTTTTTATGTTAAATTTAGACAAAATAGATATAAATTAAGGAATAAAAAAATGACTAAAGGATTGAAATTATTGAAGTTGGAAGCACGCAAAAGAGAAAACCCGAAATCGGTTATTTCATCGGGTTCTGTGAAAAATCTTTCAGCTATGGAAACTGAAAAAGTGCGTAAAGCAATTTTCGAACATTATAAGCTTACCAACTATATGAAAAATTTGCAAAAGGAAGGTTTTGAGCTTATTGCATCTGCCTCCACAAATGATCCGAGGCTTTCAGATCAGGTTATTAAGGATATTGAATCTCATCATAAAGCGATTAAAGATTCTTTGAAATACGGGAAAATTAATCGCGACAGATTAAGATAAAAATTTTTTCATCTCCTCCTAAGGTCGCCCGCACAAGGGCGGCTTTTTTTATAATGAAAATCCCCTCAAACCGAGGGGATTTTTTTATTCTTCGCTTGTTTTCTTTAAGTCTGCCGCAACTTTGGGA
>Ga0310690_10006436_pt1 | contig 15435 bp, 6 predicted proteins | sample AusTroGonzalo_MG_2_FD_207661 | JGI IMG/M metagenome (GOLD analysis project Ga0310690, IMG submission 207661) | Bovine rumen microbial communities from tropical cattle in Woodstock, Queensland, Australia - Gonzalo_04 (v2) (version 2) | ecosystem: Host-associated > Mammals > Digestive system >... | reverse complement strand
TAGCTATCGGAATCAGTTAAATGAGTCTTATGCCAAGAGTCTCGGAAAGAAATGGCATAACTATCAGAGTGAGGTACCCACGAGGGTTCCGAAAGAGAATAATGCTGCCCAAATAAGTTATAATAAAGAAGAGAATGATTCGGAGGTGTTTGCCGATGTGGTGTTCGAGGGTAACTTAGAACACACGACCGCGATGATTGAACAACCTACATCAGTTTCTCCGATTGAGGAAAACGATAAGAATGATGAGGAGGGCACTTTTGAGTTCTATGGTACTACGATGAGTGTCCGATGGGGCGATGTGTCCGATTTCTGTCTGCCAGATATTAAAGAACAGTCCATCGCAGATGCATATCGTCATTTTTCCAGCGATGACTATAACAACCTGCTTATTGACTGTCTGAAGTTGCGTACAGATTATCATTTATGTGACTGGGCTTATTATAAACTGTTGGAGTGTATTGCCGTTGCTGCATACGACAGTCTGACCAATGAAGCCGTGGTGCTGCAAGGAGTACTGCTCAATCAGTCGGGCTATAAGATGCGTTTTGCTGCTGATGTTGACCAACAACGGTTGCATATATTGATGGGTGTTAACGGACAGGTGTTTGACTGTGTTCCCTATCAAGTGAAAGACGATGTTTTTTATTTGATGGATAAGACAGGAATAGCCAATCTCAATATTTGCGATTTTGCTTACGAGGGTGAACAGCCTATGTCGTTAAAGATGACCAGCCTGCCATTGCTCTCATCCGATTTGAGCGATGAACGTTCTTTTAAGACCGAGACATCAAGAACGCAGGTTACTTTAGCTTCCAACAAGAATTTGATAGCGTTTTTGGAAGACTACCCGATGTCTTATCATGAAGACAATCATTTCTGGTGGGCAGAGTATGCCAATACACCAGTGAGTGAGGATATAAAGGACCGGCTTTATCCGCAATTACGCAAGATGATACAGAATTTCAATCAGCGTGTGGCCGTTAACCTGCTGCTTGGTTGGGTACAATACGGATTGAAGTATGCAGATGACGAGAAGATATGGGGTAGGGACCGTGTATTCTTTGCTGATGAAACACTGTTCTATCCATATAGTGACAGTGAAGACTATGTCATCTTGTTTTCTCGTCTTGTACGTGATATGATGGGATTGGATGTGGCATTGGTGTATTACACCTATCTGCAGAACGACCAGCCCGTTACTCATTTGGCCACGGCCATAGCCTTTACCGAAGAAGTGAAAGGCGATGCGATTATTGTAGATGACCATCGTTATGTAATTGCAGATCCTACTTATCAAGGTGCTCCAGTAGGGCATACCTATCCACATTGTGACAATTCCAAAGCCGAAATAATACTTCTGAACCGATGAAGAAAAGTACATTTCTCCTGAATCTGCTACGTCACTATAAATTCAAGTTGATAGTGTCGGTGATACTCAGCATTGGTATCATCTTGGCCAGTTATTTCATTGGCAACAGCGATTTGCCGATGCCCGACGAGATGAAGGTGCTACGTACTTTCGATAGCTTTATGAAGTTCAGTGGCCAATATGAGGATAATGTACCCGATAGCATTCTGCTGGTCAATGTATGCTACGACAAGCAGTTGGTCGATTACTCCGTTCACGATATCCCTGTGGGTCAGTATGTGATTACCGACCGTGAGAAACTATTGCAATTCCTTACAGCGGCATACGAGGCCGACAACTACCGCTACATCATGATGGACGTGTTCTTCGAACAAAACATTCAGAGTCCGCAGGATTCAGCATTGTTTGCTACCATCAGAAAGATGAACCGTATTGTCATTGCCAACCACACCGATTCCTACCTTTCCGATTCTCTGTTGAAGCAGAAATCAGCATACGCAGACTACACCGTGACTTGGAAGGTGACAAAGTTTGCACATTTCCAGTTTATGCGCGAGGGTAACGAGCCTACGATGCCGCTGCGTATCTATGAAGATCTCACGGGCAAGACCATCAAGCAGTGGGGACCTTTCTATTATTCCGACGGCAAGTTGTGTAAGAATGCTGTGACGTTGAAACTGCCTATCCGTGTGGCTGAAGACTATAGTCTTGAAGCGCCCAACATTCTGGAGAAGCGTTATGAGTTTCTCGGAGCCGACATTCTGGCTCACGATAGCATTTTCCCAATTTCTATGCAGTTGGAGGACAAGCTTGTCATCATTGGAGACTTTATGACCGATGTCCATGATACCTATCTTGGTCCACAGCCAGGTTCGCTTATCTGTGTTAACGCATATAATGCTCTTCAGCAGGGTGATCACTATTACAACTGGGGGTGGGCCTTTGTGCAGTTTATTGTCTATATCATCATCATTTACTTCCTGATGAGTAAACTGACACTCGGAAGGATTCTACCTAATGTGTACCTCCGCATGTTGTTCCATTTCCTCAGTGTGCCTACCATTCTGCTCATTGTGGCTCTCATTGCATACGTCACCACAGAATATGTGTACAACATGTATATCCCGACTTTCCTCTATTGGCTCTATCAAATTATCAATAATCTCTATTTAAAAGCAAAAAAGACAACAAAATGAAACGAATCATTCTCTTTGCGCTCTTCACTCTCAACGCTTCACTCTTTACGGTTTATGCTGACGACTACAAGATTCTGTACACCAACAGCAACGATATCCTTGTTGATGGGAAGAAAGTCCAGGTTGGCGCCACCTTCAACGACAAGTCTGTCATCACCTGGGTCAAAGGCGTAGACCGCCAAGCTATTAAGGCTGTCAATACCAAGACTAACAAGATGTGTCTGTTTGTCTCGCAGTCTATGGAAAAGAACTCCCTCACTGCTCGCGAGATTCTCACCGCCAACAAACACCTGTCCACTCATGATGGATTCGGTGAAGGTATGAATCTGAGTACCGCAGCCAAACTTCGCAAGTCGTTCGATGAGCAATACGACCTGCTCGATTCCATCATTATCGATGCCAAAGTTGAGCTGCCACCATCATTGTCTCTCATTGCTTCGTACGACTATGGCGATGCACGTGTATCTAAGACCCTTAAGGTTGAAAACGGACAGGTCATCATCGATCGCCAGTTGTTCAATATCGACGGCAAGGCGCTCCAACCTCGCGATGTAACTCTCAATATCGACCTTTACAACAAGGAAGACGGCATGTACACCTTCATCAAGGCCGATGTCCAGCTACTTGTCATCCCAGAGACTGTGCAGAGTGGAGAGTGAAGAGTTCTATATGAAAAAGAATAAACGCAAAGTCATTCACATCACCAATCTCGATGCCATCAAAGCGATGCACAAGGGTGGGCGAGAGGCAGATCAGCAACTGCTCGGCCCTGGTTTCCATTCTTTCAACCGCGTACATCAATCCAAAAAGACCTATACACGCAAAACGAAGCATAAACAAAATGGATATGATTAAAAAAACAATATGGATGCTGGCCGCCATCTTGACTTGCGGTCTCACGCTGACATCGTGCAGTGAAGATGATGACGATATTGTATCGCCCTCGGAAGAGTCTGTGGTACTCAATTGTGCAAAGCCCGACTACCTGAAGGCGGGCGACAAAGTGGCACTGATTTCGCCCTCGTACTTCACACCGATGGAGAACGTAGAGAAAACAGCCGACGTGCTGCGTTCGTGGGGATTGGAACCCGTTGTGGGGCCAAATGTAGGTAAAGTAGTCGATGGCAAGTACGCAGGAACAGTGGCCGAGCGCGTGAGTGATATCCGCTGGGCATTCAGCGACCCAAGCATCAAGGCTATCCTCTGCAATCGCGGCGGCTATGGCACTATCCAGCTCATTGACCAACTGACACTCAACGAGATAAAAGCAGCAGGGAAGTGGATTGTGGGCTTCAGTGACATCTCGACCCTGCACGGTCTGTGGAATCGTGCGGGTATAATGAGCATACACGGCACGATGAGTTCGTTCTTGGCCAAGGGCGGTACTGATGAGACCAGTACGCTGATGCGTGATCTGCTTTTAGGTAAGATTCCTCGTTATGAGGTGCCAGCGCACGCGCAGAACATACAGGGACATGCCAGTGGTACGCTTGTGGGTGGTAACATCTGCACCTTCGCGCCCAACCTTGGTACGCAGGCCGATGCCACCAAGGGCAAAGACTTGATTCTTTTTGTAGAGGAGGTGGAGGAGTCGATGCATAACATCGACCGTCAGATGCGCATCCTCCAAATGAACGGTGTGCTCAATCGATGCAAGGGCATCATTCTCGGTGAGTTTACCGATTGCGGCACGGAGTTCAAGGACGAGAATGGCAACACTATTAGTGTGGAAGCGATGTTACACAGCCTGTTAGCACCATACAACATCCCCGTGCTCTGCGGATTCCCTGCTGGACATGGCGACGTGAATCTGCCGTTAGTGATGGGTGCTCCCGTCACCATCGACGTGCGCTCAGATGGGGCCACTCTGCAGTTCGACATCGAGGGTACACAGCAAACTATCAATACGGCTACTATCACCGCCACACCAACATCAGTTGCTGCTCGCATGATGCTGGCAGGAAAGATTGTTCCGTCCCTAAATTAAGAAACTAAGTAATTTACACGGAACAAACAACAAATCATAAGTGTTTTGGACAGAAATACACATAATTTTGCATTTTTTTAATTTTTCAATTTTCAAATTTCAATTAATTTAACTATATTTGCAACGAAATTAAAGTGCCACATGGAACTTAGACAATAAACTAAGAATTAATAAAATACTAATCAAATTAAGAAAGAAAGGAAATCGCATTATGAAACCATTAATCACAAAAAAAATCATGCTGTTGGCAGTGATGTTGCTGACAGGTTTAGGAAGTTCGTTTGCCTTTGTGTATGAAGGCTTAACCTACCGAGTTGTCGACAACGACGCAAAGACGGTAAAAGTAACGTATCAAGGTTCTGGTGCATATTCAGATCCTTATACGCAAACATCTATCGTAATTCCTGAAACTGTCGAATTCAACGGAAATACTTACACGGTAGTGGAAATTGGAGATGAAACTTTTGTATGGGCTCCTTTACAGTCAATTACAATTCCTGCTACTGTAAAGACTATCGGTAGTTATGTATTCAAGGAATGTACTAATTTGACGACCATAGACTTGTCAACAATAGAAAACTTTGGCAGCAATATCTTATCTGGTTGTACTGCTCTCACTTCTGTTAAATTGCCGATTACAATGCAATCTATACCTGATGGTTTGTTTGAAGGTTGTAGTAATATTACATCCTTTACATTTCCATCTGGTGTTACTTCAATAGGAAGGAGCGCATTCTCTGGTACTGGACTGACATCGATTACTATTCCAGAAACTGTTACTTCGATAGGAGGTTCTGCATTTTCAGGTTCAAAACTGTCATCTATTTCCATTCCAGAAAGTGTTTCTCTAATAGGTTCGTCAACTTTTGCTAGTTGTACATCTCTTACATCTGTTATAACCTATGCACATAGCATTGACGATGGAGCGTTTAGGGACTGCACAAATTTGACCAGTGTTACGCTTTATGCTCCCTATATTGTTGGTATTGGAAGCGGTTATTTTTTCTCTAATTGTGACAAAATAAAGACTATCATTTGTCTTGGCCATAATAATCTGGATAGCTTTGGATTTACAGACAATGTGAAGGAGACAGCACAGGTCATTGTTCCTGAGAGTCAAGTGAGCAATTGGACTGGCAGCTTCCTGAACGTGAAAGCTGCAGACATAACCAATGTTGGAGGCCATGTGGTAGACGTTCTTGATGATGGCATGGCAGCAACAGGAGGCAAAGTAGTTGTAAATGGGAAAATGGTCGATAGCATGTTTGGACAAGCCTTTGTGATAGAGCCGGGCAAGGATGTGGAATTAGAGTTCATTCCTAACAATTATGATAAACTGATGGAGTTAGATAAAGTAACCATTAATGGAATTGATGTGACAGCTAGTCTGGTAAACGGCAAGTACACCATTAAAAGTATTAGCGGCAACCAACTGATTAAAGCTACATGGAAAGAGGGTGTTTCGTATAATGTAACTTATTATGCGAATGATTATAGTTGTGGTAGCTTATACGTCAATGGTAAAGAATTGTCTATGTATAGTAACACCTCTGCGTTCCCAGCCAACGAAGATATCACCCTTGTTATTAAACCAAACACTGGCTATAGTATTAGCTACTTTAGAATTGATGCGATGGACAAGAAAAATGAGTTAACCGTCAATAACGATGGAACCTATTCCTATACTCACAACCTTTATGCAGGCACAAGTATTGAAATTGGTTACGTGAAGCCGTGGAAGCTAACAACGACTTTCGGTGATGGCGGTACGGTAACTGTTGGTGATGAGAACGTGGCAAGCGGTACAACCAAGGAATTGACGGGGGCAATGGTAGAAGTAAAATTAATACCAGCCTCTGGATATGAACTTGCCTCTGTTCTGTATAATGGTACGGATGTAACCACCACATGGGTTTCAACAGGGACGGACGGAATACTCCAAATCTATCCTTCCTCTGATCAAGGCGACAACCAGACGCTGAGTATTACCTTCCAAAAAATAAATACTACATATACGATAACTTATTATGTAGATGGTGAGATATATAAAGAGGTAAGCTATAATGTCGGAGATGCTGTTACTCCCGAACCTAATCCCACTAAGGACAACTACACTTTCTCCGGTTGGAGCACGACTCCTATGACGATGCCTGCCAATAATATTGTCGTTACAGGAACATTTACCCAAAATGGTGGTGATGAACCTGTTGAGCACGAATATGTCGACCTTGGGTTACCTTCAGGTACATTATGGGCCACTATGAATATTGGAGCATCTAAGGTAGAAGATAGTGGTGACAAGTTTGCATGGGGAGAGACAAAATCAAGAACTGATCACAATAAAGGGAACTACATCTATTATTCTGATACTTTTACAGCTACAAAATATAATGATTCAGATGGCTTGACGGAGCTTCAGAACAGCGATGATGCAGCTTATGTGAATTGGGGCGCTAAATGGCGTACTCCCACAAAAGAAGATTGGATAGAACTGAAAAATTCTTGTTCTTTATCTTGGACAAGTAAGAATGGAGTCAATGGTTATTTGGTTACAAGCAATAGCAACGGGAATACCATTTTCCTACCAATCCTCAAGGGTGAAATTGCTGGAAGATACTGGTCTGCTACAAGAGGACATGGCGACTACGGTGCATATGATGTCGCCTTTGATTACGGAGGATTCTATATTGATGATATTGTAGAAGGAAATGAAGGCCGGCATAATGGAGAAAATGTCAGACCAGTTAGAAAGGTTGTTACTTCTGGCAATATTGATTTTGCTGATGCAAATGTCAAGGTTATTTTGCTGACCCAGACTAAGATTGATATAAATGGTGATGGTGAAATTAGTTATGAAGAGGCTGCTGCTGTAACAAGTTTAGGATATATATTCCAATGGCAAAAGATTGTTTCGTTCGATGAACTCCAGTATTTCACAGGTCTAACATCCATAGATAATGATGCTTTCAATGGTTGCACCAGCCTTACGTCAATTACTATCCCCAATAGTGTGACAACAATTGGATGGTTAGCTTTCTATGATTGCAGCAGCTTAAAGCTGATCACATCTAAAATATTGAATCCATTTGACGTGAATGCTTTTGATTGGTCTAGCATGTACGCTACGCTTGTTGTTCCCAAAGGCTCTCGCGATGCCTATAAAAAGGCAAATGGGTGGACGTTTGGCAATATCTTGGAAGAGAGTGAGACCAATTACGCCATTAAGCAGACCGATGAGCAGGGAGTACGCTACAGTTTGAGACAAGCAGATGACAATAGCTTCTATTATGCGGTGACGGGACATTCCGACGATTTGAAGTCGGAGATTGTCATACCTGCAGACATCGATGGTTGCCCTGTGAAAGAAATTGAAACTCATATGCCTGGAGGTGCCTTCGAGGGTTGTAACGACCTTACCTCTGTTAAAATATTAGGTAACCAAATGACAACCATCGGATACAGATCTTTCTATGGTTGCACCAACCTTACCACCGTTAAGATGGCTAATAGCGTCAGAAGTATTGGCGGCGAAGCCTTCTCTGAATGCACCAGCCTGACTTCTATTACACTGCCAAAGGATCTCGAAAGTATATTTTATAGCGCATTTGGTAGTAGTGAGTGTGATCGTTATTGTCCTATCACCTCCATTCATATTCCTCACAGTGTGAAGACCATTGGCAATGAAGCATTCCGCTATTGTCATGACCTTGCCCTTGTCAGTTTTGATGTCGATGTAGACGGTAATTCCGCCCTGACCAGCATCGGAGATTATGCCTTCAGTGATTGTTCCTTCACTTCTATCACTATCCCCAATAGTGTGACAAGTATTGGGGAAGGTGCTTTTACAAGCAATAGGAATCTCACAAATGCTATCCTGAGTGATGGAATTACGGAGATTGCAGGAAGTTTGTTCGAATCCTGTGGTAACCTTGCTTCCGTCATTATCCCAGATGGTGTGACAAGAATAGGAGGTTATGCATTCAGTAAGTGTTGGAACCTTCGCTCTATCAAGCTCCCTGAGTCTCTGACGACAATGGGTGAAAACGCATTTAGTGATTGTCAGTTGAAATCTATCGAACTCCCCAACTCATTCACTGTCATTCCTGAAAATTGTTTCTCTGGCAACAACTTCCAGTATATCAAGTTAGGCAAAAAAGTGAAGAGCATTGGTAAGAATGCTTTCGGTAGCAGAATCTCTGAAGAAAAGGATGCGATAGTTTTAGAGATAGGTACGACTACTCCTCCCACGCTTGACAAAAACGCATTCCCGAATGTAGATTTCCTTGGGGATATCAATGTGATTGTACCTGATGCAACAGCTCAAAACAAATACAGCAATGCAGCAGTTTGGGAGGATATGACGTTCGCAAACCAGAACAATATTTCCGAGGTGACGGTCGAAACACCTGGTGACCTAAGTTATGAATTGATTTTGGAGTGCGGTATGCAGCCAGCCAAGGTGGTTGACCTGAAAGTGAACGGTACCATCAACGCCGATGACTTCACACAGATGTTGGTGAACATGAAGTCGCTTTTGCGTCTTGATCTCTCCGACTGCGAGATTACGGAGATTCCCGATAATGCCATGAATGGCAAGACCCAGTTGCAGGAACTGACACTGCCTACCAGTCTTCAGACCATCGGAATGAACGCATTCAAGGACTGCCAATATCTTACAGGCGAACTGAACCTGCCGTCAACCCTAACTTCCATCGGTGATTACGCATTTGTTGGTACCGCTTACACTTCTGTTAAGTTGCCAAGTACCCTCAAGACCATCGGTGACTATGCCTTCAATAACGTGCCCGTCAATCAGAAACTCACACTCCCCATCAAGGTCACCAGCGTGGGTGCATACGCCTTTGCCGGAACAAAGATTACAGAGCTGGTGATTCGAGACGGCTTGACGAGTATCGGTGATAATGCATTCGCTGATACACCTATCCAGGGTCATGTTACGATTCCTGATGGTGTTACCTACCTCGGTAATAGCGCATTCAGAAACACGCAAATCTCTACCGTGTTCCTCCCCAATAGTATCACGACGCTCAGTCAGGGTCTGTTCCAGGGATGTCCTAACCTCAATACTGTCTATGTTCCCGACAACTACACCGCTATGTCCAACTATGCTTTTGACGGTTGCGGTTCTCTGTCGATTCTCCGCCTGTCGGCCAATACAACCTCGATGGGTGAATATACCTTACAGAATACTCCTCTGGATTACCTCAAGGTGCCCTCACAGGTTGAAGTCCTTCCGCGTGGTGTACTGAAGAACTGCAAGCAGCTCGAATCACTGACCCTGCCAGCTAACTTGAAGTCTATGGAAGCTGAAGCCCTTTACGGCTGTACTGCCCTTCGCAACCTGAGCGTTGAGGCTGTTACTCCACCTTCAATCAAGGAAAGGAGTGTCATGCGAGGTATCAACACAGACAAGTGCTTGATCTCCATCCCTACGTCTGCCTATAGGGCTTATGTACTGGCCGAATACTGGGGACAGTTCGTACAGATGCGTAACGATATCGCTGTTGAAACTGAGGGTAACGGCGAGATAGCCTTCGAGAGTGTGGCAGAAGAAGAGGAAGATGAAGAGAACTTGGCTCCACGTCGTGCAGGTCTCCGTGCGCCTCAATTAGCCTCAGATGAAGAGTCGATGACCTTCGCCAACAACGGTTCGTCTGTTTATGTTCCACAGGAGGGAAAGGTACGCTTCTACATCATCCCTGGTGAAGGTGAGGAACTGGTATCAGCCACTCTTGACGGTGAGGACATCATGCCATACATCGTGGACGGTGTCTATACAGCTACGGCAGACAAGAAGAACGCCAAGCTGGTTGTGAAATTCACAGGACAGGGTAGTGAAGTGCTGGCCGGTGACGTGAATAATGATGGTACAGTCGATATCAGTGACTACATTGGTGTGGCCAACCACATCCTTGGTAACACGCCAGACGGATTCAATGCCGCAGCAGCTGATGTGAACAACGATGGTGAGATTGATATCAGTGACTATATCGGAGTTGCGAACATCATCCTGACAGGAAAACCTTAAGTAAATAGTTCTAATAACAAACGACGGGCTGACGAGAAAATTGTCAGCCCGTTACTGTTAACCAATAACTATATTACTGGTCAGAGCCATCACCCGTGGTGTTACCACCAGGGTTGTCACCATCACCTGTGGTGTTACCACCAGTGTGAGATGAGCCATTGCCTTCATTCTGAGAGTTTGAAGAGCCGTTCTTCTTCTTCGTGAGAGTGCTCACCAACTGCACTTTGCCGTTGATTTTCTCGCGGAGCATTTTACTTTGGCGGAACTTCACGCTTACTCGCGTTACGGCCTTCGCACCGGCATCATCCTCGTCCTCCACGGCATTTGCATTTACAGAGAGATACAGGCAACCGAGAAGCATCAGCTCAATGCTGTGTCCATTCAAAAGGAACTGCTCCACGGCCTGATTCAATGCATAAAATGCAGAAGCCATTTGGGCCTTGGGGATGCCTGAGTTCTCAGAAGCAAACTCGATTACCATATCAGAACTAATCTTACTGTACGTTTCCGAAGAGGTCACGTAGAATTCAGAGTCCTTGTAGGCAATACGCTTCTTTTTCGATTTCAGGTTGATTTGACCCACTTTCTTTTCCTCCTTTCCGTCTTTTAAGGGTTAATAAATTTGTTTGAACATCGCCCGGGTTGATGTTTTCGGCAGCAAATTTACAACCTTTTTTTATATTGAAAAACGCGATTTTTTACAAATCCAGTGGCAGTCCATAGATTATCTATTATCAATCTACTCAAACAAGAAAAAGGAACCGAACACGTCGATTCCTTTCCTTTTTTGGTGTTATTTGTAGGTCTATCTTTTGTTTAACTGCGCATTCCAATTCTTGTATCCCGCTTTGTACAGATACGCGTCATGTAACAGTTTCCACAATTGTTTCGACGTGTCGATTATGTCGTGTTTATCTCGAGCTTCCCTCACACAGTTAATGACATACTTATCGTCCATACCCTTGATTGTATCATAAAAGTCCTCTGCCTTTTCTTTATCATTATCTTTGAAGAACCTATAAAGTCTTAACATGAAAACACGGTCTTCATCGTTGTCGGTCCTGTTGCTTTGAGATGCATCATCTTCGTTCATACGGATGTTTTTTGACAATATATGCCGACTCAGTAGATTAAGTAAAATCCTGTCACTCTCATTTTTCGGTTTCACAATGACCACAATCAGATATTCGTCATTGACACTGTCATAGTATGAACTTATACTGCCACCACTACTATCAATGCCGTGAGACGAAAATACATCAAGAATGCTTCCATTGTCACCTTGGGAATCGTCACCTCCACAACTGCAGATGATGCGACTGTTATGACGCACCGGTGGTTGTGCCCCTCCCAATGTAATAAATCGTTTCAACTTTACAGGTACTGGTTTTTGTTGTCCCCCAATTCGATCTATGGTACCAAGGATATAAACCTTGATGCCATTACGGCGCAGCCTGTTCAATTCACGACGCGAGATAACTCGAATTTCGTAATCCTCATTTTTGTGCTTCGACAAAAATCTGTCAATGACTCTTTTAGGAAAATGATAATACAACTTGCTCATATACACACACACGTTAAAATTAGACAACAAACTATTTCGTTCTCTGCATCACAGAAACTCCAACCACTGTTTTCGCCCTTATGCCGCATTGTCACGACATTCTGTGACTAAAAATTATGTAATGATCCAAATTGTAGTATGCGAAGATAGTCATTATTTTTGATACCACCACACATTTTTAACATAAATCTTCTTTTTTCCTTGAAAATGTACGTAAAAACGGCTCACCTGCAAAATCCAGTGTTTATATTTTAACAAGAACCAATAAAACCCCTGTCAATGTCATAAGTCTTATCAGACTTTTTGTAGTACATCAAGTTCTATGTCCTTTGTGAGCGAGCTCCCAAGTCTATAATCCTTGAACTTCTACACCTTTCTTCGTCAGGTTTATGCCCTTGCCAGGAAAAACCCCGCTACGCAAAAAACAATCTTTACAACTTAAAATGATTGACAGAAGTGCAAAGGAGTTAAACACATGATTTGGTTTTCCAGCTTTCGAAAGAAATCGGGGTTTTTCCTTCAGAGGAATTGAACCACATGTGGTTGTGACAAGTGGCGTGACTATGGCTGTAAAGCTCGCTTTTAAAGACAGATTAATGACGCTTGGCACAAATGCTCTGCAAGAGTTTCAACGCCTCTAAAGGTGTTTTTTCGTTTTTATTTCTTAAAAACACACTGCAAACAGACACAGGTATTTACAGGTGATCCGTAAATTTGGGGTATCCAAAAAAGTGTCGTTTTACCCCCTTTTTGAAACACTTAACTAAAACTTCAAAAACACTTAAGTAAAACTTTAGAAAGACTTAAGTAAAACTTTCAAAACACTTAAGTGTTTCTAAAACGGCTTTACAATGTCATGTGGAGGGGGGGGGTAAACGGTTAGCGGTTAGTGGTTAGCGGTTAGTGCGTTATATGCTACACATTATTGAAGTTAATGGAGTTAACGAAGTTATCGCTACGCTCGAAGTTACCGCCCAGAGCTGGCGCTCTTCGCTCCGACAATAGACAGTAGGTGTTAACATCAGCAAAGTGCCGTCGAACCGAAGATGAAAAATGCGATTAAGCCGAACATCGTGCCAAACAAGTTTGAGCAATATTCGACAATGCACAAATTGCTACCGTTCGGCAAAGTTCATGCGAGCATGACTCTGCGCTCACTTACTCGCAATTTTGAGGCGTAGCATTTTGCACGAAGTGATAACTCCGAGGCCGTAAGGCCGATAACTTCGATAACTTCGAGCGGAGCGATAACTTCCGTATTAATATAATAAGGTGTATCTGTCAATCTTCAAATATCAGATTTTACATAGAGCAAACAACAAATCGTAAGTATTTTGAATGGAAATACACATGTTTTTGCATTTTTTTAATTTTTCAATCTTCTATTTTCAATTTATTTAACTATATTTGCAACGAAATTAAAGTGTTCTCTGGAAGTGATATATCCTCCGGAAGTTAGATTAAAAACTAAGAATTAATAAAATACTAATCAAATTAATAAGAAAGGAAATAGCATTATGAAACCTACTTGATCCATTCGTTCGCTAAATGACCGAACGTACAACAAGACTAATACAAACAGAATTATTAACATGAGATACTCTGTAACGGGTGTTTCGCAAATAAAATTAATATCGAATGAAAAAAGTTTTTATAATGCTGCTGACCATGCTCTCCTATGTGGTTTCAGCCTATGCCCAAAGCATCGACGGCGATGACATAACGACCGGCATCGATGAACCCGTAAAGTACACGACGCTTGCAAGTAGTGACGGTTACAGTGACAGTGGGGCTGACAAACTCTTCGACTATGACAGAGATTACAAGTGGTGTGGTGGTTTTACCAATAAAGAAGAAGGTGAGACTACTAATGGTGCTTACGTCATATTTAAGACTTCTCGCGCAATGGTTCCTACATATTATACCATGGTGACAGCAGGTGATGCGCAGACGTATCCTGCACGTAATTGGAAGCAGTGGCAACTCTATGGCATGAATGCAGACAGTGACGAAGATGTGACACGTGAATCAGAAAAGTGGGTTCCCCTTGACAAGAAGTATGATGTCGGAACAGATCAACTTCCTGCTACCAACCTCACCACTGTAAGTTTTACTCTCTCAGAGGAAAACACTACTGCCTATAGGTACTTCAAAATAGAACTTGATAAAATTGCGGGTAGTACTTATTGCATGCAGATGGCCGACTTCCTGTTGGGTGACGAATACACCCCTAAGTGGATGCTAACTGACGAGCAAGGAGTATCCTATACACTGAAAGCGGCTGATGACGGTAGCTACTATTATTTGGTGACAGGACATTCTGAAGAGTTGAATACGGAGATAGTCATTCCAGCTAACCTCAGTGGCTGTCCAGTGAAGGCTATTGAGAATAATGTCTTCTATGGCTGCACCAGCCTTTCTTCTATCACCATCCCTGATGGTATGACAAGTATTGGCAAATATGCTTTCTCTGGTTGCACAGGTTTGACGAGTATTACCCTTCCAAACTCTGTAACGAGTATTGGCGAATATGCCTTCTTTGGTTGCTCAAACCTGACATCTGTCAATATCCCTGATGGTGTGACAAGTATTGGAGACTATACTTTCTACAATTGCGCTCTCTTGACCTCTATCAATATCCCTGCTGGTGTGACAAGCGTTGGTACTTGTGCATTCTATAATTGCTCTCGTCTGACCTCTATCAATATCCCTGATGGTGTGACAAGTATCAAAGATGGTTCCTTCTGTGATTGCTCTCGCTTGACTTCTATCAATATTCCTGAAGGTGTTACAACTATTGGAAACTCTGCCTTTGCTGGTTGCTCTCGCTTGACTTCTATCAATATTCCTGAAGGTGTTACAAGTATTGGAAACAATGTCTTTAATGGTTGCTCTAACTTGACCTCTGTCGAGATTCCTGAAGTTGTGACAAGTATTGGAAATTATGCCTTTAATGGTTGTTCTAAACTGACCTCTGTCGAGATTCCAAAAGGCGTGACAAGTATAGGTGATGAGGCTTTCTATGGCTGCACTAGCCTGACCTCTATTGAGATTCCTAAAGGTGTGACAAGTATAGGTAATGAGGCTTTCTATGGCTGCACCAGCTTGAATGATATAAAGGTTTTTGTATTGGATTATTCTGAGTTCTGTAATAATCATATTGTTGGAGCATTTGAGAAACCAATTCAACTTCTTGACAAAGATGGGAATGAAATAACAGAATACACCATTCCTGATGGTGTGAAGACCATTGGCGAAAGAGCTTTT
>Ga0310690_10006433_pt1 | contig 15436 bp, 15 predicted proteins | sample AusTroGonzalo_MG_2_FD_207661 | JGI IMG/M metagenome (GOLD analysis project Ga0310690, IMG submission 207661) | Bovine rumen microbial communities from tropical cattle in Woodstock, Queensland, Australia - Gonzalo_04 (v2) (version 2) | ecosystem: Host-associated > Mammals > Digestive system >... | reverse complement strand
ATACAATCCCTTCGCCGCTACCAAAATAACAAACGACCCTTGTGGTCGTTTTTTGTTTTGGTCTAGTCGCGATGGATGAGGACCCGTGGGCCCGACCGATATTTTTTCAATTTGTTTTATTGGCTGTTTTATGATATAATGATTCCCATGAAAAAACTTTACACAATATTAGCTCTTGCCGTTTTTCCGATATCTGCCATGGCAGATTCTTGTATTTTACCGGAAAAAAATCCTTTTATGGGGACATACCAGAACCAAATTGCGTTTGGTATTGGTCAAGGGTTTGATACCGGTATTTTATTACCACCACCGGTGCGCCCTGTTCCGTTTTATATCGCGACATTTCAATATTCACAACCAACCACTTTTTTCAGAATACCGGCAAGGCGTTCAATAAACATATCTGAAACGCTCGGGCTGCATGAAAAATATGGCTGGAAATGGCAAGATTATACTATACCTATGATATATGCAACCGAAGATATCGCATTGTTCAGATACAAAAGGATATATGCCGGTGTTGGCGCTGGTGCTGGATTACAGGCCAAAGAAAACGAACGCCTTGGCGCAAAACTTATTTTCGAATTCAAGGTTACGTTTGGTTATAACTTTAACAAACAATGGGCCACAGAATTATTCATACAACATTTTTCCAATGCTAATACCGCAGATGAAAATAATTCATATGCTTTTTATGGTTTGGGCTTCACATATAACTATTAAAAATCTACCAATCAATCGGTGTTTCGCAATTTGCGCTTAGATATTCATTGGCACGCGAAAAATGATGATTTCCGAAAAATCCACGATATGCAGATAATGGTGACGGATGCGCGCTTTTCAAAATCAGATTTTCATTTTCGTTAACAAATTCCGCCTTTTTTTGCGCAAACGAACCCCAAAGCATATAAACAACATGTTTGCGATTTTGTGCAACCGCACGAATAACAGCGTCCGTAAACTTTTCCCAACCATACCCAGAATGCGAAGCCGCCACATGTGCACGCACGGTCAATGTGGAATTAAGCAACAAAACACCCTGACGCGCCCAATCAGACAAATCGCCATTTGTAATACTTTTTCTTCCCAAATCAGATTCAATTTCTTTATAAATATTCACGAGCGATGGCGGGAATTCAGTTCCACTTTCTACTGAAAAACAAAGACCATGCGCCTGGTGCGGTTCGTGATATGGGTCTTGACCAATAATCACAACTTTGACTTTTTGAAGTGGGCATAAATTAAACGCATTGAAAATATTTTTGGGTTCTGGATAAATCGTTTTCCCGGACATATATTCACCACGAACAAATTCGGTAAGTTTTATAAAATAATCTTTTTCAAATTCTGATGCCAAAACATCTTTCCAAGATTGTTCAATTTTCACGTCCATTTTTTAATTCCTTTATCAAACCGTTTTGACAAGATTTCCATAAAACAACATCTATATATCCGATTGGTAATTTTGTTTCTTTGTGTAAATGTTCAAACATATCATCACAATATTTTTTTATTTGTTCGTCCAAATTTCCATTATCTATTTTTCGCTCTATACGGCTGTTTCCGCCGTAAAGGACGCCGAGCCTTTGAATCCAAATATCATACTTCACAACATTTTCACCCAAATTGCGTGCCAAATGATTTGCAGTAATTTTTCCAATATGTGGTAATGTTTGAAGATAATTTAATTTATCGTCTAAATTTGAAAGTGCATAAAAATCATCACAATATTTTTGCCGATTATTCCAAACATTTATAATCGCATTTATTTTATTTTTGTTATTAAAAATTTTTAATAAATCATCAACACCAGGGTTTTCTGGCATTTTTTCCATAATCGTGCGATGAATTTTTTTCGCGGTCTTTTGTGAAAAACCACCCGCCAAAATCACATAGGCTGTGGCATTCGCAAATTCATCAGCAGATAATTTCTTTGGGCACGCCAAACTTTCGCGTATTTCATCAAAAGATTTATCGTCACTGTCCAACCCCATTTCACGCAAACGAGATTCCAAATCAAAAAACCAAGATGCGAAAAACATTTCATCCATACATCACACGTCCAGATTCGCGTTCAAGGCATTTTCAACAATGAAATCGCGACGCGGTTCAACCACATCACCCATCAACATTGAAATAACTTCGTCCGCCTGAGATGCATCGGTGACTTTGACTTGGAAAAGCGAACGATGATTTGGGTCCATTGTTGTTTCCCACAATTGTTCGGCGTTCATTTCACCCAAACCTTTGTATCTTTGAATCTTTAAACCATTTTTCGCATATTCAAAGGCGGTATTTAACAAATTAAATGCGCCCCAAATTTTTTGCGATTTAGATTTCACGCGCAAAGTTGTCGGCTTTGAAAATGTTTCAATCAATTCATCGCGGCCAGACATTCTTTGCCATGCACGAATTTCCGGCGAATTGATTTTTTCACGTGGCAAAACATGTGTTTCTGTCACAGAACGCAAAGTGCGTGTAATCTTGATACCTTCAATATCACTTGAAATTTTCCATCCACGTTCAAATTCCAATTCTTCGGCATCAAGCATTTTTTCAGCCGCCGCAAAATTTTCCGGTGTTTCGTTTTCAAAGACTTTGTTCAACACCAACGCTTCGACGAAACGAAGTGGCATAATGTGATTAAGCGCTTGTAAATTATTTTTCATATCATCAACCAATTCCAGCAAACGCTTTAAATCTGCGCCGGCCAGTTGTTGACCATCACTTGTTTCAATCATACCGTCCGCCGCCAATTGATCGAGCAAATAGTCGTCCATTTCGCGTTCGTTTTGAATATAGATTTGTTGTTTTCCACGCGTCACACCATAAAGTGGTGGTTTTGCAACATAGATATATCCGCGTTCAATCGCTTCTTTCATATGACGGTAAAAGAAAGTCATGAGGAGTGTTTGAATATGTTGACCGTCCACATCCGCATCGGTCATGATAATAACCTTGTGATATCTGAATTTTTCGATATCAAAATCGTCTTTGCCGATACCGGCACCAAGTGTTGTAATCAACGCGCCGATTGTATCAGAGCCCAACATTTTATCAAAACGCACACGTTCAACATTTAAAATTTTTCCACGTAATGGTAATATCGCCTGGGTCTTTCTGTCACGCCCCTGCTTTGCGGTACCACCAGCCGAATCCCCCTCCACAATAAACAGTTCGCATTTAGACGGGTCTTTTTCGGAACAATTCGCCAATTTCCCGGGCAAACTGCCGAGTTCTGGTCCAGTTTTTTTACGTGATAATTCACGCGCCTTGCGCGCCGCTTCACGCGCAGTAGCCGCCTCTACAATCTTATCAATAATCATCTTTGCGATTGTCGGGTTTTCTTCCAAATATTCGTACAACAAATCGTTCACAGTATTTTCAACCAATGGCCGAACCTCACTGGACACCAATTTATCTTTGGTTTGTGAACCGAATTTTGGGTCTGGGATTTTCACGCTAACAATGCTTGTTAAACCTTCGCGGAAATCTTCCCCCGAAAGATTTATTTCTTTTTTAATATTTTGTTCAGAAATATATTTATTCAACGCGCGTGTTAACCCGGCACGAAATCCTGCAAGGTGTGTTCCACCGTCACGATTTGGAATATTGTTTGTAAAGCAAAGCGATGTTTCTGTATAAGCCGTTGTCCATTGTAAAACAATTTCTATATAAGAATCATCGATTGTTTTAATCATTTGAATTGGTTCCGCATTTAACAATTCTTTGGATTTATCCAAATATGTAGCAAAACCTTTTAACCCATCGGCAGAATGGAATTCACGAACGACTTTTTCTGGACCGCGCAAATCTTCCAAAATAATACGAACATTAGCATTTAAAAACGATTGTTCACGAAGCCACACTTCCAAAGTATCAAAATCAAATCTTGTTCCGGTAAAGGTATTTGGTGATGGTAAAAATGTCACCTCAGACCCATGTTCGATACCACTTTCATTTTTAATAATTGTTAAATCTGCTGTCGGCACACCTTCGGCAAAGGACATACGTGCCTCTTTATCACCGCGCCACACACGTACTTCAAGCCAAGTGGACAACGCATTAACGACCGACACACCCACACCGTGTAAACCGCCAGAAACCTTATAAGCACCATTACCCTCATTATCAAATTTACCACCAGCATGCAATTCGCACATAATAAGTTCCAGTGCAGACCGCCCCGTTTCATGATTGATATCAAACGGCATACCACGACCATTATCGCGAATTGTTGTTGACCCGTCCGCGTTAAGCGAAACATACACAGTATCGGCATAACCCGCCATTGCTTCGTCAATAGAATTGTTCACAACTTCGTAAATCATGTGGTGTAAGCCGTCACCGCCCTCACCCACGTCACCGATATACATTCCGGGTCTTTTTTTGACCGCTTCCAGTCCTTTTAAAACCTTGATTGAATCACCAGTATATTCATTATTCACTGTCATTTAAAAATCCTTTCTTTTTGCTGTTCAAAACATAGCAATTTATGATATAATTATCAAGAGAAAACTAAGGAAAAATATAAGACAAAGGATTAAACAATGAAATTTAAATTATTGTATTACGGGGACATTTTAACCAACCCAAAAAAGCGTGCACAACATATCGCGGATATACGTATGCAGTTTCATCCACAACTTAAAAAACTGATGGAATTTCAGCCTTGGAACAATTTGACTAAATTTATGATGCCAGACGCGAAAAAAAGCCCGATTTTAACGCGTCACATCGGCGGTATAGATTGGAATCCGATTATTTCGCCAAATTTGAAAATGATTGCAGAATTGGATATTTTGCTTATGCACCCGGAAATTGTCGGTGTTCCACATTCTGATATCGACAATCGTGTTAAAACGATTCTTGACGGGCTTCGTTGTCCACAAAACGAACACGAAATCGGGCAAAATACACCACGCGATATCGGACCGATTTATACGCTTTTGGACGATGACCATTTGGTGACCAAATTAACGGTGAACACCAGCCATTTATTATCCCCAGACATATTGCCATGCAACGCAACAAAAACACCAGATTCCGTGTTTATGTTAATCGACGTCAACGTCCGCGTGACCGAAGGGACCTTGGAAAATTTACCATTTATCGTATAAGATTTCCAAATATAAATTTATAAAAAATCCGCAATTTAGTTGCGGATTTTTTCAACATTTTAATGATTTGAATTTACTGTCCCACTGCCCCGAACACCGCCGAACGGGAAGCGGCGTAGTCACGGACGTAGCCCCCACAGGAGTTCGTACAGAAGCGCGCGCAAGTGGCCGGCGTCCCGTAGTTTTCGCGGAACACCCACGAAGAGGACGCAGGGGACACTGTGCATTGTGGGCCAGATGTGTATGATGAACTGGTTGGGGTAAAACCCGTTGCCTGACACCAACAATATCGTCCACTGCTTGCTGTTGTTATTGTCGCAGCGACATTAGATGTTCCACTTGTTGAATTGCAATTTGCCATACCATACACGACACCATAACTAAATTGTGTCGCCCATTGACCAGGTGTCGTTAATCCGTATATTGATTCGTTTGAACCAGCGTCTCCGTTAAGGCGGGCATGACCAAATGCGATGCCGATTGTAGATGTATCCAAATCCGGTATGCCACAACGCACATATGCTTTCCACCCCGTGAATCTGTATCCGGGTCTTGCTGGTGGGGTTGGCGGGGTAAAAGTTCCGCCAACGGTGCATGATGACGGTCCGGATATTGTTGAGCCATTATCATACCAAGCCAAACCAACATCCGTTGCACAACAAACATTTGTTAAAATCAAACCAAAAAACCATATTAAAAACAATTTTTTCATTTTATACCTCGTCGTTCCAAATTTAAAAACCGCCGTGGAACAAGGCGGTCGGGGAGTTCATAAATCATATTGCGATTGATTCCGTGGCTTTCGGATTATTCCTGTTTTATAACCAACGGCTCCCCAACCAAATAATGTTGGGGATATAACGGTGCAAAAAACACCGAAACATCTTTATTTAACGATGCCTTCGCACCGCGCAATATAGGCTTATGACAGCCCCGAACCCAATTTCCCGGGTTCAAAAATACTTTATCATAATTTGATTTTTTGAGTAAAGGATTTTTTAAGTGTAATTACATTAATACGGATGTAATTTGTTCCTGCATCTGGAAAGTTCCCATAACAACCCAACCGATTATTATGGATACCACGATTATACCGACACTGTTTAAAACACTTGATATACTTTCCATTTTACGAACAGATTCTTCCAAATAATCATTTGCTATCTGATTTAAATTTTTCGAAAAATCGTTCATGTCGGCATAGATTATTAAATCGCCGATAATTTCTTCGTTTGGAAAATCTTTGCCAGTCATAGACAACGCATTACCCAAATTTTCACCGTTCGCGATATAATGTAATGCATCTTCCAAAATATCTGATAAATATCGATTTGAATAATCTGATAATAAACGCATCGCATCTGGGACCGATACACCAGCCACAACCATCGCAGATAATGACATCAACCAACTGACCGACAATTGTAATTTATAAGTATTCCATGGTGGTAATTTATCAAACAAAGTTCTTAATTTTCCGGTCCATACTGGTAAAGACAACCAAATCATAACAAATAATATTGCAAAACTGCCCGCCAAAATATGCCAATATTTTCCCGCCCATCCGGATACCCATACCAACGATGCCGCCACACCACGCCATACAACAGTAGAACCAGCGGCTTCGGCCAATGGTGGCACAAGATAAAGTCCAACCATAATCACTATGGCAATCGTCAAAACAAATAAAAACAACGGATACGCAACCGCAGACCACATAGCACGCTTTATACGATTTATTCCGTTAACTATGCGACTGATGTTTTCAAGTGATATCAATAAACTCGACACATTACCAGATGTTAACAATAATGTTTCTTCGTTTGGAACCCAACCATATGTCGCCTGGGCAAAGGTCATACCGCGTTCCAGATTTTGTTGAATATCACGCATGGCGATTGCAAAAGGCTCATTAGGTTTGCGACCATTGTGTGATTCTATCATTTCTATTCTGTGCAACGCGTCCATCAATGTAAAATTATTACGCAAAAGCGAAGCCACCTTACGCGAAATAGCCATGCGTTTTTCTGTATCTGTTTTGAAAACCAATTTTGCATAAAGCAAATCTAATTTATTCATATTTTAATACACCCATGGTCTGTCCAACATGCCAACCCAACGTTCCAATTCATCAACACCAATAATTCCACGCAACATTAATTCCATCGCGGCTTCTTTTAATGTGCGACCGTTCATTTTTTCCAGCCAATATTTCAATGCGTTTTCTGTTTCGCCACTTAATGCCAGATTTAAAAATTCACTGTTCGTCATTATAATTTCACCGGCCTTTATACGTCCGATTGTTCCGGTCCCTTTACAATGTTCACACCCCGGTCCACGAACATAAACCTGATTCAAACCTAATTCACCAAACGCGTCCTTTACACGATTATATGCGGGATGTTCGTGTTGTTCGGATAATTTATCCCGACAATACGGACAAAGTTTTTTAAACAAACGCATAGAAACAAGACCGCGCATCATTGTTTCGTCTTTTAATTTGAATGATTCAACACCCATATCCAATAAACGCGTCAAAGCACCCATCGCAGAATTCGCATGCAATGTCGTCCAAACATTATGACCAGACAACGCCCCCTTAACCGTCAATTGTGCCGCAGATAAAGTCCTTATTTCACCGACCATCAATGTATCAGGGTCGCTTCGAAGTGCGGCTGCCAAAGCCTCTGTAAATTTTTGTTCCCTTTGTTCTTCGTTAACGGCGTTTACCACCGGCATTTGATGTGCACCAAAAACCTTTTGTTCCGCCGGGTCTTCCACGGTAATAAGATTTATTTCATATCTTCTTTCTTTTAACATCAATGCCATATTACGAACCAATGTCGTGGATTTTCCAGATGATGTCGGTCCCGCAACAATGACTAATCCAGTAGGCGCAGAACGCAAACGCATCAATAATTTACGTTCATATTCATTAAATTCTTGCTCTGACTTAATACCTTCACTGGGGTTATCATAAAGAAGACGCATAACAACATATTGCGAACCAAAAGCAATCGGATTGAATTGCATTCTGATACCCAAAACACCTGCCGGCAAATATAAATCTTTGGTTCCGCGTAATGGTGTTCGACCGTCTTTTTGTGCAGTCTGATATTCGTTTTGTGCATAACTGGAATTCGAAATATCAGCCGAAGCAAATGCCGCACGCACAAAAGATTCACCCCAACTGGAATTATATTCCAAAACCGGTTGAATACTTCCATCAATACGAAAATATATTGTTGTTTGGTCTGCCACTTCAATATGAATATCAGAAACTTTTTGTGCCGCCGCACGCGCGATGATATCAACAAAATCTTTCTGCATCTGATTATCAAAATCCATACGTGAACGAACACCACTACCTAATCTTTCATCATGCGTTTTATATATGTTGGAAAGCAGACTAAGGTCCGAATAAAAAGGTTCTTTGACAATCAAATTTTTTTGACGCAATAAATCAAAAAAAGCCAATACACGCCCATCATATTTATGTGTTCGTGATATAACAATCTCACCACCAGAAAAATATGCAATCAAACCTTGGGTATCTTTTGGCAGGGCCAATTCGCCAGCATACGCCGTCAAAAGCCGGTTGTCATTAGCAAACAAATAATCCAAAATTTCTTTACTGTTCGCATTTTCCAATCCGACCGGAACAGACAACTGTTTTGAATTTGCAAAATTATTATCTGTTTTTGGCATAATTTTATTTTCCGATATTTAAACTTTCTTCGACACCATCTTTTTCAAAGATAATACCATCGTTCAAAGAAATAGATTTTACAACATACCCGTCCAAATCTTTACCAACAGCAATGCGTTTATTTTGCCCGGTTGCTACTTCTTCTACTGTTGCTTGCAACTGATTATCAACACCAATAACATTTATCAATTTGTATTTCTTACTGAAAGCTGTCACTTCTTTTTGCTGGGTCTTTTTCACGATAACAGGTTCATCTTCTTCATCATAATAATTCAATGCATCGCGTTGCTTTCTTAATTTCTCAGTTTGGATTTCCAATTGTGTTTTTGCTGTTTCCAATTCATGTTGTTGTTGTTCCGCGCGACCAGATAATGTATCTAATTCCATTTGCAATTTGATTCTTTCAGCATTTAATCTGTCCAAATCTAAATCAAGTTGTGCGCGTTCTTTTTCCAATTGCACAACAACTTTTTCTTGTTCCAACATAGTGATTTTTTCAAACAAAGACCCGGACATATCATAATCATCCAATGCCTGCATAGACATCTGGTCTGCATAATCTGCATCTTGTTTATTCGTGACAGTATTAACAGATGAATACCCATCAAAATCATAACCGTCATCATAATCTTCATATTCCACATCTTCAACAAAATCATCCATATAATCATCTTGGGCATATGCACAGATATTAAATCCCAGAACAACTATACCTATAAATATTACTAATTTTTTCCACATGTTTTCCACCTTTGTTATTTAGAATAGATTATTACTTCGTAATTCCACATCCTTGTATTCGCGCGCCATGTGACAGTTGTCATATAAACGCCGCTAAATTCGTCAAATGCACGCATGAATTCTGTCGGCACCAATTTTGATGCAACACCAACCTCGGTCACATATACATTTTCTGTTTTATCACCATTTGCAACCTTGTCCACAACACCGTGAATATCTGCATTTATATTCGCCTGTTGAAAAATTGTAGCAACATCACGCATTAATGTAGTTTGGTCACGCTCATCAATAGAAGACCCTGTTTTTAATTGTGGCAATTTAACACGAACAATTATTTCATCTTCGGACATTTGCTGCACAGTTGCCCCAGGCATTAAATCCCCGCCAATTTCATAAAAATCATTTAATGTTCCAAAATCACGTGAAAAATTAGCAGTCACAAATTCTTCATCACATTTTGCAAAAGTCTGATTCCAACCAGTAATAGGCTGCATAACAAAAGCAATCGCACGATAACACAAATCTGCGCGTTCCATTGGATTCGGCAAATGGTTATAAGCATAATCGATTGGTTTATCTACGGTCACAGCTGGCAACACCTTGTCCGCGATTTTTTGTGCCTTTGATTCCAATTGTTTTTTATATTCTTCAATTCTTTCCTGACTTATCACAGGTTTATTGACACCCTGATTTGACGAAGAATTTTTCACTACGAAATAACCAAATATCACAAATAATATCATAAATAAAATAGACGGAATTATAGATTTCGCGGTACTTATCTGGCGCAATTTTATACTGACACCACGCCCAATTAAATCGGACAAGGACTTTTCTTGGGATTTCGGTATTCCCCATGCAGATGGTGCGAACAAAGCACCCCAATCTGGAATTTCCGAAAGTTCTGTATACAATCGTCGTGCACTTTCCGCATCATTCAATAAAATATCACGAATAATAACCCCATTACGCACAGCGACAAGATAATAATAATTATCCGCCTGGAACACACCCAAAAAAGAAACAAGGTCTGATAAAGAACTTACTATCTCTACCGCCGCACTTGGCATACCAGCCACCGCACCTTCATGGGTATCGGTCAAACCAACCATAGATTTATAACCGATATAAAGGGTATATTTCCTGTCACTATTTTTTGCCAATTCTTTCGCATAATTTTGGGCAGTATTACCAACACCCAACGGCTGCCAAAACAGGCCTGTTGCAAACTTCCTACGATTAACAGTTATTACTTGTTTTATCACATCTCTCTCGTTATGAGAATATTATAGCATAAATCGATAAAAAAAATAAAGCCGAAATTTATACTAAAAAAGTCGTATTTCTACGACTTTTATTATTATTTTTCACATTTATACACTTTGACTTTGAATTTATAAACGTGTTCAGGTCCAAAAATAGTTCTCCCGACATTATCGGAGATATTTTCATCAACGATATAGTATGAATCACCAACAAAACTTTTTTGTTCCAAAATACTTCTTTCGATATATTCATATCCGTCTGTAATGTTATAATTTGTCACCACAGAATCCAATGTGTACAAAAATTCACAATCTTTTGGTTCTTCCATCAATCTGGTTAAACCAGTTCCATTGTCTGTTGTTGTTGTACAGGCACAAAGTCCCAACAAAGATAATAATGCTATACTTTTTTTCATTTTTTTCTCCTTTTTTGGTTGTTAAATTATTTCAAAATTCGATTTATCGCTGAACAATTTGCGCAAAACCAAATTATTCAACGCATGTGACCCCTTGAACGATTCCAGATGCCCGTAAATAAAACCGCCACTTAAAAACATATCACCCACAGCATCGATAATTTTATGACGAACAAATTCATCATGGTAATATAATTTGTTAAGTGTTCCATCACCATTTTCATTCAAAGCGATCACGTTATTTTCATTTGCACCACGCGCCATACCATGTGCCTTTAAATATTCCCATTCAGCATATTTTCCAAAAGTCCGTGATTTTGATATATTTTTAACAAAGTTATCAACCGACTTTTTTGTTCCGTTCAATTCGCAAGAATACGATTGTGTCCCGATAATTTTATCCCCATAAACCAATGTAGCATCTATCAGCAACCCTTTTTCATTTGGTGATAATTTTACATATCCATTTCCACGACGCCATATGGTATGATTCAAAATCATAGTCTTGATACGCTTCCAAAACGGCATATTTTTTACCAATTCATTACGCCGCGCAATAACAGTTTTTTTAACAATTACTTTTTTTAGTTTTGTTTTTTTATCCGCGACCTTTTCAAAAGCCTTTATAAACTCATATGCACTGCCGTCCAAAATTGGTGTTTCTGGGCTATCTATCTCTATGATTGCACTGTCAATTCCAACCAAAAAAAGTGCGGCCATAAAATGTTCAATCGTTTGAACATATGCGCCATTTTTATCACCAATTGTAGTATTACGCATTAATGTTTCACCAACATTATCAAAAGTTGCAGGTATTAATGACGAACCATTTAAATCAACCCGTTTAAAAAAAATACCATGTTTTTTTGATGGTTTAATAACCATATTTACCGGCAATCCAGAATGTATTCCAACCCCAGATATTTTAACGCTTTTTATCAGTGTTCCCATTTACCTTTCCTTTTAGCCAATCATAAAATTTCTTTTCGATTTCGGTATGAAGTGCGGAAAACTTTATATCTTTTTTTGCCCAATCGGGGATACGTACCCAATCTTTTTCAGTTGTCAAAAGCACCGCTTTTTTCAATTTTGCTTTTTCAATAAGTTTTTTTATATCTTCGTCTGTATATTGATAATGGTCTGGAAAAGAAATCTTTTCAACAACTCTACACGGAACATTATCAAAGAATTTTTCTGGATACCCAATCCCAGCAAATGCGATAACTGATGTTTTTTTATCATACGGACAATCTTCACTATTTTTCGCATTAAATATCGGAATATCGGTTGGCAGGGCAAAATTACGCGCAACATTTTTCCGCTTTATCAATATAATCGCGTCCGCGCGGGAAATAGCAGATTTCCGCTCACGAAGTGGTCCCGCTGGCAATAAAAAACCATTACCAAAACCAATCCCCTCATCAAAAACCAGAATTGAAACATCTTTCTTTATAGCGGGATTTTGAAATCCGTCGTCCATTACAATTGGTGTTTTTAATTTTTGTTTGTTCAATAAAACAATATTGCTTTTTCTGTCCCCAACATGAACCAAAATACCATCATTTGATAACATTGTCGCCTCATCACCAACATATCCAGTTTCTTTGGACTTTTTATATCCGCGCATAACAACCGGTGAATCAAAAAATTTCGCCACTTGGCGCACTATGGGTGTTTTACCAACACCCCCAGACAAAATATTTCCGAAACAAATCACTGGACGTGACGATGAATATTCACGCATTTTGCGGAAATTAAACACAGCACGCGACCCAATCAAATAAAACAAAGAAAACGGACATAACATATATGCCAACAGACCACGTCGCTTAAACCATTTTGGTGTTTTCATAATTTCTTTGCTTTTTTTTCAAAATTGTCCGGTGTTAAATCTTGCTCAATACGAAAATCAGTAAATCTTTTATCCAAATCATAAGCCTGTTTTACCATAATATCTTCCAAATTTTTACGAATTTCTTCAAAATCTTCTATTTTGGTCTTTTTATCTATAAATATAGGTTTTCCCACGGTTCCGGCAATTATTGAAAAAGGTTTAGTTAATAAATATCTGTCCCATCTGTTTAAAAACCAAGGACGTGAACAAGAATAACAAACTGGGATAATCGGTGCACCAGTCATTTTTGCGAAATACAACGCCCCATCATGAAACCGCATAGATGGCCCACGCGGCCCATCTGGCGATAATGCCAAACAATTTCCACCACGACGAAGCGCCTCTACCCCCTTGCGCAATACAGAAACACCGCCACCCGCAGATGACCCGTATATGGTTTTAAGGCCGAATAACTTTTCCATTTTTGCAATCGCACGACCATCTTTTTCAGAATCAGCAATCGCATAACCATGCACCCGTGCCAAAGCAATTACGGGCGACAACATCATTGTCCGCCCATGCCAAAATACGAATATAGCCGGGTCTTTGCGATATTTTTTTAATATCTTGTATCCCTTAATATCCTTTTTGGACGTGAAATAAACGAACCAAATCAAAACATAGTAAATAATGGCCAAAAACCATTGAATCACGCCCCATCCGTAAAGAAATCTGAAAAAATGTTTTATTGATTTTTTCATCCCTAAATACCTTAGGTGAAATTCTAGCAATAAAAAAAATGCAATGCAAGGGACATAATAAAAATAGAAAATTAAGATTAAAAACATTGAAAATGTTTGACATTTGAATTCAAGGGTGTATAATTGACCCCGTCATAGCGGGATAGAGCAGCCCGGTAGCTCGTCAGGCTCATAACCTGAAGGTCGGTGGTTCAAATCCATCTCCCGCAACCAGAGTTTCAAAACTTGCCCATTGGGGCAAGTTTTCTTTTGTTTTGCAATACCTACAAAAAGTTCGAAAGTTAAAATTAAAAAAGTGGCGATTTTTCGCCACTTTTGAACTTTTTATCAAAACCTATACTACTTTTTTATATCAAAACTCCATAATTCATCTAAAGCTTTTGCTATTTTTTCAAAAACAAGTTCATTTTCTTCTGTTGGACAATGTTCCGTCCATCCACCTGTTTTTATAACAGCAACTACTTTGTTGGTGTCCACATCCATAATTTCACCAGAATACCTTATATTTACACCAGGGTTTAGTGTACACCAATCAAGCATTGCATCTCTGTGTAATAACAAACCATACCTTGTAGACGCAGCTTTATATTGTTCTGTTATCTTATCAGATTTTTTTTCGTAAATAGTTTTCTGTGATGAAAACATAGGTACAGAAAATTTATATTCAGATAAAGCTAATCTAATATCTGTTATATATTCAGTATGTGTATCTAATAAAAAAATTGTTCTATCTTTTGGATGAAAATCTTCAGACAATAATTTTACTTCAGTTTTAGTTACAGGAGAACACGCACATAATAACAACATAGAACAAAATAAATAAACCTTTTTCATCAAAAAACACCTTCCTTCTAACATGTTGAATATTACACAAATTTATGAAAACTTTCAACATTATTATTTCAGTGGCAACTTTTATAAAAAACTTATAAAGTCTCTAAAACAAGACTTGTTTAATTCGATAACACAACTAAAAAACAAGGATTTTTTATCAAAATTGACTTATTTTTGGGCTTAAAATAAAACTTACTGTCCGTATAGGCACAATGTTGTTTTTTATTAAATTTTCGCAGATCGTCAGATAGTTAATAAGTTTGTTTTAATTACTATTTTTTAAGAAAAAATATAAAGTTATACTCAAAATAACACTTCTATAAAACATGCGTTTTTTAAAAGTCAAGTATTTTTTTGATTTTTTTATTGTAAAATTAAATGATTTGTGTTATAATCCAACCGAGGTTTAGAGATAAACCTTCAATTTGGGTCTTGACCAATCGGTCGAGAATCTACCGAGGCTTTCTGGGAGACTGAGCCAGCGTATGCGAATCAGCTCCCTTTTTTATTTCTTAAACAGGTCTCACATAATTCCCTGTCCCATAATGGACTTTGTATGATTTTTTTAAAAGACTTATCAGCATAAAAAGCTGTATTAAACCTCGCACACAAATCCCCATTGTTATTTAAAAACATATTTAATATAACAACATATCTATCTTTACTAATGATCGCAACTCGTCTATCCGGTATATCACCAACCCGTTCATTATACCCCTGATATAAAACGGAGTCTTTGTCTGTTAAAACATATTT
>Ga0310690_10006432_pt1 | contig 15436 bp, 16 predicted proteins | sample AusTroGonzalo_MG_2_FD_207661 | JGI IMG/M metagenome (GOLD analysis project Ga0310690, IMG submission 207661) | Bovine rumen microbial communities from tropical cattle in Woodstock, Queensland, Australia - Gonzalo_04 (v2) (version 2) | ecosystem: Host-associated > Mammals > Digestive system >... | reverse complement strand
ACATTATTTTTTCTTCTTGGAAACAGGAGCAGGCTCTTCTTTGACAGGAGGAGCTATTGGTTTTTCACACTCTCCAGAACATGCTTTCCCCTCGAAGATATTGATAACTTCAGAATTACCCACTTGGTTTATTAACCCAATGACATCTGGATCTTTGAGAATGAGATATTTTTCGATATCCTCTTTGGAGACATTTTGCAACAACATAATGTCTTCGTATAACGTACGCGGGTTTTGATAATAACCAGCAAAACCAACTAAGTACGCTTTATATTGTTTTCCACTTTTTTCTACTCTATAAATCGGATCAACAATTACGTCGCAATTATTTGTTGTTATAGCTTGATATTTAGCTTCTTCCTTAGCCTCTGCTATAGATTTACAATGCTTTGATTCTGTTGAAATACGCTTGCTAAAATCTGGACGTACATCCACAACCATAGATGTGCCCTTGATTCTCTCACTATCTATAGCAATACTTCGTGATGTATAAGTATATGATGCACAACTACTAAAAGCAAATACAGTTACAATAACTGCTGCTAATATTTTAATCTGTTTCATATTAATTTCCTCCTTTTCTTAATTACAAACTTTGATCTATTCCGAAAAACTTAGCCAATTTACCATGTTTCTTTTCTTTTTTGGCTTTTTGCTTTTTGGGCGCTGGAGTTCCTACCTGAATTGTTGATGCTTTGCTAGGTGTCGTGGTTACGCACTTAATATTATATGTATTTCCGTTTCCACCATCTTTCTGATAATAATAAGCTATAAAGTTTGGATCGGTTAGCATGAGATATTTCTCTATATCCTCTTTATTATACTTTTTGTCTATTACTTCATCCAAACCATTAAGACCGACTTTGTAGTATCCAGCAAAACCTAATACAGTTGCACGGTAACCTGTAACAGGACGATTCTCAACTTGGAAAATCGGATCTACAAGCACATCTATGCCATTATTCATAATGCATTGATATACAGCTTGTTGTCTTGCCTGATTTGGTGTTTTTTGAAAATCAGATGTTGCTGTTACCTTCTTCTGATAATTAACTTCTACATTAGCTGTAGTTTCAGTAGAGTTAATTACTCTTCGATCAACAGTAGTACTACGAGAAGTGTACGAATACGTAGTACAACCTACTTGCATGAGTACGATTCCGCTCATTACAAGCAAAATTAAAAGATTTTTCTTTTGCATAATAATTAGATTTTGATTAAATAAAATAATTAACGTCCTTCTATTTATAAGGATTTTATTATTATCGAATATATTGTATAGTTACTTTTTTAAGCATAGCGAGTGTATTTGCGCCTGCAAAAACGCTCATCTGATTGGTGGATAATGCGCATATCTCATTGCAAATCTCAATTCCATTCACAAGAATCGTCAAGTTTTCACCATTTTTAATAAGATCAATTACTACAGGTTGGTTACGGCCTTTACCTATATTAGCATCATTAATCGACTTGTTTGATGAACCAACATGACATATGCATGAGTGTGAATTAACAGTGACATTATTATTACCTCCAAATTTAATACCAACAGATGATTGCATTTTCACCTCTTGGATAACAAAATTGAAAGTCATTTTGAAATTACGACGAAGGTCTAACGGAACCATTACGTCCGATTGGGTTGTGCCTCTATTAGCATAATTGGTTATTCTCAACTCGTCATTTGCAACAATTACGCTCTTGGCATCGTGTGAGAATGTCGTCCAACCCCATGTGTTTTTATCAAATGTCTCTTCGATAAGTTCGCCTCCTGTTACTATTTTGTCGCCAATCAATTCTTTGATGAGAATTTGGCATATCTCATACAAATCGGCCATATTTCCATTTTTAACTACACCGAACTGTGATGCAGGACTCTCTATTTCACCTGTGCTTACATCTATTAGATATGCTTCAATATAAAATTGTGATTCTGATTTATTTAAAGTTGATATACATAAATAATCGGCTCCGCTCATTTGCCCTAAGCGGTGAATTTGATCTTTAGGCACGCTACCAGTATACTGAAAATCCTGCTCTTGGAAAATTTGGTCCAAATCTGTTCGGGTGATGGCCTCAAATCCATCCACTCGGAAAATAGCTTTTCTCAATTCTCCGCGAATTATGGCTTTCTCGAGACTCGTTACATTACTATCTTCACCTGTTACTGTTTCTAATACTGCTACTTTTTTTTGACTAAAGCACAAAACAGAGGCACTTAATAAAAAACTGATTAAAATGAAATGTTTCATGGTATTAAATCTTTTTTATTCGATTTCGGCTGCAAAGATACACATTTTTTACGAGATATGCAAATATTTAAGTATTTTTTTGTAAAAAACGTCATAAAAATTGTTTATGCACACTTTTTTACATCTTTTATTCATATATAATAGGGAATAGCATACTAAAATCGCAAAAAATATGTTTTTTCTTGCATATTTCGTAAAAAAGCAGTACCTTTGCACTCGAAACAATAAGCACGATTATGAAACGGATATTCTCACTCATAGTATTGGCGTTTCTTACGCTGATAATTTTTGCGCAAAACATCCCGACCGATAATACCGAGAGAACCAAGTTGGCTAGACAATTGACTCGTTCAATATCACTTGAACTGGGAAAAGTGGAAGGGTCTATGCCGCAAATAAATATCCTTATCAAACAAGGAGAGAAAATGCAAGCGCGTACGATGGTCGAAGATGCACTCCGCATAATTGCTAAAATTGAAGAAGATCAACAACTTCTAGCACAATTGGACGAAACAGCGGATGACGAAATTCTTATGACAGCTGAAGTGCAAGATGCAAAGCAATATCTCATGAACAAAGCCAATCAACTTCGTAATGCCATTACAATATATATTCTATGTAATGCAAGTTTGTTCGGGTCAGAACATACAACGTTTCTAAAAGAAATCCAAGGTGAACTATCTCCGTTTGGTGTCTCTTTCACGAAAGATCAGGAACAGGCGGATTGGGTGATTCAAATTACGGCAACAGCACGCGAGTACAATGCTGTAACAAGAGGAAATTATTCCAACTATTTTGCTTATGTGGATGCACAACTATCCATTGACAAAAAATCAACGGGCAAACGTGTATATGAAAATGCATTCAATATAAAAGGAGGTCATACACGCAATTATGAACAAGCTGCGCGTGAAGCCTATTCCGAACTCACACCTCAGATAAGTACCGCAATCAAAGAGCAGATGGGAATCTATTGATGAGTTAACTTTTCTTAGACACGTCAAACCTGCTTTATAATATACGAGCATATTTCGATTCTTCGATTTCAAAAATAATCCATATTTATAAGAAAAATGCATATGTGCACATACATAAGCAGCAATTTCTTTCTAGAATTGCTGCTTATGAAATAATTACGAAGCAAATTTTTTTAGAGAAAAGTAAAAAGTGGAGTTTGGCACGGTATTTGTTATTAGTAAAGCAGAAAGAGTAAAAAAGTAAAGATTGTTTGTTATAGAAGAAAAACGAGTTCGTCGGGAGACGAGCTCGCTTTTCTTTTACGATTTGACGATTTACGATTTACTTAAACCATTTGCCTTTGACTTCGTATTTGGGTTTGTTGTCCGGTTTGGGAGCGGGTTTGGTGCTCTTTGCCGGTTTGTCCTCCTCGTATTGTTGAACGGCATTGGTAGCGACTTGGAGCGCTTGCTGCTGGGTAGCGGCGGGGTTCTCGCTGTTGGCGAGTCGTTCCTCTTCGTGTGCGCGTTGGTCTTCGTACTGCTGCATTTTGAACTCCCATTCCTGACGTTCCTTGGCATCCAGTTTGGCGGCGATCTCTTTCTTAAGCGCATTGGCATCCGCTACGCAAGCACCGTCGGTAGGGATGAACTCGAGTGCTTCGGCAGCAGCCTTGGCATCGCGTGTTGCCCATGCTGCCTGTGCTTTGTTGAGCGCCATTTGGCACACATCATCGCGCCAAGCCTGGTAAGCAATCAGGCTCTCGTCTTTGGCGCGGCGGTAGCAGTCTTCGCAGACCATCGGTACGCCGTTGAGCATGTCGATGGCTGCGGAGTACTCATGTCGTTTGACCATGGTCTGCGCATCGGAGATGAGGATATCGCAATAGGTGTTATAGTACGCAATAATCTCCTGTTTGCCTTTATCCACCAATGATTTGAATCCCGGGTCGTTGGTGCGGACGTTCTTAAGCGCATTGATATACGCTTTGTCGGGCGTCTGCCCCACACCTTTGGCTTCGATGGTATAGGAAGAGAAAAGCCGTCCCTCTACGCCGTCACCGATATAGAAAGTCAGCGCCACGGTGTAGGCGTGCATAGGGGGCGCATCCGGTGTGATGTCCTTGGTGAGCACATCGGCGGAGCAGGTCATGATGAAGCGGCTGTTGCTGATAGCGGCGCAACCGCTCTTGGCAGCGATCTGGGTCATCTTGTTGACGAGCTGCTTATGCGCACCGGCAGGGATCTCATCATCGAGCACGATGGGAGTGAGTGCCACGCGCTCTTTGTCGCTCAGACGGTTGTTATCCTGCGCAAAAGCCGGAATACATACGTAACACAGCATACAGAGTGCAGCGTACAGACTTAATTTGAGGTTTCTCATATTACTTTCCTCCAATTATTAATTGAATCTGTCCTAAACCTTTGGACGATATATTGCTCTCGATCTCGTAGTCGTTGCGCAGTTTCTTTTGCAGTCCGCGTGCCCAAGTACGTGCGTCGAGGTCACGTCCTTTCTCATTCTGCAGGGGTATATACGCCTGCTCGATGGTCATGCGGTTGCCTGAGGGGCTTAGATCGGGTGAACTGAACTGTCCCTTGACGGTGTTGTCCGCAACCCAGTCTTCGATGATCTCATGCAGTTCGTCTCCGTCGTACTCCGCCATCAGTCCGTCTTCGAAACTCTCCCAAGTGAGGATCCGCAGTTTGACGGCGCGGCCTTGGCGGTTGAGTTTGTCGAAGTATGCTTGCAGGCTGTTGCAGAAGGGGTCGAACTGGCCTTGTATAGCCGATTCCATCATGATGGGCAGTTGGAAGGACGATGTATAAACGGCTCCGCTGGTGGTCGGCGACACACCGGCTACGACTACATCCGTGTAGGCATCGAGAGCGTTCATGGAGTAGGTGAGGCGCATCTGGCTACCGCCTTTCTCTTCGGTGGTGTACCACTCGATCTCGACCCATATATCCGCTTTCGCCGTGCGGCGCAAGATGTCGATAGGTGTTTCGGCAATCGCATCTCCCTCTTTCGAGGTCATCATAGCGTCCTCGGCACTCTCTTTCTTGAGGGTCTTGAGGGTAGCCTCGAGGTCTTTGAGCGGGAAGCCGCGTTTGGCCATGCGCACGTTGATGGTGTTGATGGCGAGCGAGAGGTCGGTGGAGTTGTTGAGCGCTTTCTCGTAGTCCGGCACGTACTCTGTTTTGCCCTGGTTCTCATACGCCTGCATGTACCCGTTCTTATTACACCACAGGGCGCTGGGCACAACCATGATGGTCGGCAGTTTGCCGGACACCTGTTCGAACGATTTGAGGATGCCGTCCGCCTCCAGACGTTTGCGCAACTGGTCAATCATCACAACGACCGTTACGCCCACTTTGAATTCCTTGCCGACCTTGATCTGCTGATCCGGAATACCGTTGCCGATATAGGACACATACCGCTGGTAGGCACCGCCTGTTTTGAAGAACTCTTCGAAGTACTCGCTGAAAGTCTCTTCCACCTGCGGGTCGTTTACGAGCGGATCACGACCGGCGATGCGTGCGCCTTGCGTGCTGGGCGGGAAGCCCTTGAAGATGATACCGTGTACGGCATTCTTGCCGGCTTGTCCCTCTGCGATCGTTGCTTTGGGAGAATACGTCCACACGCGCACGAGGCATGCTCCTTCGGGAGCCTGGCCTACCGCCGCTTGAATCTCATAGCGCCACTGAGCAGTCTGTTTGTCCGCTTTGCGTTGCTGCGCGAACAGTGCCGCCGGAGCCAGCACTAACGCGCAAAGACATAAAACTAAAATCTTTTTCATATCGTATAGTTAATTTATTAGCCTGTGATCTGACGGATGACCATACCCGGCAGGATTTTCGCCTTGTCTCCCTCCGCCGCTTTGAAGAGCGTGCCGGCAGGGTTGCCGTCCTCGTCGTTCTCGATGAGCGCGTTGAAGCGGTTGTCCCAGATCTGGTTACGTACCGGCTGTATGACTGCTACGCGGTTCACTTCCAGTCCGTTCTTGGTCATCTTGTACTCCAATACCTCGAATTTCATCGTCTCGTCGATGCCCTCTTTCTCGCCGATCTGTGCACGGAAGCCGGTGATCTTGCCTTTCTTGTCGTACTCGACGCCGGTGATCGGTGCTTTGACGCGGAAGGCCTCGAAGCGCTTCTGCAGCTTGGCGATGTTATTGTCAATCGAGCGTACGGTGATCATCTGCAGCAAGTCTGTACGGTCGTATTTGCCTGCTACTTTGGTCTTCTCGTACCGTGCATCTTCGGTGCCCAGATAAACAAGGCGGAACGAGTCGTGATCCTCGATGAACGCCCGCAGTTTGTCCGGGTTCGGCGTGGAGGTGTAGTACTTGTCGTAGAAGATATTGGCGATGCTGTCGTTCCATTCCAGTTGGAACAGATACGAGTGTGTGAGCACTTTGAATCCGGTGAACTTATCCGAAATATCGCCTACGTCTTCCGCGAGCCGCTTGCCGCTGTTACCTCCGGTCAGTCCGTCAAACACAGCACCGATGACGGCAAAGGTTTTCTTGGTGGCGTCAGCACGATCCTCTGCGGTGATGTAGGTCATGTCGCTGATGAGGACGAACGAGTGGCTGATGAGTTCGGCGCTGACATCTTGCAGCGCAGCTGTTCCTTCCACGGTGAAGCGTGCTTTCTCAACATCCAGCACAGAAGCGTTATAGCCGCTTCGCTCTTCCAGTATTTCGGTGCCGAAATGGGCATCTTGCAGCGTTTCGCCGGTGAGGTTGAACCATTTAGCCACGATGCGTTTGCCTATCTCCGCCTCGTTGAGCAGAGCCAGCATGGCATCGGCGTTCGCTTGTTTCTCGTCGCCTGTGAGCACGAGGCTACCACCGTAGGTCTGGCGGTGCAGACCTTGGTTCTTATGGTTGCGCACATCGTTGATCTTCGAGTTATCCAGTACGCGCAGTCCGACATCATGGCTGTCATAGCGCTCCTCGGGCGGCAGGTCTTTGAAGATCTCATACACATCGTAACCGAACTCATCCTCCGCATGGTAAACCATCATGTTCGTGAGGGCGTTACGGTAGTACGTACTGACTGTTTTTTTCTCTGCCTCCTGGGCGGAGAGGGTAGTGGAACCGATAACGGCTATCGCCGTAATAGCAAAAAGATATTGTTTCATAGCGCGTGTCGGTTATTTGAAAATCTGTTGATACAATCCGTTTACATTGGTCAGGACATAGAGGAAATCGCCTTGTTTGCCATCCTTGCCGTCCTTACCGTCCTTACCGTCCGGAGCTTTGCCGGAGCATCCGCTGCCTTTACCGTGGATACCTCCTTCGCCGCCTTTACCGCCTTTGCCGCCGAGACCTGCGTCAACGGTAGCAATGAGTCCGTCCAGCCCGTATGCTTCCACCAGTTCGGGGCTGATGCAGCAGAGCAGCAGACCTCCGTCGGTACCGTTCTCGCCGTCCTTACCGTCCTCACCGGGTTTGGCACACGTACCGGCTACGGTGTGCGTGTTGCCGTCCTTGTCCTTGTAGGTGCTTTGGTTGGTACCGTTAGCGCCATAATGTCCTTTTTTACCGTCCGCGCCGTTGTGTCCGTCCGCCTCAATAACGAGCGGCAATTCCACAACCATGAGCTGCTTGGCGCCCAGATCGCAGAGCAGTCCGAGGTGATTGGATGCCTGACTCTCCAGCGGTGTCAGTGCCAACGCGTGCGTCTCACCGGACAGGTTGAGCTTCCTGTTCCAGCTCATCTGTACGTCAAACGTGTACTCGGCTCCGGAAGGCGCATGGGTACATTTGACTTTGTGCATCAGCGGATAGTCGCCTTTCGCGATAGCGATAGCCGGGACACTGAGCACGATCTTGTTACCGTCCTCAATATGAATAGCTTCGCTGGTGGTGGTGAAGAAGAAATCGGCCATGTCCACGTATTTGTGTCCGCGGTTGACGATGCGGATCTCGTTGCCGTTATACAGCACGGCATACGACATACGGTCTTTCTTTATATTGAATGTCGCGCCATCTCCTTTTACTTTTTCGCGCCCGTGCGAGCTGTTAAGCAGTCGCAGGTTCGGACGGAAGATGCGGTACTCATCGCCGGCATTGAAAGCGATCTCAAAGGCATTGTCCGCCGGAGACAAGAAACGGTTTTTCAAATCAATGACTGTTCTGCTGACAGTCCTGCTTGTAGCGGCAGCAGGTGTCGAATATTTCTCATGACGTTCCTGCTTGACACGCTCGTATTTCTGAGCCACCTCAACGGGCAGCGGTGCTTCCTCGCATATCGCTTCGGGTACCGGGCGTGCCAGCTCAGCCAGACGCTGCGCTTGAACGGCTGTACCGAGGAACAAGGCGCTCATCAAAAGAGTAAATTTCATCGGATGTAGCATCGTGTGTTAATTTTCTTGGATAAAACAGTAAAGGTAAAATCTAACCAGTTCTGGTCTTCTTCATAGCATCCGGTCTGGAAGTCATAGGTGACCAGAGTGGCATCGCCGAGGTTGGAAATCTGCAACGCGGTCAGGCAGTTGCTTTTTACTTTCGGCTGGATAGAGTAGCTGATCTGCTTGGTACCGTATAGCAACGCAATCTTCGTCGATTGACGGTTGGAAGCCAGAACGGAAATTTGCAGATTCTGTGTGATCATTCGCTCGTAGTTACGGCGTACGGCATCGCATATGTCGCGGCGCGCATCGTCCTCATGCAGCCCTGTAGCGAACTGTTTGAGGCGTGCATGGCAGTCCAGCATCTGACCCAAATCATCGAAGTCCTCCATGTTGACAGCGGCAAAAGCCTGCAGCGAATCGTTGATCTGTTTCTGCTGCTTCTCGTAGTCCTCCACCAGGCGAAGGAGCTTGGAGTTCGACAGGGGGTATTTGACGTGGTAGATAAAATACTCGGACTTATTGCTGCGACGGATTTTCGCCCAGTAATAATCCTCCGCGTGGGAAGGTGACACATTCGCCAGGTAGGGGATGTCGGCAGCCTGCACGCTGAGTTTGCTGTCCATCTCGCGGTGCGACTGGATATCGCCGTTGTCGCTTACCTCATGCATCGTGATAGACGTAGAGGAATGCACGCGCGTAGCGATCGCGGAGATAATCTGCTCGCGCACCCGCGTGATGGCGTTCTGCTGCGCCGCATCCAATGTCTCCGCTTCGGCGGAAACGATGATGTAACCTTCCTCCATGCCGCCTACCCATTTGGGCGCACGCTTTGCGGAGGAATCAATCACTTTGTCAGCGGCAACTGCTGCCCCGAGGAACAGCAGTGCCGATGCAAAGACAAGAAAACGTTTCATGTGCTTAGAGACCCAGGGCCTTATCCAGTTGCTCGTGGAGGTTTCCACCCTTCTTCTCTAACTCGTCACGTACGGCTTTCTGAGCAGCTTTCTTAGCCATTTCGCCGTTGTAAGCGATACGAACCAGCACTTCCTTGTTGCCGTTCTTGAGGTCGCGGTAGCACTCAACAACCGTAAGGGTACGGCCGATAGACTGCGAGATGAGGTTCTTGGACGACATCACGGTCTCTGTGATAGAAACAGCGTCGCCTTCCTCCAACTGCTTGTTGGCTACGGTGTTCTCAACCAATGCGGTTACTTCCGTCTGGATCTGACCAGCCAGGTTCGTGATAGCCAGACTCTGAGCGGCTGTCTTGGCTGCGTCGTAGTTGCCACCGACAGACTGTGCATTCGCCATGATGTACTTCGGGAAGAGATCCTCATCGAACTCATTCTCCATCAGGTAAGCGCGATCCAGTTGTTTCTCGAGGGGCAGTGTACCCGGACTTACGATCCAACCTGCTTTTTTCAATACTTTCGCTTGTTTGCGAGCATCTTTGGTGGCTTTCTCATTGAGCTCTTTCTTGCTCATCTTGCGAACCAACTGACGCTCTTTGCGGATTTCTTTCAACTCGGATTTGTCAACTGCGAAACAGGTACCGAATGCTACGATTAAGGCTGTAGCTACCATCAAAAACTTCTTCATAATGTGTAGATATTAAAAGTTAGTAAAAAATAAATTATTTTGCTATTGCATACGCAATAATAAGCCATAGGATTAGTATAATACCGGTCCACAACAGGTAAACCGGAGTCGTCACCGCATGGAACGTGAATACAACCTGCACCGCCGTGATGATTACAGCGAAGAGGCCGTTGAACACTTTGAAGTTCACATTGCGTCTTTTGTCCTCAAGGCTGACCGCCAGCGTGCTTGCCCATGCCAAAAAGATAGAGACACCGCCGCCGAAAGTGAGGAGCCATCGGATCTCCTCCGCACGGCAGTAGTAATACAGCGCATACGCTATCAATGCTGCCAAGATCAGCGAGAGAACAGTAAGAAACGGATTGATTTTCATACGTATAACAATTTAACAGTTTAACGTTTTAACACTTTAACGCGTTAGCCGAATAGCGCCGCAATGTCCGGTCGTGAGGATGCGGGAGCCCATGCACTCATACCCTGACACCATACGAGCGTCTGCGGCGTGATCTGTCCTGTCGGCACGAACGGACGCAGTTGCTCCACGGTGAACGGGCCGTACTGCTTGCCGTCGATAGCAAGGAAGTATGCGGTCGCTTTCGGAATAGGCGGCGGCGCAGGCTGGTTGTTCTGCGCCGTAGCAGCGTTCATCATCTGGGGAATCTGCTGTACTACGGCCATACCCATGCCGAATTCCACTACTTTGTCAAACATACCTGAATCGCTCATAATGACAACTGTTTAAGAGGTTTCCATTCAGGGGTGCCTTCTTGCCAAATCTGGGTGTCCTCATTGATCACATCCGCGATGATGAGGCCTTTCAGTTGCTCATACGTCAACGGCCCTTTTTGCTCGTTGTTAATCAGCACGTAGAACTTCTTCTGGAAAATAGGCAGTACCGTATGGTCGGGCACATACCCTTTTGCAGTAGGCATCGCCTGAAAAGCCTGGATGTTCTGCACAGCCTGCTGCGCCATCATCTGGTTGGCACCGGAGGCTACGCTTTTCTCCATCGTGTTGAATCCTTGCCCCATCAAGGCATCTAAATCATTTGCATTCATAGGTGTTCTCAATTATAGGGTTGGAGGAGGGGGAGGCACACTGCCCGGAGTGGGTGGTGTGGGCGGTGTCGGCGGCATATGGAAGAGCGGAGCCAATGCCGGCACGGTATTGGCTGCTGCCCATGCAGGCATGCCTTGTTCCCAAACCATTGTCTGTGCGTTGATCTGTCCGGCTTGTGCCATCTGATGCAGGGTGTTCATGTCGCATGGACCATATTGCTGGCCGTTAACGAGCACGAAGAACGCTGCTGCTTGCGGTGTCGGCGGTGCGGGAGGCGTCTGACCCGGCATAGGCGGAGGAGTAGGTGCACCGGCTTGCGCCACTTGGTTGTTGAACGCGTTGCCCATGTTGCCCATCATCTGACCCATCTGACCGGCCATACCGGAAGCCATACCCATGCCCATCATCATACCGGCAGGGTTCATGCCGCTTCCGCCGCCCATATTCACCTGCGACATGTTTCCGAGGCTCTCCATACCTGCACGCATAACTTCGCCTTGTACATTGACGGTATGTGCGCCCAGATAAGCCTGCTCGGCTGCCAAGCCTCCGCGGTGTCCGGCAACATCGGTCTGCATGTGCTGTGCGTACTGCGACTCCTCGCGCATGCGGCTGAGCATATCCTCCTGATGATCCAGCTGGATGTCTGCCATGCGGGCTGCCAACTGGTTGCGGATATTGGCATCGGTAGCCATCGTCGAACGCTCGATATGATGCGATAGCAAGGCTGTCTTCTCTTTCTCGAGGTTGAACAAGTGTGCCTGACCCTCGGTGATGCGCTCCAGTGCTTTGTAGCTGTCGCTGCCCTGGTTATAACGGATCTCGGAGAGCAGCACATCGGTTGCATACACGCCGAAACGGTGCGCGATCTTGTTCTGCATACGACCCAGGATATACTGTCCGAACTCGCCGATAAGCGAATTGTAGTGCAAGACGAAGATTCCGGTGTCTTTCGGCGCATTGACCATGATCTGTTGTACCTCCTGCGCTACCAGCGTCTTCATCTTATCGTACAACTCTTCCAATGTCGTGTCGCTACCGCCCCATGCCTCAAACATATACTTGATGTCCTCGGGAGTCTGCGGTGCCTCGAATACGATCGAACCATCTACTGCGATCTCCACATTGTATGCTTTGTATTCGGCTTCGAACGGTACGATGCGGAAGAACGGAAGCGTGAAGGACAGCTCCATGTTCCTCGACTGGTTGATGAAATATATCTCAGCTTGGAATGGAGTGCCTCCGTCGTATGCCGCACCGATGATGTTCGCCAGTACGGGCATGTTGTCCGTCTTGATCACATCGTTGTACGGGCCTTTGATCACATCATACTGTCCGCTGGTGTTCGGATAGAGGAAAATAGCCGCTTGTCCCGGACGAACATTCAGACTACTGCCCGTACGAATGGCATTCTCTTTTTTTGTCGAGTTGGCCTCTTGTCCTGCCGGACGCCATTTCCAGATAAGGAAATCTTTCTCGTCGCAACGAATAGCATCCATCAGTCCGCCTTCGTTCGCCTTTTTACCAAATCCAAAAAGTCCCATATGCTTAAATTTTTACCTATTACCTTTTACCTGTTATCTATCATTTATACGCTTCCACGATTTTCTCCAGCCGTTCCTCTACTTTCGTTTTGCTGTAGTAAGCGCCGGTGCGGTTAGCCGCAAAATGGAGCACTTTACGCGCGATGAACTCCTCCGCGGGATTGATTAATCCTGCCGCACACATGAGTTTGACGCATTCTTCCATGTAGTCATAATACTCCTTGTCGGAAGGCTTCTCTTCTACGTTGATGTAGTCCTCCGCCTGGTTGTAATCGCCTATCGAAAGCAAGTAGTTATACAGACCGTGGTTAAGCGGCTTCGTGTATGTGCCTTGCCCGTAGAACTCAACCAGCGACTTGGCGTCATCCCACATGCCTTCGTCCAGGTATTTGCTCAGCAGCGTTACGTAGCCTTCGATGATCTCGTCCTTGTCGTTCTTGTAACCGACCACAAAATTACGGGCAGCTTTCAGATGGTCTTTATCCACCGATTTAACTACCGCTGCTACGCAACGATCCGCGTTGTTCGCCGCAGTGTCACGGAATGCAATCAGTACACCGCCCGCAACCAGCAAGGCTACTACGACACAAATAGCGGTGATGAGCAACTTCGAATGCTCGCTGAACCAGTCTTTGCGAGCTTGTTTGCCCCGTTGCGCCTCGATTGAAGCAGCCAGCGCGTCAAACTCATCCACAAACGGCTTCAACTGCTTGTCATTCGGGAAAGAAACCTTGATCTTTTCAATCAATTCCTGATATTTGGTCCAATAAGCCGGTGCTAACGGGTTGTTCTGATTCTTAACGCGCGGCTTCAGCGAAGTAACGAACTCCAGCAGATCGGCCTTCGAATTAGGAATAGGGAAGGTCTCAATCGCCTGACACTTGTCTTCGTCATACTCCAATTGTGCCAGTATGCCGGCTAACAGGACAGAACTGCTGTTGGCTTCAATCTCACTGAACTCATAGCCGCATTTCGGGCATACAGATGCCGATTCGGGAACTACTTCTCCGCAACGAGGACAATGCTGTAACTCGCCGCCTTTTGTCTTGTAATCGCTCATGATATACTATATATTTTATTAGTTTGGCTGCAAAGGTACGAAAAATTTTTTATATATGCAAATAAATAATGTGTTTTGTCGTAAAAAGATATAAAAAAACGCACATATCCGAAGATATATGCGCTTTTTTGTAGTAAAACTACAATAATTTTTAGAATTTGTAGCGAACACCGATCTGGATACCACCCCATAGTCCCGGGATGTTAAATTTGATGCCATCGTTACCGGCAATACCGATACTCGGACGCCAGTCAACTGAGAGTTGGAACGGGAACCAGAAATCATACTCGATACCAACATGACCTGCAACACCTGCATACCAATATCCGCTATCACCGAACACGAAACCGCCTGAACCACCGACACCCATGTACCAGTGCCATTCACCCTTCTCATTCCAAGGAACAGCAGTATTGAACGGATCAATCCAGTCGTAGGTAACGTGACCACCGACACCGACACCGCTGTTAATAGGCAGGATGATATTGGCTGCAACATCCAACATGTTGCTCTCGCCAAATCCGTGTTGATAAGAAACAGATGACCAAGGACCGAGGTTAACACCTACGGCACGCGGTTGTGCATAAGCTGCAAGGCTTGCGATTGCAAGTACAGCTACAAAAAGATACTTTTTCATTTTACTTTTATTAAATAATAAATTGTTTGTTATTGAATTATTGTTTATTTACTCAAAGCGAGTGCTACGTTAACAGCGCAAGCTACGGTGCAACCTACCATCGGGTTGTTACCGATACCGAGGAAGCCCATCATCTCTACGTGTGCGGGAACGGAGCTCGAACCTGCGAACTGAGCGTCGCTGTGCATACGACCCAGCGTATCCGTCATACCGTAGGAAGCAGGACCTGCAGCCATGTTATCCGGGTGCAAGGTACGACCGGTACCACCGCCGGAAGCAACGCTGAAGTACGGCTTGCCTGCCAATACGCGCTCTTTCTTATACGTACCTGCTACCGGGTGTTGGAAGCGGGTCGGGTTCGTCGAGTTACCGGTGATCGAAACATCTACGTTCTCGTGCCAGAGGATAGCCACGCCCTCGCGAACATCGTCTGCGCCGTAGCAGTTAACCTTAGCACGCGGGCCGTCGCTGTACGCTTTCTTACGAACGATCTTCAACTCGCCCGTGAAATAGTCGAACTCGGTCTGTACATAGGTGAAACCGTTGATACGGCTGATGATCATAGCAGCGTCCTTTCCCAGACCGTTGAGGATGCAACGAAGCGGGTTCTTACGAACTTTGTTCGCCATCTCAGCAATCTTGATAGCGCCCTCAGCAGCTGCGAAACTCTCGTGACCTGCTAAGAAAGCAAAGCACTGTGTCTCCTCGCGCAGCAGACGAGCTGCCAAGTTACCGTGACCGATACCTACCTTGCGGTCGTCAGCTACGGAACCCGGGATACAGAATGCCTGCAAACCGATACCGATAGCCTCGGCAGCGTCAGCGGCGTTCTTGCAGCCCTTCTTCAAGGCAATTGCCGTACCTACTACATACGCCCATTTGGCGTTCTCAAAACAAATACGTTGGGTCTCCTCGCATGTCATATAAGGATCGAGGCCGTATTGCTCGCAAATCTGGTTTGCCT
>Ga0310690_10006431_pt1 | contig 15438 bp, 14 predicted proteins | sample AusTroGonzalo_MG_2_FD_207661 | JGI IMG/M metagenome (GOLD analysis project Ga0310690, IMG submission 207661) | Bovine rumen microbial communities from tropical cattle in Woodstock, Queensland, Australia - Gonzalo_04 (v2) (version 2) | ecosystem: Host-associated > Mammals > Digestive system >... | reverse complement strand
CCCAGAAGACTCTGGTGAATCTAAAAGAAGAGAAATGAAATTATTGATTCAGGAATTAAAGAAAAAATATGATAATGTAGATATCAATATTTTTAGAAGTATGCAAAATGTGAATTTAGATACCTTGATTTCTTATGTAAAAAAAGGAGAAGTACATCACTTTCTAGATGATTATGATAAAACAAAATGAGAATGAAGTTTAACATATAAACTCCATTCTCATTTGTTTTTTTATGGTGTATATAAAAGCGTAATTCTTTTGCCTTCAACTTTAATGAATTTATCTTCTTTGAGTAATTTCAATTCTCGAAACATAGCGGAACGATTGATGGCTAAGTAATCGGCAAGTTTGGCAAAATTATTTTGCATATAAATAAATTTAGATCTTGTTTTGAGATATTCATATTCAAAATAAGCGAGTAACTTATCACGAATTGTTTTTTTGGTGATAATACGAATTCTATCATTACGCTCTCTTAGTTTTGTGTGGATGATATCAAATAAATGGTTTAAAAATAAATTATAATAATGATGATTGGAGTTTTGAAAATCAATTAATTTATGATATTCAAAAACAACAATTTTTGTATTAACCGAAGTAGAACGAATTTGACATTCTTTATCATTCATGTCTGAAATAGCAGTTCCAAAAACACTTTCCGTCTCTAATTCTTCAATTAAGTTTTCATCACCATTATAATTAATCTCAATCATATTGGCAGAACCTTCTAGAATAATACAGATAATATTAATGCCTTTGATAGTTTGTAAAATCTCTTCATTATCGCTAAATTGATAGATATGTGCTTCTAACAACTTAAATAGTTTATTCTTTTGAACTTCTGAAATATCGGCAAATATCGTGCTCATTTTATCACCTCGGAAATATTCTAACACATTTTCTTGAAAGTTGCAATTGCAACTTCATTTTTTTTAAAATTAGATTTTATAATTTAATCAGCAGAAAAGGATAATTTTTTGTTCAAACATCAAAAAGGGGAAAAATTATGAAGATTGTAAAAAGAGATGGACATATTGTAGATTATGACCCAAGTAAAATTAAGATTGCTATTGGCAAGGCTAATGCGGAGGTTAGGCCGAAAGAAAGAGCGACAGAAGAAGAAATTGAAGAAATTATTAAATATATAGAAGATATGAATAAAAAAAGATTTTTGGTAGAAGATATTCAAGATATTATTGAAGAAAAACTAATGGAATTTGATAAATATCTTTTAGCTAAAAAATACATTACTTATCGTTATACGAGAGAATTAGTAAGAAAAGCAAACACAACAGATCAGACCATTAAAGGATTAATTGATGGAGAGAGTGCTTATTGGAACAATGAACATCCTCATAGAGATGCCACATTAGTGACGACACAAAGAGATTATTTAGCTGGTATTACGAGTACAGACATTACGAGAAGGCTCTTATTGCCAGATGATATTGTAAATGCGAATGATGAGGGAATTATACATTTTCATGATGCAGACTATTTTGCTCAAAATGCCTTGCATAATTGTGAATTAATTAACTTAGAAGATATCCTTCAAAATGGAACCGTTAGCAATGGTGTAATGATTGAAAAACCACATAAGTTTTTGACAGCCGCGACAATAGCATCGCAAGTTATTTTAGCGGTTACTTCTTCTAGCTATGGAGGTGCAACAATTTCTTTAACGCATTTGGCTCCTTTTGTAAAGCTAAGTTATGAAAAGTATTATCAAAAGTATCAAGAAAATGGGTTAAACGAAGAAGAATGCAAAAAATTTGCACAAATAGATACGAGAAAAGAAATTGCTGATGGGGTGCAAACCTTTAATTACCAGATAAATTCGATGATAAATACGAATGGACAAGTTTCTTTTTTAACCGTCAATATGTATTTGGGTGAAACAGATGAATATAAAGATGAGCTTTCTATGATTATTGAAGAGTTTTTCCATCAAAGAATTCTAGGATTTAAAAATGAAAATGGTGACTATATGACACCAACTTTCCCTAAATTAGTATATGTTTTAGAAGAAGATAATATTCATAAAGACAGTAAGTATTGGTATTTAACAGAGCTTGCAGCACAATGTACAGCAAAGCGTATGGCTCCGATTTATATTTCTGAAAAGAAAATGAAAGCGTGTAAGATAAACGAAAAAGAAGTAGGGGAATGCTATCCTTGTATGGGTTGTAGTAGTTTCTTAACGCCAGATAGAACCATGCGTGTTGGCAATATTGCTAAAGCGAAAAACTATGTAGAAGGCAAAGGAAAATATTATGGAAGATTTAATCAAGGGGTTGTAACGATTAATTTACCAGATGTTGCTTTGTCATCTAGAAAAAATAGGGAAGAGTTTTGGCAATTACTAGAGGAAAGATTAGAACTTTGTCATAAAGCACTTCAAATTAGACACAAAAGATTAAGTAATGCTACTTCTGATGTAGCTCCAATTTTATGGCAATACGGGGCTTTGGCAAGATTAGAAAAAGGAGAATCGATTCATGAATTGTTGCATCATGGTTATTCTACCATATCATTAGGTTATGCAGGACTTTATGAATGTGTGAAATATATGACAGGAAAACCTCATACAGACGGTGATGTTGGTGAGAAATTAGCAATAGAAATTATGCAAAAGTTAAATGAGGTTTGCAATAAATGGAAGACAGAAGAAGATATTGATTATACTGTATATGGAATTCCACTAGAATCTACGGCTTATAAATTTGCGAAATGTTTAAAAGAAAGATTTGGTACGATTGATGGAATTACAGATAAAAATTATATTATGAATTCCTATCATGTTCCTACTGAGGAGAAGATAGATATTTTTGTTAAGCTACAATTGGAAAGTAAATTACAAGAGTTAAGCTCTGGTGGTGCTATTTCTTATGTTGAAATTGCAAATTTACTAGACAATAAAGATGCTGTATTAGAGATGCTTCCATTTATTTATGATCATATTATGTATGTGGAATTAAAAAATGAAGAGAATTTGGAAGATATTTCTTCAAAAGAAAATTAGTTTAAAAATACTATTGATGATAGAAAAAATGGCGTTTGAAAAAGTGGCAATATGCTGACTTTAAAAGACGTTATTTTTTTGCGTTTTTTCGTCGTATTTTTTGCGCTTTTGTCTTGATTTTTAGGGTATTTAATGATATAAGTATAAAGTGTATACTTATAAAAATGGGAGACTAGAAAATATGGGATTTTTTGAAAAATTAAAGAGCGGTTTAGGGAAAACCAAGAATTCTATCAACGAGAAAATTAATAACGTATTTAGTGTATTTAGAAAAGTAGATGAAGAACTTTTAGAAGAATTAGAAGAAGTTCTTATTATGTCTGATATAGGAATGGAAACTTCTGTTAAAATCATTGAAAAATTAAGGGAAAGAATCAAAAAAGAAAAGATAGAAGAGGAAGAAACTGTTAAAATTGCATTAAAGGAGATTATGCAAGAAATACTAGATGTGGAAGAACCAACATTGCATTTAGAAACCAAACCATCTGTTATTTTAGTGATTGGAGTAAATGGAGTAGGAAAAACAACTTCTATCGGAAAAATCGCAAATCATTTAAGAATGCAAGGAAAGAAAGTTGTTGTAGCAGCTGCAGATACATTTAGAGCAGCAGCTGTCGAACAGTTAGAAATCTGGTGTGAGCGTTCTAAAACAGAAATTGTCAAGAAACCAGAAGGTGCTGACCCAGCTTCGGTTGTTTATGATGCTATTGATAGAACGAAAGAAACGGGAGCAGATGTTTTAATAATAGATACAGCAGGGCGATTACACAATAAAAAGAACTTAATGGACGAACTTGCTAAAATGAATAAAGTAATTGATAGAGAATTACCAGATTGTTCGAAAGAGGTGTTGCTTGTTTTAGATGCCGAAACAGGTCAAAATGCTATTTTGCAAGTAAAGGCTTTTCAAGAAACCACTGAAATTACAGGAATTATATTAACCAAATTAGATGGAACTGCTAAAGGTGGAGTTGTGATTGGTATTGTTGATGAAAATAAAATTCCAGTAAAATATATTGGGGTAGGCGAAGGCATAGAAGATATGGAAGTATTTAATTCTAAAGATTTTTTAGATGCGATTCTATAAAGAAAAGGAGCTAATATGGAAGAAGAAATAAAAGAAGAGAAAATACAAGAAATTATTATTAAAAAGAAAAGATTTAATATTCGATTAGTGGTAGTAATTGTTGTTTTATTAGTATTTTCAATTAGTGCTTATATTTCCAATAGAGCAGAGTACTTAAAAATAAAAGAAATTGATGAAAAATATACGAGTGTATTCATGAAAAATTTTTATACAAAAGGTGGAATGTTCTTAATTGCTACAGTGATAACGTATTTAGTATTTTATATTAATAATAAAATTATGAAAAAAGGATTAAAACGTTTTTTTGAAGAAGAAAATAAAACAATGCCTAAATTACCCAATAAAAGTATTGCTTTTATTGCTGGAATCATAGCAGGAATTACTAGTTTAAAATTTTTGTATACGAAATATATCGTTTGTGTAAACGCAGCTTCTTTTGTCATAAAAGATCCCATTTTTAAAATGGATATAGGATTCTATATGTTTGTTTTACCTTTCATAAAAGCAGTTTTAATTTATTGCCTAGTAGAATCTTTAATTATGGTTATTTATACCGCCATTTATTACATGATCACGATTAATGTTTGTTTTGACAAAGGAATTGAAATGGATAGCTTAAAGAAAAGTACATTAATCCATCAAGTAAAGTTTTGGGCAATTATTTTTACGCTTTTAATTTGTGCCTATCTTTTAGTGGCAGCACAAGATATTTTAACAGGAGATATGATTACCATCAAAGATAAGGCTTCTACCAGCTTAACAGGAGCCGGAATTGCTGATACGTTTATTAAACTTTGGGGATATCGATTATTTAGTATCGTTGTTTTAGTTTCTGTGATTAATATTATTCGAAATGCAAATGGAGAAAGATTTAGAAAAGCTATAGCAGCTGCGTCTGTTATTCCATTGTATCTTGTGATTATGTTTGGCATATTAATTTATTTTCAAGAAATCTATGTAGGTTCTAGCGAATTAGATAAAGAAAAAGAATTCTTAAAATATAATATTGAAGCTACGAAAGAGGCTTATGGGATTGATATCACAACGAAAAATATTACGAATTACGATATTATTAATTTAGATATTGTAGATGCGAATAAAGATGTAATAGAGAATATTCCAATTTTTAATACAGAGGTCATTGGAAAAACCATTGCTGATATGAAAGAAGATGCGATTTACTATAATTATGAGGATAGCAATTGGGGAGTTTATTATGACCAAGAAGAAAATAAGCATTTATTATCTTTAACACCAAGAGAGATTTTGAATGATGCCGCAAGATCTTATAATAATAAGACTTTTCAATATACACATGGATATGGAGTTGTAGTGACGGATCCTAATAAGGTAGATAAGAATGGTTATATTACAACAATACAATCAGAGTTTCTAGAAAGGAATACAGATATTGTGCATATCTCAGAACCTAGAATTTATTACGGATTAGAGACAGATAGTGCGATTGTTGTTAATTCTGATTTTGGGGAAGAATTTGATTATCCTTTAACAGCTACGACATATAATGAATATAGTTATCAAGGAGAAAGTGGTCAACATTTAAGCGTTTTAGATCGATTTGTATTAGGAATGGATACAGGTAATTATAAAATTATCTTTTCAAAATACTGGGATGATAATTCTAAAATTATTACTACTAGAAATGTTTTAGAAAGAGTTAAATTATTATTACCTTATATTGAATATGATGAAAATCCTTATTTGGTAGTAGATGAAAAAGGAAAATTAATTTGGGTAATTGATGGCTATACAACTTCTTGTAATTATCCATATTCGCAAATTACTACCATTGTTAAAGATAACGGTAGTAAAGAAAAAATTAATTACATTAGAAACTCTGTTAAAGTTTTAGTAAATAGCTATACAGGAGAAACAAAATTTTATATTACCGATAGAAATGATCCAATCATTATGATGTATCGCAATATGTATCCAGAACTATTTGTGGATTTAGAAGAGAAAATACCAGAGAGTATTAGTAGAAATTTACTATATCCACAGTATTTATTTGATATTCAGACAAACGTTTTGAGAACATATCATGATATTACAGAAGATACTTTGTATCGAGCAGATGATGTTTGGAGTGCGAGTACAGATGGTGAGAAAGAGATTGAATCTAAGTATACCATGTTAAAAACGATGGGAATGACTGATTCGAATCTTGGTATCGTAAAAGCCTATACAAAAGAGGGAAAAGAAAGTTTAATCGCTTATGCAGTAGGATATTATGATAATGGGAATCCTAAAATAGGATTATATAAATTTGTTTCTGATAATAGTATTCTTGGTATTTCTCAATTAAATTCTTTAATTGAAGAAGATGAAACGATATCATCCGAATTAGAAAGCTTAAATGTTTCTGGTGTTAAAATGGTAAAAGATGTGATTATGGTTCCGATTGGTAATACGATTTTATATGTCGAACCAATCTATCAAGTTAGAGCCAATGAATTAGAAGCACAAATTTTGAAAAAAGTCATTGTTGCTTCTGGAAATAAAGTGGCTATTGGTGATAATTTAGCAATAGCTATTGAAAACTTATTATCTGAGAAAAACTTTGTAAGATTAGAATACATTGATATGGAAGATATTAATCAAGTCATTGATTCTGTGATTGAAGCAAATGGTAATTTAAAGGAATCTATTAATTCTGGTGATTTAGAAATGATAGGAAAAGATTTATCAACATTAGAGTCATTATTAGATCAATTAGAAATTTTAAGAGAGCAAGAAATAAAGAATAATGGAGGAAAAATACATGAATCTGCCAAATAAATTAACTGTATTTAGAATGATTTTAGTGCCTATATTCATTGTGATTGGTTATGTTGGAATTCCAGGAAATATGCTTGGAATTAGTACTACTTTTTGGGTAATGAATCTCATCTTTATTGTAGCAGCAATCACAGATAAACTAGACGGATCAATTGCTAGAAAACAGAATTTAGTAACGAATTTTGGAAAATTCTTAGATCCCATTGCAGATAAAATATTAGTAATTTCTGCTTTAGTGATGTTAGTGGAATTTGAGAAAATTCCAGCTTGGATACCAATTATTGTCATTGCTAGAGAGTTTTTGGTATCTGGGTATCGTTTAATTGCAGTACAAGCAAGTGGAAATGTCATTGCAGCCAATATTTGGGGAAAACTAAAAACGACGACACAGATGATTGCCATTGTATTAACGTTAGCAGATAAATATAGATTCTTTGATTTTGTAAGTAAAGCAGGAACTATGGGAATAGGATATTTAATTGTAAATATTTTAGCTTCTGTGTTAATGGCAATATCAGTAATTGCAACGATATTTTCAGGATGGAGCTATTTAAAAGGTGGAAAAGATTTACTAAAGGACGCGTGAACATAAGGGACACTCCTTGTTTGTTTAGTTTTTCCAAAAGGAGATAAAATGACTAGAGATCAAGCTAAAAAAAGAATTGAAGAATTAAATAATTTAACGCAATATTATGCTCGAAAGTACTATGATGAAGATGAGTCTGTTGTAAGTGATTTCGAATATGATATGTTGTTGGTAGAACTTAAAAATCTCGAAAGAGAATTTCCAGAATTCGTCAGTCAAGAGAGTTTAACACAACATGTAGGAGGTCACGTAAAAGAAGGCTTTGAAAAAGTAGAGCATGAAGTGCCACTACAAAGCTTACAAGATATCTTTAGCTTTGAAGAATTAGAAGCATTTGACGAACGTGTTAAAAAAACATTAGAAGTAGACAAAATGAATTATGTCGTAGAAACGAAGATTGATGGCCTTTCTGTAAGTTTGGAATATGTCAAAGGAAATTTTGTAAGAGGAGCAACTCGTGGAAATGGATTAGTAGGAGAAGATATTACAGAAAATTTAAAAACTTTGTCACATATTCCTAAAACTCTAACTGAGCCAATAACAATAACGGTTAGAGGGGAAGTTTTTATTGGAACAGAAGATTTCGAAAAGATGAATGAAGAACGTTTGGTAAATGACGAACCGTTATTTGCCAATGCAAGAAATGCTGCAGCTCGGTTCTCTTCGTCAATTAGACAGTTCTATCACAGCTAAAAGACCACTAGATATTTTTATATTTAATGTACAAAAAAGTGAAGATGTAGAATTTAAGTCTCATTTGGAGTCTTTACAATATATGAAAAAATTAGGATTTAATGTGAATCCTGTTGTAGTCCCTGTTAAAAGTATTCCAGAAGCTATTCAAGAAATTGAGAAAATTGGTGAAAAAAGAGATGGATTGTCTTTCGGAATAGATGGTGCTGTTATTAAGGTAGATGATTTAAGACAAAGAGAAATTTTAGGAACCAATTATAAAACACCAAAATGGGCAGTTGCTTATAAATATCCGCCAGAAAAAAAGGAAACCGTTTTAAGAGAGATTCAATTGCAAGTAGGAAGGACAGGCGTTATTACACCTCTTGCTATATTAGATCCTGTTAAGGTTGCAGGTTCTACTATTTCTAAAACAACGCTTCACAATGAAGATTTTATCAAATCAAAAGATTTAAGGGTAGGAGATTATGTTGTCATCCAAAAAGCAGGAGATGTGATTCCAGAAATTGTAGAAGTGAATACTACTAAGAGAAATGGCAGTGAATGCGAATTTCATATGCCAAAGAAATGTCCTGTTTGCGGAGCAGATGTGGTAAGAGAAGAAGGCGAAGCTGCTTATCGTTGCATTGGTATTGAATGTCCAGCAAAATTGTTGCGTAACATCATTCATTTTGCTTCTAGAGAAGCTATGAATATTTTAGGTTTAGGAGATAATATTATTGAGGAATTGCTAGAAAGAGGACTTATTCATAATATTGCAGATTTATATGAATTAACAAATGAAGATTTTGAGTCTATGAAGAAAAATGGAAAAAAATTTGCACAAAATTTAATAGACTCTATTCATAATAGTCGTTCTAATGATTTATATCGTTTGATTACAGGGCTTGGTATTAGAAATATTGGAGTCAAAGCAGCCAAAAGTCTAGCAAAACACTTCAAAACCATGGATAATCTAATGAATGCAGAAATAGAAGAACTTGTTGGAATAGATGATATGGGAGAAATCATGGCTAAGAGTGTGTATGAATTTTTCCACGAACCTCAAACAATTGATTTAATCAATAGATTTAAAACTTTAGGATTGAATATGGAAGCAATTATAGAAGAAGGAATGGATAATCGATTTGAAGGAATGACATTTGTTTTAACAGGTGGATTAGAAGGGTATTCTAGAAAAGAAGCAGAAGACATAATAGAAAAACTAGGGGGCAAGTGTTCTGGATCTGTTTCAAAAAATACAACTTATGTACTTGCAGGAGAGGATGCAGGTTCTAAATTAGATAAAGCACAAAAGTTAGGAATTAAGGTGATTAGTGAGAAAGAATTCAATGAAATGATTGCACATTAGGGACGTTCTTCCAATGTGCAAGGGCGCACACTTAAAGAACGTCCCGGATGTGCAAAAAGAAGATTGGAGAAATAATGGAAATAAAAGATGGTTATACATTCGAAAAGTTTTTTGAAGATTTAAAAAACGGTTTTCAAATTTATTATACTTATATGGGGTGTAAATATTTAATTTATAAACTTACAAAGAATTGTTATAAAAACGAGTTAGTAGAAGCTCCACCAAAATGTCCTCACCAAAAAAAGGCTATTTTAACCTTGAAAAGAGTAAGAGAAATTTTTGAAGATATGACAGAACTGCAGTATAAGTTCGATGCCTAAATGTTGAAAAATGTTATGATGGATTAAAGGAGAAAAAATGAAAGTTGTTATATCATACGGTGAACCAGATTTAGATGGTGTTTCTTGTATGTATGCTTATTCAGAATTTTTAAATAAAAATGGGGAACAAGCAGGCTATTTTATCTTACATGAACCGAAACAAGAAGTAAGAATAGTTTGTAGCTTTTTTGGAATTGATTTAAAAAGTTTAGAAAAGAATGAAATATCGAAAAATGATAAATTTGTTGCTGTTGATTTGAATGGGAAAGATCAGATGGATGATATGATTGCAATAGATAATATTGTTGAAATCATTGATCATCATGGAATCAGTAAATGGGTTCCTTATTATACATCACTTCAAAGACTTCAAATAGATAGAGTAGGAGCTGCTGCAACGATTGTTACAGAAAGATTTAAATTATCAGGAATCATTCCTTCAAGAGAAGCTGCAATTTTATTATATTATGGAATCATTTCCAATAGTATCAATTTAAAGGCAAGTATCACCAACTCAAGAGATGTAGAAGCTTGCAAATGGCTTAAAAGTGTTTGTAGTAGTATTTCTGAAGAGAAGATTCAAGAAATATTTATTCGAAAATCAAGAATAGAAGATCAAAATTTAAGATTAGAAATGGAATGCGAAATACCACTTGTGCTTCCAAAATTTACAGTTATTGTAGCTCAATTAGAAGTTGCTAATCTAGAAACGTTTTTGAAAGATAAAAAGCAAAAAATAATTTCAATTATGCAAGAAGTAAAAGTAGAAAAGAAACTTGATTATATGTTTTGTAATTGTGTAGATATTCTAAATGGCTATATTAATGTAATAGCACCAGATAAAGATAGTAGAAACTTTTTTGAAAAAACATTCGGTTATCAATTTGATAAAACTGGAACTGTGCGAGTAGATAAAATCATTCAAAGAAAAGATATGACAAGAATTTTAAGAGAAAAGTATAATCCCAAAGAATTATAATAGTTAAAGAAAAACTTTAGGGAGTGTCCCTAATGTGCAAAAGGATGTAATGATGGATAAGTTGATGAAACCTGAAATCGAGGATGAAGAAGAGGAATTACAAGAAACCTCTTTAAGACCTCAAACGTTAAGTGAATATATTGGACAAACGAAAGTCAAAGAAAACTTGAAAGTTTATATTGAGGCAGCTCAAAAAAGAGGAGATAGTTTAGATCATTGCTTGTTTTATGGCCCTCCTGGTCTTGGTAAAACAACACTTTCTAATATTATTGCAAATGAAATGGGAACGAATATTAGAATTACCTCCGGACCAGCCATTGAAAAAGCAGGAGATTTAGCTGCTATTTTAACATCGCTTTCAGATGGGGATGTTTTGTTTATTGATGAAATTCATAGACTTTCTAGAGCCGTGGAGGAAATTCTTTATCCTGCTTTGGAAGATTTTTCATTAGATATTATTTTAGGAAAGGGACCAGAAAGCAAGTCTATTAGAATTGATTTGCCAAGGTTTACATTAATTGGAGCAACCACTAGAGCTGGTTCGCTTTCTACACCACTTCGTGATCGATTTGGCATCGTGGAAAGATTAGAATTGTATTCGGAAGAAGATTTGGCAACAATTGTCAAAAGATCTAGCAAAATTTTAAATATTAAAATTGATGAAGAAGCAAGCTTTGAAATCGCAAGACGTTCTCGCGGAACGCCTAGAATTGCGAATCGTTTATTAAAAAGAGTAAGAGATTATGCACTTGTTCTAGGAAATGGAAATATTGATTTAAAAATTGCAAAATTGGCATTAGATAAATTAGAAATTGATGAATTAGGATTAGATCATTTAGATAAAAGAATTCTAGAAACAATTATTCAAAAATACAATGGAGGACCTGTTGGGTTAGAAACATTAGCTGCAACAGTCAACGAAGAGGTTGATACCATTGAAGATGTTTATGAACCATATTTGATGCAAATAGGCTTTTTGGCAAGAACCCCTAGAGGAAGAACGGCAACAATGAGTGCTTATGAACATTTAGGGCTTGATTATTACGGCGCTAAAAATGATGGACAATTGAGATTATAAAGTAGGAGAAATTATGTTAAAATATTGTTTGATAGCAATTCTAACTAGTTTATTAGTGATAATACATATTTTAAAAAATAAATTATCTAATCATAATATATTCATAATGAAAATGATTGTAGTAATTGCACTTTTAGAAGTAACTCTTTTTAATATTAACACATATCGCGCAGATTTGGGAAATGGAAAGTATTTGCAATTTTCAAGAGAAGACTTGACGAAGATAACCAGTATGACATTAGAAAATACGCAATACATATCTATGGATAATTTAAATACGAAAGTAAAAACCATTTATTTAAAATTAGAAGGATTGGAAGAGAATCAAGTAATAGATTATGATATTTATTATGCGGATCAAAGTACTTCTAAAAGATATTTGGCTTCTAAAAACTATTGTGAAGAAGTGGAAAAAACGAAGTATGCTGTGATTTCATTATCACGGAGATTGCAAAATGATTGCCATTAATGTGAAGGATTCTAATGTTAAAGTAGCAGAAGTGATATTAAATGGAGAGGTCCCATTTGAGATCAATATTCCAAGAATGATAGGATGTATAGCAATTGTTTTATTAGTATATTCTTTAAAAGTAGGGGTATTTTGGAAAGAAGCTTATCAGTCAAAAAACTTTATGCAGAATTTGATTCTTCTTTTGATAATCAATCTAGGAATATTAGTTATATTTTATATCAACACCGGGTGTGGTAATAGGCAAACAAAAGATTTATATAATGATAATCTAGTAAAAGCATTATCCAAAGGAGAAGTTTCTATTAGTGATACACCAGATACTAGCAAATTAGAGGCATTAGAAAATCCTTATGATGCGATAGAAAGAGAAAAATTAAGTCGAAGAACAGATTATGTTTGGGATGCTGCCTATTTTCATCAAAAGTATTATGTCTATTTTGGAGCGATTCCAGCGCTTCTGTTTATGGTTCCATATTATTTAATAACGCAAAAGCTAATGTCTTCTGCAATGGCAACACTTTTGTTTAGTTTGCTTTCTATACCGGTATTAGTACTACTAACAAAGAAAGTATTTCAAAAATTTTGGAAAGAGTTACCTTTTCAATATATGGCTTTTAGTTCTTTGATGATGGTTTTAGGAACGATGTTAATATGGATTAACGTTTCACCAAGATTTTATGAATTAGTAACAGTAGCAGGATTCTTCTTTGCTATTCTAGGATTTTTACTTGTTTTGGATGCGGAGAAGAAGACAGATAATAAAATATCTTATCTAAAATTATGTTGCGGTTGTTTCAGTTTAGCTTTAGCAGTGGGGTGCAGACCAACGCAAATCCTTTCTAGTTTGCTGATTCTTCCTATTTTAATAAGAATATTTTTAAGAATCATACGAGAACAATCAGAGAGTAAAGATTTTCAAAGGAAAAGCTTCATAAAATTGATTTGTTCTGTTGCGATTCCTTATGCTTTTGTCGCAGGATGTATGATGAGATATAATTATGTAAGATTTGGAAATCCGTTGGATTTTGGAGAAAAATATCAATTAACGATTAACAATATGCAAGAATTAGCATTAAGATGGAATTTGCTTCCAACTGGAATTTTATGTAGCTTATTTGGACTACCTACTTTTCAAGGATTTTTCCCTTTCATACATGCAAATGGTAACTTAATTGATACGTTTGGATATTATTATGTAGAAGATATGCCAGGTGGTGTATTTTGTTTAGCACCAATTGCTTTCTTTTGTTTTGGAATGGGATATATTAGAAAAAAGACAGAAAATCAAGAATTGAAAAGCTTTATAACAACATTATTAATAGTAGGTGTGATTTTTGTATCCTTTATTAGTTTGAAAGCAGGTAGTACCGGAAGATACTTATTAGATTTTGCTTGGATATTTGTACTTGGTGGTATTTCTGTTTTTATGGAGATTTTACAAAGGTTAAAAACAGAAGAAGGTAAAAGAATTTTAGAAAAAATTTTTTATGGAATAGTTTGTTATACACTAATGATTCATTTATTATTAGGATTCTGCTCTATTGGAGGGAATTCTATGCGAAATACTTCTCCAAAGCAGTATTTTGATGCAGAGTATACGATTATGATTTTAAAATAAAAGGAGAAAATATGAAAAAAGTTGTCATCATAGGAGCAGGACCTGCTGGATTAACAGCTGGGTACGAGCTTTTAAAAGAGAAAAATAATGAATATGAAGTAATTATCTTAGAAGAATCAAACATGATTGGTGGGATTTCAAAAACAGTAAAATATCATGGAAATAGAATGGATATTGGGGGACATCGATTTTTTTCCAAAGATGATAGAGTGATGCAGTTTTGGAGCGAATTAATGCCAATTCAACGGAAAAAATTCATTTGATGACGAAATGTTAGGAAGGGAAAAACCATTAGTAGAAGGCGGACCAGATCCGGAAAAAGAAGATAACGTTATGCTAATTAGACAAAGGGTTTCAAGAATCTATTCTTTTAAAACATTTTTCGATTATCCAATTTCAATGTCTTTTGCAACCTTTAAAGCAATGGGATTATGGCGTACCATAAAAGCAGGTTTTAGTTATTTGATAACTTGTTTTCATAAACGTGAAGAAAAATCATTAGAAGACTTTTATATTAATCGATTTGGTAAGGTATTGTACCAGATGTTTTTCGAAAAATATACAGAAAAATTGTGGGGGCGTCATCCAAGAGAAATTAGTGCAGATTGGGGATCTCAGAGAGTAAAAGGAATTTCCATTAAAGCAGTTTTGAAAGATATGTTTAACAAATTGTTTGGCAAAAAGAATCAAGAAAATACGGAGACATCACTAATAGAGCAATTCTGGTATCCTAAATATGGACCTGGCCATTTGTGGGAGCGTTTAGCTGAGAAAAATCAAGAATTGGGTGCTAAAATTAAAATGGAACATAAAGTTTCTAAAATTCATTTTCGTAAGGGAAAAATCGTTTCTGTAGAATGTGAAAATGGTAAAAAGATAGAAGGAGATATTTTTATTTCTACGATGCCAATGAATGATTTAATTGCGGATTTTGAAGGAATTGATGTACCAGAAAATATACAAAATATTGCGAAAGGTTTACCATTTAGAGATTTTCAAACTGTTGGCGTGTTAGTAGATAAACTAAATTTAAAAAATGAGACAAAAATAAAAACATTAGGAAACATAGTTCCAGATTGTTGGATTTATATCCAAGAACCGGCTGTAAAGATGCTAAGAATTCAAGTATTTAATAACTGGTCTCCTTATTTAGTAGAAGATGCAAAAAATAAAGTTTGGATTGGAACGGAGTATACTTGTACAGAAGGTGATGAGTATTGGAAGATGAGTGATGAAGAGTTTTCTAATTTTGCTGTGGACGAGCTTGTTTCTATGAATATCATTCAAAAAGAACAAGTGTTAGAGGTGCATAGAGAGAAAATCAAAAAGGCGTATCCAGCTTACTTTGACACTTATCAAGAAATCGATAAATTAATTGATTTTGTAAATAAGATTGATAATTTATATTGTATAGGAAGAAATGGATAACATA
>Ga0310690_10006430_pt1 | contig 15439 bp, 17 predicted proteins | sample AusTroGonzalo_MG_2_FD_207661 | JGI IMG/M metagenome (GOLD analysis project Ga0310690, IMG submission 207661) | Bovine rumen microbial communities from tropical cattle in Woodstock, Queensland, Australia - Gonzalo_04 (v2) (version 2) | ecosystem: Host-associated > Mammals > Digestive system >... | reverse complement strand
AGTAAATCAAAGTTTAGATATATTGTTAGATAAGAATGCCCTTACCGTAGTAAAGAAAATAAATAAAGGAGATTTATAATGGCTACAGCAAATTCAAATATAATTAATGATTTAGGTGTTATTACAAAAATTCCTAATAAAATATTAAATGAATTAACTGATAAAACTGTTTTATGTATTGGTAGTGCAATACATGAAGCAATAAATGATGATGAAAAAGCATTATTATTAAATATTGGAATTGGAACATTAAGTATTGATTTAGTAGATATGCAATGTAAATTTATTCCAAGTAAAGATTTAAAAGCAACAATTAAAAGAAGTCTTGAAGAAAAAATTGATCCACTAGAAATTGAATTAGAACAAGCTTTAGTAGATAAACTAATTAGTATTTGTCAAGAGGTATTATAATATGATAGAAGAGACTAAACCTGAAACTGAATTATTAGAAGAAGAACAATCAGAAACAGATTTAGTCCCTATTACTGTTAATACAAGTGTGTTAGATCAAGAAGCGACTGAATTATTAAATAAGATTATAAAAGAAACTAGTCTAGCTAAGGTAAATGACTTAACAGAGCTATTTAACATAAATCAAAATAAAAAAACAATGGCTAGAATGGATAAGATGAGTAATCTTTTAGACTTATTGACTGATCGATTAATGGAAAGAGTTAAAGAAAGACCTGATGAAATGTCTAATAAAGATATATTAGATACTATTAAGGTTGCTACTGATACTATTGATAAAGGAAATAAACAAATTAATCAACCTGAACAAAGTCCTTTAATTCAAATTAATCAACAAGATAACTCAGTTAATATTGACAGTGATGGTGGAACTAAATTAAATAGAGCTTCACGTGAACGTGTCAGCCAAGCTGTATCTGAACTATTAAAAGGCATAGGTGTAAATCCAAATGGTGCTTTTGATTTAGATGAAAATGAAATTATTGATAGTGAATATGAGGAGACTAAATAATGACTGATATATCTGGTTTATTAAAAAAGTTAGGAATTAAAGGAAGTGGATCTTATGAAAATCACTTCTATATTATTCCAATAGCAAATAGTGATGACTATGCTAAGATGTATACATTATTAAGTGAAAAAGCAATTAATACTGAATATCCTAATTTTGGTAAAAATTCTAATAATGCTACCACAGAAATTATAAATTATTTTACATTAGATGATAATAATATTACATATAATATATTCTTAATTGCTAATTTTCAAGAAGATAAATATCAAGTAAGAATTGGAGAGCAATAGTGGAATTTGATTATGTAGCAACCAGAAATTTTGAAGAAACTTTAATTGTTCAAAGTATGGGAAATTGCTGTATTAAAGCAAAAAATATTAAGAATGAACTCTTCTATTTAAGAGTAAAATCTATTATGGGAATGGTGTATATTTTAAAAATTTTGCATGTTGATCCGCAATTAGATTATTTATTAGATAAATTTGAAGTATCATTTAAAAGTTTTAAATATAGTGAAAAAGCTATTAAAAAAGAAATTAGTCTATTTTTAAATAGTTTTGATAATGGTATTGTAGAAGCTTGTGAAGTAGAAGAGGAAGAGATGTTTAATGATTTGCCCAATATAAAAGAACATTATAAAAATTGTTAGGAGATAAAAATGCCAGCAAGAGAAGTAAAAAGATATTATTATGCTATATTAAATCAATATCTTGAAATGAAAGAATCATTAAAAGATTTTAATGAAGCATTTGAAAAAGGTTATTTTACTGAAGATCAACTTGAAAATGTAAAAGCTGATATTGCAAGATTAGAAGAAAACTATAATAGAGTTTCTTATATTATGTATTTATTAGAAATGCCTAATAGAAAAGAGAAACAAACAAAATATAAAAATACAAATAAAAACTTAGTTGAATATTTTAAAGTGCATAATGCTGATACAGATAGTGTTGTTTCTGAAAATAAAAGCTTATTAGATAGCATAAGAGAAGAATTAAAAACATTAACTAAAGATGTTACTAAAAAAATAAATAATGATCTAGAACAAGTTATTGAAGATTATGATGAAAAATATAGTTTAAAAAGTAAGCAAAATTAATTGCTTACTTTTTTAATATTTTATTAAATTAATAATTTATTAAAATATTGTATAATATAATAGTTAAGTAGATATAAAGGAGATTTTTATTTATATGGAAATTATTACTAATTTAGAATTATTACAAAACCCAGCTGAACCTTTAGTGTTTATTGAAGAAACGACTTATAACACTACAGAGGGTTTAGAAATTATCCAAAAATTAAAAGATACATTTGAAGAAAATCCTAATATTAAAGCATTAAGTGCGCCTCAAATTGGAATTAATAAAAGAATATTTGGAATTAGATATGATGATGGATTAAGATTCTTTATTAACCCAATTATTAAAGAAAAAAGAGAATTAGTTATTTATCCAGAAACTTTTGCAAGTATGCCTAATAATGAGATTCTTATAGGAAGACCAAGAGAATTAACAGCAGTATATTATACTGAAAACTTTAAGTTAGAAGATAATAAATTACTATGGCCTGCATCTCAATTATTCGATCAAATGAATAATGTTTTAGATGGAATAACACCAGATCAATTAGGTATGGTTTTTGAAACTTCAGAAGAAGATTCATTAGCTGATTTATTTAAAGCTTATAATGAAAATATAGCTTTAGGTGAAACTAAGGAGACTATGGAAAAAATAATTAATCAATTTATAGAAAGTTATAAACAATTTGTAGATGCTAAATTATCTGGACTTCAAAAAGATATTTCAGAAGATGATGAAATGCAAAAAACTTATAATCAACTTAAATTTACTGAAGATGTTATTAATGGTAGAACTAAAGTAGTTATTGATTCACAACCAAAAAATAGAGCTCAAAGACGTGCAGCTAATAAAGCAGTTAAAAAACAAATGAAGAAAGATCAAGCTCTTAAAGAAGTATTAAAAACAATACAAGACAAGACTAAGGAGGTTAATTAATGAGAAAAAAATTATCAGAAGATTATATTAAAGAATTCAGTGGAATGATTATTGGTATTATTGAAGTTTATGATAATGGAGATCGTGTTGCTATTGATTACCCTTCTAGATTTGTTTTAGGAGAATATATAAAACAATATGACCATACTATTGAATGGCCATCTAGACGTGTTATTGCTAGAGGGGATGTGACTTCTTCATTTATTTATAATAAAAAGAAAAAATAAGGAGATTTGTAATGAATCAACCTAAGCAAGATAAGAAAATTATAAGTTTAGAAATAACCTCAGAAATTAAGGAATTACTTAGAACTGAGGCTTTTAAACGTGATGTAAGTATTTCTGAACTTATTAGACAGCTAATTATTGATGCTCTTAAGGAGAAGAAATAATGGAAGATCTAAAAAATAAAAATATATTAGTTATTGTAGAATCACCTAACAAAGTTTCACATATTAAGGAATATCTACATAAAGCAGGATATACCAAAGTAGTTGTTATGGCTTCAGTAGGACATATTTCAAATATTCAAGATAATAAAGCAAGTTATAAAAATACTGGTATTTATCCAAATAAAAACTTTGAGATAGATTATGCAGTAACTGATGATAAAAAAGAAGTAGTAAAAAAGTTAAAAGCCTATTCTGATAATGCAGATTATGTTTATTTAGCCTCTGACCCAGATAGAGAGGGAGAACAAATTGCTTGGAGTTTAATTAAATTCTTAAATATACCAGAAGGTAAATATAGAAGAATGATTACTCATGAAATTACACCTAAGGCTGTAGTTAAAGCTTTTGAAAATCCTATTACTCTTGGTACAGATATGATCGAAGCAGCACAAGCAAGAGCTGCTATAGATAAATTAATTGGTTATTCATTAAGCCCAATTTCTAAAACTTATGTTGGGGCAAAATCTGTAGGACGTTGTCAATCTGCAGGCTTAAAAGTATTAGTTGATAGAGAACTGGAAATTCGCAATTTTAAGCCTGAAACTTACTATGATATATATTTATACTTCACTAAGAAGAAAACCAATTTTAAGGCTAAATATGTGGGTCTGGAAGGCACTTTAATAGATCACCTTAAAGATAAATCAGAAGTAGCAATAGTATTTAACCAATGTGATGGTGGAAAGTATACAATTAAAGACATTGTAAAGCATGAAAAACAAGAAGCAACTAAACCACCATTTAATACGCCAACATTTCAACAAGAAGCAAATAGTAAACTTGGCTTATCAGTAAAAGATGCTATGTCTATTGCTCAAAAGCTTTTTGAAAATGGTTTTATAACTTATATGAGAACTGATGATACTGATATGGCACCTGAATTTATTCCTGTATTAAAAAATTATATAGAAGCAACTTATGGAGCTAAATCTTATAATGAACCTAAAAAAGGGAAGAAAGCAGATAATGCTCAAGAAGGTCATGAATGTTTAAGAATTACTGATCCAACAATTACACCAGATATTTTTAATACAAAAGATCCAAATACTTTAAATCAAAAAGTATATAAAATTATTTGGCAAAGAACAATAGCAAGTGCTTTACCTAGTGCAATTATTTCAGAAACAACTTATGTTATAAATAATGGAAAACACTTATTTAATATGATTTCCAAAGAAATCTTAGATGAAGGCTATAGAAAAGTTTATTCATACAAAGATGATGAGGCTAAAGATGATGATAATGAAATTGTAAAAGAAACATTTGAAAAAGGTGAAGAATTACAAGACACCAAATTAGATATGACTGAAAAACAAACTCAACCAAGACCTAGATTTAAAGAAGCAACATTTATTAAAGAATTACAAAAACTAGAAATTGGAAGACCATCAACTTATGCAACTATTGTTGAAACAGTATTAAGTCAGTCAAGAGGTTATTGTGAGTTAGATTCTAAAACTAAACAAATGATACCTACAGAAAGAGGTATTCAATTAATTGGTTTCTTAGATAGAGCATTTTCTAATTTAATTAATCTAAATTATACCAAAGAAATGGAAGCAGATTTAGATAAGATAGCAAATGGAAAATTAAATAAATTAAGCTTTTTACAAGAGTTCTTTAATAACTTAGAAACAAGCATTAAAAATAATACAGAAGCAAAGACACAAAATACAGATTTAATCTGTCCATTATGTGGTGCTCCAATGGTCATAAGAAGAAATAAATGGGGCAAAACTTTTGCGGGATGTTCAACATATCCAAAATGTACTGGGATTATTAACCTGAAGGAGTAATCCCAGGTAATTTTTACCTAAAAATAGTTAATTAAATGCTAAATTAATTAGTTTGAAAAAATAATAAAAGGAGTATATTATGCCAGCTGTTTTAACTGATTATGAAAAACAAGTAGGTTCTTCTTGGTTACAAACTTTTAAAGCTCTTAATAGTTTACAAGGAAATCCTACAGATTCAATAGTAACACCTTTATCTGGATTAGTTACTGAAAAAGGTAAAGGTAAACTTTCAAGTGCGGATCAATTAACTCAATTATTTAAAGACTGTAAGACTATTGGAAATTATATTATTAATAAAAAATGGCCTACAAATACTGATAATTTTGATGAAGCATTTGAAAATATTGCAAATAAGTATGAATTTGTAAATACTGCAACTAGTGAAATTAGTTCTTTAAGTGGAGAACAATTAGCAAGAGTAATTGCTAAGTTCTGCAATAAAAAAAATATTATATGGTCTATACCTAGATATTTTAGTACTTTCCAATTAGATGATTTTACAAATAATACTTTCTTTGGAAAAGCACTAAAAGAATTTGGTTGTATTGAAGGTATTGATCCAGATGCAAATACTGCAGTAAATACAAACTCTGCTCATCCTGATGTTGATTATTCTGTTAAACAAAATGATCCAGATACTCAAGCACAAGCTTCTACTCCAGATCCTGCCGCTAGTCAACCTCAACAAGCTCCAGCTCAACCTGCACCAGATCCACAACCTCAAATGAATATTCCAGATCCATTTGCAAATGCTCCTACAGCTAATAACTATGGTGCAAATACAACTGCTCCAAACTCTCCTGTATCAAATTCAGGAAAGCCTGTAAGTGCATTTAAGAGTCAAGGTAGTTTAGTAAGTTCTCAAAATATTAGAGATATTAAAAATAATAGAAAAGAACCTATGAAAGACTGTTATAAAATTGTAGATAAGGCTAATACTAAAGCAACTAATGGTAAGACAGAATTTAGAGTATTTGTAAATCCATTTACTATTAGTTATAAAGGTAAGATAAAAGGTGGAATTACAGATCCTCAAGGAAATCTTACAAATGTAGTTCGTTTAGGTAGTTCAAAAGATTATATTGACTGTGTATGCTATTTTAAAGATAAAAATGCTGCTGAAACTTTTAAGAATTTAGTTGAACAAGATTTAAATGCCAATAAAATTATAATTACTAAAAGAGGCCCAGGAACACTTCAAGTACCTGATTTAGAAGTTCAAAGATGTAAATCATCAAAGTCTGGTTACTTTGAAATTGGAACAGTATATGGAAATACATACATTGTAGCACCAAAAGCAAATGAAAGTTTAGAAACTGAGGAGAATGAATAATGAATAAAGAATTAAATGAAAAAGAATTAGAACAAGTAGCCGTACTTGATGCTGATAAAGTTGATGCTGAAGACATCTTAGATAGTTTTCAAGAACTTATTGCTAATGAAACTGCTGCTAACGAATCCTTAGAAGAAGGAGAAGATTTAACAGAAGCTATCGGTACTGATAGATTAAGTACTTATGCACAAGAAGTTAAACAATGGGCAGATGCTTTAAATGTTCAACAAATTGATATTGTAACTACAAAAACTGAAAATAAAATAGTTAAAAGCTTAGTAGATTTATTTAAAACTACTGCTTCACAAATAAAGAGAAACAATGTTTTACATAAAAAATTACCAGGACTAAAAGTATCGGCAAGTAATGATTTCTCATATCCAAGTGCTCTTTTAACTGGTCTATCTGGTATTGGTAAAACAGCAATAGTTTATGAAGTTGCAAATATTTTAGGACTACAAGTACATTTATTTAAGCCAAGTGCTTTATCAAAAACAAATACAATTGGACTAAACTATGTTGTTGATGTTCCTGTTAGAGATGAAAATGGTAATATAAAGAAAGATGCTAATGGTGAAGTTATTACTCAACCAGAAAACATGCCTATTACTTCTAAAATTTGGGACACTATAAATGAAGCACCTTGTATCGTTCTTTTAGACGAAATGAACCGTGGTGTAAGTAAAATTGATCCATCTGTAATAGACGCTATAATGGGTTTTGTTGATGACCACATTTTACCACTAAATAATGATATAGAAGATAAGACAAATTATAGATTTTTCCCTAACTTAGTCGGTGTTATTGCAACTATTAACCCTTCAGGTAAAGTATTTAATGATGTAGCTGAACTAGGAAATGCATTAATTAACCGTATGAAAGTTAAGTTCAATGTAGAACCTTTAGTTGGACCTTGGGCTAAATATACTATAGATAGTCTTGAAGAAACTAATAAAGAAATAATTAACTCTGGAGTTGTAACTGCAGATGAAAGTGATGCAGAGAATAAGGTATTGTTAGATATTATTAGAAAAAATATGTTCTGTATTTCTCTTGTACGTAGACTTGCTGAAAATGCAAAGTTAAATAACGGATTCCATTTTGATACTGAAGAAGAAATTATAAAAAATAGAACTTCTGCTTCATCTAATGATAAAAATAATAAAGACTTAAACCCTCGTTCTTTAAGTGCAATTCTTGGAGATTTAGTAACAGGAGATGTTGACGAATTTAGAAAATTAGTAAATGAAACCGCATTCTTCCCAGAATCTAAAAATAGAATTGAAACTGCGTTACGTAATTTCACAGCACAAGATAAAGCTTCAATTTCTAATTCTATCTTTGCTCAATTAAAGAATGTTAAACCAGTTAAAGCTACTGCAGGGCAAAAACAAGAAATGGCCAAAGCAGCTAAGGTTACAGTAGATGATATTTTAAACTTTAATAATCCTGATTTAGCAAATCTTTTTGGAGATCCAAATATGGGTGCAGCTGTAAATAATATGAATACTACTCCTCAAACAGATGCAGCACCTTCAAATAATAATATATTTGGTAATTCAGATGATGATCTAGATTAATGTTAAAGGAGACTTGTTATGAAAATTCTTAAAGAAGAATTAATAACTACAAGAGCAAGTGAATTAAAATTAATGATTATTGATAATTTATTAGATAACGGGTTTGTCAGTTATGCTGACATTCTCCGTTTATTCAATTTTCAAATAGATTCGAGTGTACCAACTGCATGTATTGATAATGAAGTAGTTAAGGTAGGAACCGGCTTTCTTGATATTAATGATAAATTTACTAGAGAAAAATGTCTTAATCAATTAAATGTTATTTTAAGACATGAACTTTTACATTATTTATTACAACATATAAATCGTTCTAAAAAATATTTAGACAAAGTTATTTTTGCAAGACAAAAAGAAGAATTTAAAACTAATTTTGGAAAAGAATTAGATGAAATATATGATAAACCATTAAAAGATTTTCCAGAAGATTTACAAAAAGCTATTGTAAAGGCTAAAATTGAAACTGTTGTATTCCACAGTAAAACTGTAGATAATACTGCTGCAGACTACGAAGTTTCTAAATATTATGATCCTGAAGATATTGAGCTAATAAAAAATATATATTTAAATGGAGAAATAGTTAAAGGACTAGTTCTTGAACTAGACAGACCTTCTTGGGTAAAGCTTAACTATGAACAATTACTTACTGAATTAATGAAAGAACATGAGAAAGTTATTGATGATTTAACAGATAAATATATGCAAGACAAAGATAATGAAAAAGAAATTGATGTTATCAAGGATGTTCATTCACCAGACTATATAAAAGCACATAATGATGCAGTATCTAAGTATAATAGTTCAAAATATTCAGACGAAGAATTGTATGATATAATGAATAAATTATCACAATTAGAAGATGGTGAGGACTTATAATATGAATAGACAAGAAATACAAGCAACAATAGATGCAATTCAAAAAATTTTAGATGCAAGAGAAGCTTGGAGATATGCTAAAGCTCATGAAAATGATCCTGTACCTCCAGTACCTCCTATTGATATTGATCAAGGTGACGGTCCAACTCCAATGCCAGTAGATCCTAATCTACTTCAACCTAAAATGCCACCTATGCCCGGTGATCAAGACAAAAAAACAAAGTATAATGATCCTAATAATCTAAGAGATCAAATAAAACAAGTTGATATTGATGGTGTAGATACAGATGTTAAACCGCCTACATCACAAGGTGGAGATCCAGACGACTCTAATAATTCACAAGATCAGCAAAATAATGATCAAAATCAACAAAAGAATGATGATAAGCAAGATTCTGATCAAAATAAAGACAATAAAGATAAAAAAGATAGTCAAGATGATCAAAAATCAGGCTCATCAAACAAAGCAAGTGATGGCGATGAAAAAGATGATGACACAAAAGACGATCAAAGCTCAGGAAATGGCTCAAATAGTGACTTTACCGAAGATCAATTAAAAGCATGGAATGAAATTATGCGTAAATTTGATAATGTTAATGCTTTTACAGAAGATGATTTAGATGAACTTATAAAAAAATTACAAAGTGGTCAAACTACTTTATAGAAAGGAGTGCTAATATATGGCATTTGATACAAAAGAAAAACAAAAAGCAGCTATTGAAGCACTCAAAGCATTAAAAGCAGCTTTTAATGGTAAATATGTATTACCGCAAGAAGTTAAGGATAAAAATGATGCAATATCAGACATTAAAAAGAAAAAAATATTTCCAAAAGGCACTATTTGGACTAATAATTCTAATACTGATGAATTAGAAGGTAAATCTGAAGAAGAACAAGAACAAATTAAGCAAGATCAAGAAGCACGTAAGCAACAACTTAAGGATTTATCAGGTAAAAATGATGATGGAACTGTTGATAATGATAAAGTTAAGCAAACATTAGATAATTTTAAAAATGATATTAACAGAAGAACTGATATGGCAAAAGAAAAAGAAAAAGAGCAAGAAATTATTGAAAAACAAAAAGAACAAATTGAAAAAAATGAAAGACTTGCTCGTTTTGACTGCTACGATTTTGATGCTTACTTTAAAAATGACTTAGAAAATACTATTAAACAACAAATAGAAGATTGGCACAATACAGAAAGTTATGAATTGCCAGATGAAGAGTATATAGGAACTAGAATTATATCTCCAGGTGTTTGGGCAGAACAAAATGAACTAGATACTCCTGTTATTGCAATGTTTATTGATATTTCAGGATCATTTGATCAAAAATTAAGAGATTTATCTGCTGATACTATTGAATATATTTTAAATACTTATGAATTCAAAGATAATAATACACCACCTGAATTACGTAGTATAATTTATTATTTTGGAGATAATTTACATAAAACTGCATTTAATCCAGACACTAATAAATTGTTAAAACCTACAGTATCTGATGGTAGTACAGGTGCTTATCCTAAAATTATTGAAAAACTTAAAGAAATTAATGCAACAGATGTATTAATTTTTACTGACTTTGACTTTGCTGGTTATACTCAACCAAGCAGCACTATAGAAATTCCAGGTGTATGTTGGTGGTTATTCCCAGATAGTATATTAGGTAGTGGTGCTAAAGCAACAATGGATAAAATATGTCAATATATTAAGACTACAGATCCTACTAATGTTAGACGTTATGTTATTCCAGCTGATAAAATGTGTAAAGGTTAAAATAAGAGGTGATATAATATGAAAATTCAAGAATCAAAAGAAAAATTACCAATTACATTTATTACTAACTTTATTGAAACTGGTTGGAATATTATTGGTAATCTAAAGGCAGATAAAGATGCAATATCTTCTAGTTATTCTAAAACTAAAGAAGTAAATGAAATTATTCAAGACGTAATCGATGCTTATACTGTAGCAGTTTCAAGAATGACTGGTGTTGTTCAAGATAAAGATTATTTAGATTATGAAATCAATGATTTAACAGAACAAGTAGAAAAAGCTAAATCAAAAGCATTATCTGAAGGTTATTTAAATGAAGATGTAAATATTAATATAGACAATGTAAATGTTAATGTTGATTCAAATAAAGAAACAGAAGATGATTTTAATTTTGAAGACGATGACTGGTGTGTTGATTTTAGTGCAGATGATGATCCAGTAGCAACTGATGACCTTATTTGTGATTTTGGAGCTCCTGTTCTTGAAATTGAACCTGAACCTACTATGGTTCAAAAGATTCTTCAAAATAGAAGAGAATCAACAACTCCAGATATGACTGCAGTTCCTCAACCAACAGCTGCAATAGTTCCAGATAATGATGATTTTATTTGTGAATTTGAAGATGTTGACATCAGTGATAGACCAATGACTGATGACGAAATTGATAAAGAGCTTAAGAAATATGCTACAAAATAAAAAATTAAATAAAATAAGCAAAAGGCATAGATAATATGCCTTTTTATTTGCTAAATTATTCGATGGGCTTGTATGGTAGTCTTATCCTTTCAATACTATACTAGCTCATCCTTGAATGATAAGAATAGGAGATCTTTATGGCTGATAAAAAGAAAAAAATTAAAGTAACTCATACTATGGGCTGTATTCCTTACAACATAGATCAATTTAACAAAAGAAACGGAACAAATGATAATAATAACCCAACTCCTAAAATGATTAAAACTGATGCTGAGTTTGTAGCTGCAGCTAATGATAATAATTATGGTTGGATTTTTAGTAGCAATACTGGAGAAGCTACTGCTAATATGTCTGCTGATAGTGGATCAAATGCATCTGCAGGTGAAGGTGGTGGATTAGCTGAAGAAAAAATGCATGTATCTAAGAATGGATATGGAATGTCTATTGAAATTCCAGGAGATATTACTTTAATACCTACTGCTACTGTTGCAAATTTTATTAAAAGATTAAAGCCACAAGAAGAATTTAAAGTAGGATATATTACTGTTTTATTTAGTACTGAAGGGAAAGTAAGAAATGTTGAAGATTACATAACAGTTTTAAAGTGTACTAAGTTCACAGGTTGTACTGGTATTGATTATAGAGATGCTGAAGTAGTAGATGATGAAATTGTTCAAAATCAAGGAATAAGCGATCGTGCTAAATTTCAACAAGATAATCCAGACGGTCAAACAGACTATGGATATGATAAATATGGTAATAAATATAATACTAATAATGATAGAGTAAAAAGCGGTAAAGACATATATAGACGTGAGTATGGTGAAATTAATAAAACTGTTATTCAAAAAACCGCTAAAGTGTTAAATCCTGAAACAAATCAAGAAGTTTCTACTAGATTGGATACTATATTATTTTATCAAACACCAAATTCAACTCCTGAATCAATTTATTATGTTTGTTTTGAAGCAAACAGTAGTAACTATTTAAAAATTAAAGATTTAAATGAATTATCTGAATTAGTCAAAAAACAATATCCTGCAAACTCTAAACTTGCAGATAGAATTGAAAAATTAATTAAAAAACAATATACCATAGCTCATGCTATGCGTACTTCAGTTTCAACTAATGAGGTAACAGATTCAGATGAAAGTACAGATAGTACAGTAAAACCTGCTGTCAGAGCATTATACACTAATCAAATATATTATCTATCTACGGGTACTCAAGAAATTGGTGATGATTTATCAGAAGCTTTATTATTAACTGAAGAAACTAAGAGATATGTAAAACGTTATTATATTAGACCTCAGAATATCGTATGTTCTAATAAAGAAGAAATTTTAAAAGCTTTAATTGAAATAGGTGATGAAAACTGTTCAGTGTATTCATTAAAGAGTTTATCAGATCACGATGATGTTCATTTATTAACAAATAAAGATATTATATATTACTACGATAATGGTATTTTATATGATAAAAATCATGTTAAAGTTATGGACTATGAATTAGGCCCTAAACATGAAGAAGAGAGAAAGAAGTTTAACCAAGAAGGTGACAATATTTCTACAAAAGATTTAGCAACTGAATATGACGATAGATTAACTATGGTTGATGTTCAAAATGATGACACAATTAAAGTAGGAGGTTCTAAAGTGGAAAACTTAGAATTACAGGAAGCTCAAGGAAGCAAAGACATTAAATATTATGAAAAAATGTTTGAAAAAGAAGATAGAGATTCAATTATAGCTGATGCAAAATTTATTGTTAAACAACTACATAAAGCTGTTACTATAGAAGGTTTATCAGGTGAAGAGTTATTAAACAAGAAAAAGCAATTAATTGATAATCAAATTGATAGTTATAAAAATATTGCTAATGATGATATTCGTAGATATGGCGCACAATATTTAAAAGCAGTTGTTGAAAAGATTATTGCAAATGCTCCAACTGTCGGTGTAGCTATTCTAAAAGCTGCAGGTGCTAAACGTGTTATTAATGGTGGTAGAAGAAATCAAGCAAATAAAGCAGCGGCTCAAGCTATTGCTAAAGACAATAAAACAACTTTAAAAGACTGGTTCCAAGAACATACAACAAATATTAGATTTAGTTTCCCTGCTTACACAGGAGAATCAACAATAGGCGGACCTGGTAGATGGTCTGATGCAGATATAAATAAATTCTCTGCTAATTGGGAAGGTGAATTTAATGGATTTATTCAAGTAGTTAAAAATGCTACTGAAGGCGGAGATTATGTATTTAGAAATACTGATACTGAAGCTGATACTAATTATCCATTCTGGCATAGATCTGGCAAAATAACATTCGATACTACTATTGAAAATGCACCTCAATCAGTTCAAGATTTTATTAAAGCTTTAAAATATAATAGTTCAACTGAAACTGATAAAAAACCTTGGGATGAGATGTTAAAATCTAATGTTGTAGATAGCTTTGCTGTTTGCTGGGGAGTATTAGAGTTATTTAATTTCGATTGTAGTTTCTACAAGATTAAAAATAATGCTCCTGCATTTACTGATCAAGATGATGACAATACATTTGATCAAACATTTGAATCTTATAATGCTTATGGTCAAAAATTAGTTGAAGGTAAAGCAGTCGGAGAAATATGCTGTATTTGCGGTAGAGAAATAGATGGTTATGGAAATAATCCTGAACCATATAAATCAGCAGAAAATGGTGAAAGATGTTGCGATCCTTGCAATATGAAGTTTGTTATTCCTGCAAGACTTGCTGCAATGAACTTAGAAAAAACTAAGGGAAAAGAAGGAAAAGAGGAATAATAGAAAGGAGACTTTTATGAATCCTAATATTAAAGTACCAAAAAATAAATTTTGGGAATCAATTGAGAAACATGATATTTTAAATCCTAAACTTTTTGGAGATGATGAATTATTAAAACCAGAAGTATTAGATAAGATAAAAGCTATTGTTGCTGAGTTTTCCAATGGTTTAGCAGAAGATGATATTGAGCTTCCAATTGAAGAAGTAATCATTATAGGTTCTAACGTAAGTTATAATTATTCTAAAGATAGTGATTTAGATGTTCATATTATTGTAAATACAGATGAATTAGATTATCCAGCAGAAATATATGATAAATTATATTCTGCATATAGAAGTTTATTTAATAAAAAATTTGATATTGAATTTTATGATATTCCTGTAGAACTTTATGTTGAAACAGGAGATCTACCAAGAGTTAGTAACGGTGTTTATTCCGTTACTGACAACTGCTGGATCAAACATCCTGTGCAACAAAATATTCCAGATATTGACTTAGACGAATTTAATAAAATATTTTCTATTTGGGAAGATAAATATATTAAAACTAAGGCAGAAAATACTGTTGAAGCTGTAGATCAATTTATTACAGATGTCTATAATTTAAGAAAGCAAGGTTTAACTACTGGTGGTGAATATTCGGAAGAAAATCTAGTATTTAAAGAGATTAGAAATTTAGGTTATTTAGATGAATTAAAAGAACTTAAAAATGTATTAACTTCTGAAGATTTATCTCTATATGATGATGACTTTGAAATTATTGATTATACAGAAGATGATGAAGATGATACACCAGAATTAGATGATGTTTTATTTGAAATGATAGATAATAAAGATCTATATGAATATAGAAATAAAATAGCTAGAATTGCATTTAATCAACCTATAATTCAACCTAATGGTAGATTTACTATTTATAATGTAAGACAAGATGATGTTGATAGTATTGTGGCGAGATTAAGACAAGAACCTTATATCGAAGCTGTTCATTCAACTCCAGGAAGATTTGATTTTAGTCCATCTTCATTTATGCATGGTATGCCTTCAAAAAGATTATTTACAATTTCTGGTATAATAAAAAATTAAATTAATTGAAAAAGGCTTAAATAAGCCTTTTTTTA
>Ga0310690_10006429_pt1 | contig 15439 bp, 19 predicted proteins | sample AusTroGonzalo_MG_2_FD_207661 | JGI IMG/M metagenome (GOLD analysis project Ga0310690, IMG submission 207661) | Bovine rumen microbial communities from tropical cattle in Woodstock, Queensland, Australia - Gonzalo_04 (v2) (version 2) | ecosystem: Host-associated > Mammals > Digestive system >... | reverse complement strand
GGCGGGAAAACTCCCCGATTTTCAACTTGTTTTTACCCATAACAATTCGTGCACTTTTGTTATTCGCCAGCAAAGATAATACATGCCGTAGGGTACGAGTCAAGAAAAAAGTTAAAAAACTTGCTTCGTTCTGAGATAATGCCCTTCTTGCACGGCGGCAAACGTGGCTATAGCAGCAACGATGGAAATCGGAATCATTGACCAGAACATTGTCGGCACCGTCAGGAAAAGCAGGAAACCGGTCAGCTTGTTGGCCCATGTATGAGGAAAACAGAATCGTTTGCAGATGACCAGTGCCGATACCTGGTTCACCATCTTGATGATGACAATCATCCCGGCCCAGATCCATAGCCATACAGGAATCTTCAGTGCCGGAAACAAGCGGATGGCGCAGCAGGCCACGAATACGATGTCGGCCACACTATCCAAGACGGCTCCAGTTTTGCTTTCTGCTTGAAGGTTCCTGGCCAGCCAACCGTCAACCATATCACTGATGCCACACAGCGCATAGAGCGCCCAGAACATCCATCCGGCCACATCGCAAAACAACAGGCCGATAGAGCCTGCTATCCTGAGTACAGATATGACATTCGGCAAATGCTTCATGCCTTCAGATTCTCCTTCGCCTGAGGACTGTTCTGCGAGACAGTTCCGGCCTTCGGACGTTTCGTTATCCTGAAGGTACATCGTTCTCCGCCTCGAAGTATCGTATTCTCAACCCGAACATCGAATTGGCTGTCCGGTTCAAGTTGCGACAAGATATATAGAATGCTCTGTCGCGAGCACTCACACTGCTGCGGATGGTTTCTCAGCCCACATTTAACTTTAGGGCACGTACATTCCAGATAACTCAGTTCATAAATCTTCCCTGGCTCAATCACTCTACCCGTATAGGACTTGTTGTTGTACCCTTCCGTATAGATTCTGTCAAAATCCCCATTATACTTGGCATATATTTGCTTATGTATCTGGAAAACATGATTTTTTACACATTCGATGGCTTCTTCTCTATAGCACATACCTTTGTTTCATTACTTTTGCGTAAACGAACCAATCTCTATTAAATTTCCATCGGGATCGGCCACATAGCAGGTGCGCTGTCCCCAAGGCTCTGTAGTGGGAGAAAGAACGGAGGCGGCACCATTCGCAAGCGCATGCCGCCCAGCATCATCTCCACGTTAGGCTGGATGCCGTCCCAATCGGTGGTAAAGCCGAAGGTCTTCGTGTAGAAATCTACTGTCGCTTTGTTGTCGCGGGTGAAAATCCCCACGGTGTTGAATTTGAATCTTTCTTTCATTGTCTTTTCTCCTCGCATCTAAGTTTTGATGATTATTCTATGGGTATCATCACGCCGCACTGGTAATCGGGGGATTCGATGTCGGTGCCGTTGTACCATTCCATCGTCATGGCGTTCAAGGGACAGCGGAATTCCGGGTGCTGTGGCAACCACTCCTTATAGAACATCTGGTACTGCTGCTGGAAGGCTTTCATACCGCCCTCGAAAAGAACCTTCAGCCACTTACCGCTGCGAATGGTGAAGAGTCGCATACCCTCAGGCACGCTGCCACCCTTATAAACACCGCCAATCACGTAGGTGAAAGTCTTGCTGCTGCAAGCACCGAAATTCTGTTCGGCACAGGTCATGCAGTTGTGGTTAGGGATGTCACAGGTACAGAGTCCGAACTCGCCAACGCCGTTATCGATGGCTGCTTGTTGAAAGGCATCTGGCGTCTTGTGCTCCATAAACACTGGTTTGATGATTCTTTCCACATACTCGCTCCAGAACTTAGGGCACTCTTCCTGTCCTTTACAGAATGCGATTTCCTTGGCCATACCGATAATCTGTACATCGGCCAATGTAATAATCTCATGTTTCATCTTTCTTATTATTTATTTGTATTTGTACTCAAAAAAATAGAAGTCCGTCCATCCGGTGTTCTCGGCATAGAGGTGCTGCTTGCCGCGATAATCGAAGCCTAGACACTTGTATATCTTGTGAGCAGGCGTGTTCGATGCGAGGGCATCGAGACGGACAGCCTGCATGCCTTTACTCTCTGCCATACGGATGGCCTCGCGAATCATCTCCGAGCCGATGCCTTTGCCTTGGCTGTCAGGACTAACGGCAAGGATATGAATCACAGCCACCTTGTTGTCGTCCACCTGCTGTGTCCATTCTATTGCATGATAGTCCTCGCCCTGATACATCGTGATAGCCATCGCGCCAACGATGGCGTCACTTTCTCTATACAGATACATGCTTCCCTCATCGATATAGGCCTTAATGCTCTCAACCGTCGGGTGCTTGCCCTTGCTCCATCGAGCGTATGTTGCCATCTTTAGAGTACGCTCCGTCACATCATCATAAAAGGCGATGATGGCGTCAAAATCGTTTTGTGTTGCTACGTCTAATCTCATAATTAATCTGTTGCTAATGCTATTTTCATCAGTACTCTATTAGTTTCTTCACCTCACAGCTTTGAACTCCGTTCGAGCCTGCTCACGCTAAAACACAGCCTTTGCTTTCGTAGTAGGCCAGCATCTCCGGCAGTTTCTTCCGGTCGTAACTGGTGATGCAGTCGGAGAGAACATGCACCGTGTATCCAGCTTTAGTCATATTGAAACACGTCGATTTTACGCAGCCCGTAGCATCAGCACCTGCTACGTAGAATTCATTAATGCCATTTGCTGCAATGAAAGCAGAAAACGCCTCGCTCGTAAGGGCATTGCTCTTCGTCTTCACGAAGATGTTGTCCGACACGACCTTCATCTCTGGCACCAGTTCCTCGCCTTTGCTGCCAGGCTTGAATGTCCGTGTGCCAGCCGTGATGTTGTTATGCTTGATATAGACCACGTGCATATCCTCGGCTACAGCCCATTCGATGGCAGCATTGATTTTGTCGATAATGTCTCGATAGTGTTTGGTGATGTCGTTCTGAATGTCGATAACGACAAGTGCCTTGCTGCTCATTGTTTACTCAATCACAAAACTACGGGGATAGAAATCACTGTAGAAACGGCCGTCGGTGGCGGTGAATTTAAGGACACAGTAGTTAGGGTCGGTGACGCCGCCGGGATAGTATTCCGTGTCACCGTCGCGCCAGATCCTCTCCTTTGAGGCGGCATCCGTAAGCACCTCCATTGTCCCTCGCAGCATCATACCCTTGAAGCCTTTTGCGTCGCAGAAGTAGATACTTGCTTTGGGGTTGGCTTTGTAGTGGGCTACGCGCAGGGAGAAGGTATTGGTGGTAAAGTAGAAAACTTTAATTCCCTCGCGTTCGCGGGGCGAGAGCATGGCTTTTGTGCAGGGATAACCTTCATTATCCACGGAAGAAATGAAGGCGATAGGGAGCGCATCGGCCATTTGACCGATGAGTTCCTTCACGCCGGAGAGAGCGGGATTCTCCGTCATGGAGTCCGCAAGTGTCAGCTCCTTGCGCCAGCGTTTCAGGTGGGGGAAATACAGCTTCATCTGGCCGATGTACTCCTCTTTCGTGATGGGCTTCGGCAGCCCTTTGTTCACTTCGCCCACAAACTGGGCGCAGTGCTCGATCATTTCCTCCATCGTGCACTCTTGCAGGAACTTCCCGTCCTTATAGCAGTAGATGCAGTAATCTTCATTCTTGCTCCCGTCGGCATTGGTGCCGAGGACTTCTTCCGTGAGCGGCATTCCGCAGCTCTGGCAAAACTTCATTTCCATATCATTTTTCTTTGGGTTCAATCTTGGCTATAAGTGCCGGGGGAACGGCTTCTAAAGTCTAAGTAATCCAGCAGCCTGGTTCATGGCGCCAGTAACAAAGATAAATCATTTTCCTTCAAAGGTCAAATGCATTTTTGTCGGATTAAACCTGTTATTTCAGACAAAACTCGTTGGAAAAAAGTATCTTTGTTCCCAGTACCACATTTTCTCATGAAACACGGCCTTGCATACACTGTCATCCTTTTCTGCTGTCTGACCCTCTTCCCGTCGTGCGGCAAACGGCAGGATGGCACCCCCGTCCGCATCGGTATCGCCTGGCGCGGAGACGATACGGCCATCACCTACACCAGTACGCTGCAGAGCGTACGGGAGGCGGGAGCGATTCCCGTACCGATGCCGCTGCTGAAGTCGCCCTTTATGGAATACGAAGGGGATCAGCTGCTGGCACAGTATACCGATGAGCACGGCATTGTACTGCAGGAGTATGCCGACAAGGTGAAGGCCAATCCCTTTGCCGGGCAGGATATCGCCAGTCTGCTCAACGGTTTAGACGGACTTATCTTCACCGGCGGTTCAGACATCAGTCCCTCGTTCTACAAGACCCCCGAGCCCTGGCACGGAATCGAGGCGGAAGGCAACTGCGACGGACGGCGTGATGTGTCGGACTATATCCTGATGAGGTGGTGCCTGGAGAAGGAACCGACCCTGCCGGTATTATGCATCTGTCGGGGGATGCAGATGCTCAGCATCGTTTCAGGCGCACAGATGATACAGGATCTGCCGACCTACTTCGAAGCGCAGGGGCTGCCCTATTCCGGCGAGCACCGCATAGAGGCGACGGCTGACCACGGACGTGACTTTGCCGTGCACGATGTCTCAGTTACGAATCCGGCTTCACTGATGCGACAGATAGCAGGCAGCGAGACGGTCCGCAAAGTGCCGTCATGGCACCATCAGGCGGTGCTGAGCGTGGAGGGGACTTCGCTCAAGGTGACCGCTGTCACCAAGACGAGCGGCATCGACATCATTGAGGCTGTGGAGCGTACCGACAAGCCCTTCTTTATTGGTCTGCAATACCATCCCGAAGTGGCGGTGTCCAAGCATGCCAACGGTGCCGCCGATGCCTCGCGTTTCATGGATTACGAGAGTGCCCTTTGCTATTTCCGCGCCCTTGCGAAAAAGGGCGATTAAGCGTTTCCCTTATTTCTTCAGCGAGCGTTCCGCAAGACGCATTGAGAGCATGGCCACGGGCATTTCTTCGACGGCAGCGGCCAGGGAGCCCTCCGTGTCCGTCCACCAGTGGGAGATGTAGGCGAAGAAGGAGAAGGCAAAGGGGATGAAACTCCAGCGGACTCCTTTTATTCCTGCTTTGCGAAGGAGACACGAATACTGCCGGGTCCCAGGGCTTCCTTCAGACCATCCGTGCCGGTGAGCTTCCCGATACGGGTATAGCTATAGCCGCCGGCGCTGCCATAGAACAGTACGACACAATTGCCGGAATAGAGCATCAGGTCGCCGGCGGCGATGGAATCGTAGTGCTTATCGGCTCCCGGCAGTTCTACGCCGTAGCAGTATTTCTCGTTTCCGTTGAGCTCAGACATGTCCAGCGTAAGCGGGAGTTTGGCAACAAATGCCCTCCCGGTTTCGCTGTCTTCAATATGGGCGGTGAAGGTTTTTTCGCCGACGGCAATATGGATGGTCATAGACTGTTTCTCTGCTTTCACCTGCTGTTCCTCCTGTCCCGCCTGAACGGGCAGTTTCCCACAGGCGGGCAGCGCCAGGAAGAAGCAGCATAGAAGGGTGGATATCAAGCTTTTCATTACTTCAGATTAGTTTTGAAATAGCTTTCCATCTTGTCGTAGGGAATCACGCCGGCCTCATCGTCATAGAGATCAACATGGGAGGCGCCGGGGATGATCATCAGCTCCTTGTTAGTGCCGGTCAGCAGGTTGAAGGCATACTCGCTGAAATAGCGGCTGTGGGCTTTCTCCCCGTGGATGAGGAGCACGGGCGTCTCAATCTCTGCAGCCCAGGCCAGCAGGGGCTGGTTCAGGAAGCTCTGGCAGCCGATGACGTTCCAGCCGTCGTTGGAGTTGCCGCTGCGCGCGTGATAGCCGCGGGGTGTCTTGTAGTAAGCGTGATAGTCCTTGACGAACCAAGGAGCATCTTCGGGAAGTGGGTCGATGACACCGCCGGCGCGCTCGTAGGTGCCGGACGCATAGTCCTTCGTGCGCTGCGCGGCCAGGGCCTGACGCTTTTCCTGGCGCTGGGCGGGTGTATCCTCGCTGGCGAAATAGCCTTCCACGTTGACCTTGCTCATATCGTACATCGTGGACGCGACCGTCGCCTTGATGCGCGGGTCCAGCGCGGCGGCGTTGATGGCCATGCCGCCGAAGCCGCAGATGCCGATGATGCCGATGCGCTCAGGGTCGACCAGGTCGCAGGTGGAAAGGAAATCCACGGCCGCAAGGAAGTCCTCGGTGTTGATGTCCGGGGAGGCCATCCTGCGGGGCTCGCCGCCGGACTCGCCCGTAAAGGACGGGTCGAAGGCGATGGTCAGGAACCCGCGCTCGGCCATGTGCTGGGCGTAGAGGCCGCTGGACTGCTCCTTCACGGCGCCGAACGGGCCGCTCACCGCGATGGCAGGAAGTCTGCCTTCAGTATTCTTGGGGACATACATATCGGCCGCCAGCTCAATGCCGTAGCGGTTGTGGAAGGTGACCTTGCTGTGGTTGACAAGTTCGGATTTGGGAAATGTCTTGTCCCATTCCGGGGTAAGATTCAGGGTACTCATATTCTCGTTCGTGTTTGTTTTGCACTCAAGCAGCATCAGGGATACGGCGCAGATTGCAAGGATGGATTTGATATTCATATCGTAGATGTTTGATGTTGCAAAGGTAGGCTGTCTTTCGGAGAGTCTTTAACCGATTTTGGGCCAATATCTACCAATATCGCAGAACTTTGCTTATTTTTGCAGGAAATCATACCCTTTTGCGTGATATGAAGAACATCCTGCACGTCTCAAATCCCAATGTGTACGCCCGCTCCGTGGGGGCCCGGGAGTTACATCCCCTTGTGAGCGTCATCCACTACGACGAGGTGTCGCCGTTCCGTTCCAGCCTGAACAATTACGGCGTATACGGTCTCTTCATACAAAAGAATTTCCCCAAGAATCTCACCTATGGGATGAAAATGTTCGATGCGGCCGACGGTTCCATCTTTGCCGTGGAGCCGGGCCAGATCGGCGGTAAGGAAGATAGTGGCGAGGACCTCTACATCAGCGGATGGGTATTGCTGTTCTCTCCGGAACTTCTGCACGGAACGGATCTGGAAACCAGGATGAAGGAGTACCGATACTTCTCCTACTTCGCCACGGAGACTTTGAAAATGGACCCATCCGAATGGGGCCGGATCACCCAGCTCCTCTCGCAGCTCAGGCACGAACTGCAGGAGAACGAAGATTCTCCAGCACTGAGGGCTGTCATCCTGGGATATATCCGCCTTGTCCTGGAATACTGCCAGCGCATCTACCTGCGCCAGCTGAAGGAAGACAAGACCTCATCGGACATCCTCAAACGCTTCCATCGCCTGCTTAGGGAGTATTATCTGGACGGCAAGCAGATGGAACTTGGCATCCCCTCCGTCCAGTACTGCGCCCAGCAGCTGGCCTATTCACCCCGCTACCTGGGCGACGTCATCCACCAGGCAACCGGCGGCACGGCCATCGGCTATGTCCATTCCTTTGTTAGCGAACAGGGCAAGACCCTTTTGATGAATGGCCACAACGTGAACGAAACCGCTCACCTCCTGGGTTTCGAATACCCGCACCACTTCACCCGTCTCTTCAAGAAGGTGACGGGTATTACGCCAACAGAGTTTCTTGGGAAATAAATAAGTCGCCCGGCAAATAAAAAGCCCAGCCAAATGAATTGGAAGTCTTGGATCCTATCCGCCATCACCGCAGTCGCTGCCTTGAGCTGCGGGGAAAGAATCGATACCCTCAGGAGCGGAGACCTGGTCTTCGTCGGCATTCCGGCGGAATATGACGCGGACAGCGCCTCCATGGTCGCTGCCATCTCTGCAGCAACCGGAAAAAAAGGACGACTGAACATCACCCATGTGGCGATTGCCGAAGTCTCCAACGACGGTATCTGGATGATTGAAGCCACCCCGGAACGGGGCGTCGGGAGGCATAGCCTGGATGTATTTCTCAATGACAACAGGCTGGAAGACGGATCTCTTCCGGTGTTTGTGGTGAAGCGGGCCCGGAATATTGACGCAGATGCAGCCGTGATGCAGGCCAAAGCCTATGGCGGCAGACCTTACGACTTTTGTTTCCTGCCGGAAAACGAAGAACTGTATTGCTCGGAACTCGTTCAGAAATGCTATCTGGACGCGAACGGAGAGCCGATATTTGAGAGTCAGCCCATGAATTTCCTCGCGGCGGACGGAACGATGCCGCCCTACTGGGAAGCGTTGTTCAAAGAATTGGGAATGCCCGTTCCCCAGGGGGTCCCCGGCACCAACCCGCAGCGCATGTCCGAGTCCGACCGGCTCGACACCGTTCCGGTTTCACTGACCCAGCTTGCATCCAGCCAGCAATAAGCCCGGCGGGGTGGCATTCTACGCCAAGAAGATCTGTGCGATAGCCATCTTTGGAATCCTGCCGGGGTTGCTGGTGCGCTATGTCAACGGCTGCACGACGTTCTGGGGCGGCGCGTTAACTGCGTACGCGCTCTGGTGTGTGGTAAACTGGTTCCACATCCGCGGCGGCTTCATCGGGATGCTGCTTGCGATCCCCGCAGCGCTGGTCGCCGGGGTGATTGCCATCCTGTGATTTATTTGGACCTGATCCCTTTAAACGTATATCCGGCCTTCTCTACAGCAGAGCGGAGGTCATCTTCCTTTGCGGGACCTTTGACCGTGAGGGTGTTGTGTGAAGCGCTGGCCTGGGCCGACGCTACGCCGGGAACAACCTCCACGGCACGACACACGGCAGCTTCGCAGTGGCTGCAATGCATGCCTTCAACGGTATAGACGGCCGTATCGGGATCGACGGCCTTGTGGGAGAATCGTTCAAACAGTTTCATCGAGAGTGCGAATAATATCAAAAGGGTTAATACAGATGCGCAGATGAGCTTGAAAACATTGGGCAGGACGGCCTTCTCGACACAACAGGTTTCAGCAGCGTCCATCGGTTTTACATCGAAACCCATGGCATTGACCAGCAGGCCGAAAAGAATGGAAAAACAGAGTATGACAAGCAGGTAAACCCAGGTAAAACTCCTTCCCATAGCTTTTCGGACTACCAGAATGGACGCCAGATTTACCGCAGGGCCGGCCATCAGCATCACGAGGGCAGCGCCCGGCGAAAGGCCCTTCATAATTAAGGCCGCCGCGACGGGAATACTGCCGGTGGAGCAGATATACATTGGCACTGCCACTATCAAGATGACCAGCATTTGCAACAACGGCTGGCTGCCGAAGTGCAGGAAAAACTCATCCGGAATGGCCACTTGGATAAGAGCAGCAACCAGCAGGCCTATAACCAGCCTTCCGCCGATGTCTTGAATCATCTTGAAGTAGGCGTATTTGAACACGCGCCAGATCCTATTACCGCTCTCCACGCTGCAGGAAGCGTCTGCTGTAATGGCAGCATCGCCTTCAGGAACCAGACGGTTCACCAACAATCCTCCGCAAACTCCGGTAATGAGGGCCGCTACCGGACGGATAATGGCAAAGCCCAGCCCCATCAGTGAGAACGTTGCCAGAATGGAATCGATGCCTGTCTGCGGCGTGGCGATCAAAAAGGAAGCTACTGCGCCCTTGGAGGCCTTCTCATTCCGCAGGCCGATGGCCGTGGGAATAACCCCACAGGAGCACAGCGGCAGCGGGACGCCCAACAGGGCCGCCCAGAGAACCGCCATCTTGTTATCCTTCGACAAATACTTCCGATAAAATCCCTGCGGCACAAATACATGCAGGATGCCTGCGATGAGAAAGCCCAGCAAAAGAAACGGGGCCATCTCGCAGATAACGTTCAATAAAGACCACAGGAATGATTTCATCTTTACAAAGATAATATTTATTCACCAGATGGTGCACAACCCCGCAATTAACGCCGAGATGAAAGGGAAAAGGATAATTTTGGTTATCTGGCTCTTCATGTTAAAGCCATAGGAACGGTATCCTACGCAACCTTCGGTTTCAGGGTAATAGTGCTGGAAGAAACGGGTCTTCTGCAGCAATACCCAGTCCAGGAAAACCAAATCAAAAGCCTTGTAGATGTACAGGATGGCCAGACAACGCCAAAAGAACTGCCAGAAGCCGTAGCCGCGCTTTACGCCGTCCCAGATGCCTATGACAGCCACAGCAACGAGGATGAGCATGCTCAGGATGACCAGTGCCCAGCCAAGTAATCTTGCACCTTTAAAGCGCTCTTCCCTGGGTTGGATGGCTTCTACAATGTCCCTCGGAGCTGAGCCGAACAGGCGCTTATCCTGCACCAACGCAACTGCCGCATAGAGCATGAGCAAGATGGCAAGGATAAAGCAAAGGGCGAGTATGAGCGTTACTGACATTTCTTATTATCGCTACTTCTGCTTGCAGAGGCTCACGGAGTCAATAGCCATCAGGAGTGCAAGCACGAACATCATCGGCATGATGAGGAGCTGTACAGGGTTGAAGGCTTCCAGCAATTCACTCATGTGCAGCAACGTGAACAGGGCGACGAAGCAGGCAAGCACGGCATTGATAATCCTGGCCGTTTTGCCTCCATATACCATCAGAAGGATACCGACGACCGGTACCAGATAGGTCAGGCAGACCATAAAGGCCATCATGCCAACGGGTGCGGGCCCCTGCTGGGCGGCGATACTCTCTCCCCAGAAGGCGGGAAGTGCATCAGCGAGTGAATGTGCGAGGAAACCAAGGATGGTGAGTACCCAAAAGAGGATGATTCTGTTTTTCTTTTCCATATACATTATGATTTAAATATTCCATTCAAGTGCACCCTGCTGGATGTCCTGCATCCGCTTGTAGAAGCCGCCAGAGGCTGTAAGTTCGGCGGGAGTGCCGCTTTCCGAGACTTTGCCTTCTTTCAGCACGACAATCTTGTCGGCCCCGGCAACGGTACGCATGCGGTGGGCGATGATGATAACCGTCTTGTCCTTGACTAGCCGGGAAAGCGACTCCTGGATGAAGGTCTCATTTTCCACGTCCAGCGAAGCGGTGGCCTCATCCATCAGGATGATGGGAGCATCCTTCAGGAAGGCGCGGGCGATGGAGATACGCTGGCGTTCGCCGCCGGACAGCTCACCGCCGTTCTCCCCGATCAAGCTGTTCCATCCGTCCGGAAGCTTCTCGGCAAAGACGTCCACATGCGCCAGTTTCGCGGCAGCGATTACCTCCTCGTCCGTGGCATCCTTTCGACCGATACGGATATTCTCCAGTATGGTATTATTGAACAGCGTGACGTCCTGGAAGACAATCGAATAAAGGCCCATCAGCGTCTCTGGATCAATCTTGGATATATCCATTCCACCTACTGTAATGGTACCCGAGGGGATATCCCAGAAGCGTGATGCCAAACGCGAAATGGTGGTTTTTCCAGAACCGGAAGGTCCGATGAGCGCGGTGACCTCGCCCTGTTTCGCCGTAAATGAGACACCGTCCAGAACCGTTTCTGACGTATCATAGGCAAAACGGACATCCTTGAATTCAATGTCATACCCCTTGTTGGAAAGCCTTTCTTCTCCCCGCTGCTCCACGTGGTTAAGGATCTCATCCATACGCTCAGACTGGACGCCCAACGAAACGACGGCTCCCAGGTTGATGAGCGCACCGGACATAGGGTCATAAAGGCGGGACGCCACCAGCAGGAACATGAAGAGTGTCAGCACATCCAGGCTTCCGGCAGAAAGAAGTAATGCGCCCACCAACGCGATGGTTGCAATGCCAAGCTTCAGAATCATCTGCCCGCTCACCACAAAAATGGCCACGCCCAGTTCGGCCTCGACGGCCCGTTTCTCCACAAGGTCAATGCGGGGCCAAAGGCCATTCAGATATTTGCTTTCCGCATCATTGGCCCGGATGTCCTGGAACGCCTCCAATCCTTCCTGGATGCTGTCGGCCAGGGCCACCTTTGCCTGCGAACTCCGGCGATTGAAGCGGTTCTGGAACTTGGACGAAAACAGGACGATGCTGATGGCGATGGGAATCACCCAGACGGCGGCAAGCGCCATCCTCCAGTCGAAAAAGAAGAGGCTGATGCCGATGAGTGTCGTGGAAATCATCGAACCGATGAGTTCCGGCACCCAGTGGGAGGTGCCCGTCTCGATGGTGGCTGCATCGGCCATGATGGTGCTGGTCAGGTCGGCCAGGTCCTTCTTCCCGAAGAAGGACAACGGCAGACGGCGCAGTTTCTCCGCCAGGGATATCCTCCGGCGGCCGCTCTCGAGATAGACGGTAACAAACTGGTAATTATATTTGACATACTCCATAACCGCCACGGCCAGCAAGCAGGCGCCGATCTTCCAGAAATACCCCCAGAAATTCAAAGGGGTGCCATCCATCAAGTCTTTGACCAGATAAAACATAAGGCCCACCGGCAGCATGAGGACGATATCCATCGCCGCACTGGCAAGGCTGGATTTCACAAGGTCTTTAGCACCCTGCCGTGTAAGGGCATATTTATGCCGAAGTGTTTCTATAATGCTCATTTGATGTTCCATTTGACTGATTCAACATACTGTTTCCACATGGCGGCGTATTTGCCTTCTTTCTTCAGAAGATCCGTGTGCGAGCCACTTTCCGTCACGCGACCCTCTTCCAGCACGTAAATGCAATCTGCACCGGTCACGGACGATAGCCGATGGGCGATCATGATGATGGTCTTTCCGCCGGCCGCCATCTCGGTGAAGGCCTGCTGCACGCGAGCCTCATTGTCCGGATCCGCGAAGGCCGTGGCTTCGTCCAGGATGACGATGGGCGTGTCTTTCAGCATCACCCGTGCAATCGCCACCCGCTGCTGCTCTCCTCCGGAAAGATAGGTCCCCTGTGAACCAATGACGGTGTCGATGCCTTCGGGTAACTTGGCGAGGATGTCATCGCACTGGGCCTTGTGCAGGGCCTCCAGCACCTCCTCGCGTGTGGCGTCAGGCCGTCCCAGGCGGACGTTCTCGAAGATGCTCGTTTTCAGCAGCCGGCTGTCCTGAAACACGAAGGAAATCCGATCCATCAGGTCCTTTTTACGGATACTACGAATATCCACGCCGCCCACTGTTATGGCTCCTTCCGTCACGTCAAAGAATCGTGCGATGAGGCTGGCCGTCGTGGTCTTACCGCCACCTGAAGGTCCTACGAAGGCGATTTTCTGCCCAGGCTTGATATCCAGGGAGATACCGTCCACGGCAAATCGATCGGCCTCAGGATAGCGGAAGCGCACTTCTTTAAGCGCAATCTCACTATCCTCCGGCAGCTTAACTTCCGAAGGGTCGGACAGAGGATCTATCGAGAGAATCCGCCCCGTCTTGTCTAACGCCTCAGCCACAATCATCTCGTTTTCGCTGGCAAACATGATGCGGTTAAGTGTGACGGCGATGGCAGGCGTAATGATAATATAATAGAGCAGATTCAGCAGGAATTCGGACGAATATGTCCCTTTGTTTACGACAAACAGCGTCAGCGCAATGAGCACCGCAAAGGAAGCATTGACGAACGTCGTATACAGGGTCATCGGTCGCCGCAGATCAATCGTGTAATCAATTACCCATTTCTGGTATTGGTCGATGGAGTCCTTGAAACGTTTGAAAGAGAATACCGACTGGCCGAAGGTCTTCACCACGGGGATTCCGCGGACGTATTCCACGGCCTCATTGGACATCGCATCCAGCGCCTTGTTGTACTCCCCCAGTTTCTTTCGCAGCGTCGGGCCGGTCATCAACGAGACCATCACGATGAGGGCCAGCAGGACCGTGCCCAGACACAGTAGCCCCATCCGCCAGTCGAAGAGGAACATCAGGACGGCAAGCCCGATCATCGTGGCGTACATGCCGGCCTTGTCGGGGAGTTGGTGCGCCAGGTACGTCTCCGTGGACTGAGTGGATTCCTGGACCCATTTGCGCACCTTGCCGCTTCCCAGGGCATCCAGGAAGCCGATGGGCAGGGTCATGATATGCTGCATGAGGACCTTGCGCATATTGGCGGCAATCCTGAAAGCGGCTAGATGCGAACACATCAGCGCGCCGAAATAGACGACGATGGTGGCGATGGCAAAGGCCACGGCCATCCATCCGTAGTGGGCGATGCGACTGTAATCTCCGGCTAACACATCCCTTAGGATTGCCCAAATATAGAGGAAAGGCACAAGGGCAAGCAACTGGCTGATGCCCGAGATGACCAATGAGAGATAGGTCAACACCTTTCTCTTCCCCGCGTATGCGAGAAGAGGTTGCAGAATTGGTTTCTTCTGATTCATATCAAGTTTTCAATAGTGAACAAAGATTCGTTTTGTTTCAGCATAAAAAACGGCCGCCTCCACGGCGACCGTCATATTTTTATCATCCTTGCGTGAATGCATTTGGAACATCGTTCTTTTTTACGGGTGCAAAGGTATGCAACTCTCCCCTTACCGTCAATCCCTATTTATGGCTATTTTATTAACTATGGCCACCGAAAAATGCGTATATTTGAGCCATGGAATACCTGTCCAAACAGAAATACGACGAGATTACAACCGAGCTGAAGCACCTGATCAACGAGGTGTACCCCAAGGTGCAGGAAGAACTCGCTGAGGCCAGCGCCCAGGGGGACCGGAGCGACAATGCGGGATACCGGGAGGCAAGGCGGATCCAGGCCAAGACCATCAGCCGTATCCGCTTCCTGCAGAAGATCCTGGAACATTCCCGCGTGATCGACCCCGACGCCCTCCCCAAAGACAGGGTCAGCCTGCTGAGCAAGGTAGAATTCACGAACCTTACGACGAACAAACGCATGAAATTCGAGATCGTCAGCCCCCATGAGATGGACCTTGAGGCTGGCAAGATCTCGCTGAAATCCCCCATCGGTGCCGCCCTGATGGGCAAGAAGGTCGGCGAAATCGCCGATACTCACGTCCCCTCCGGCACCCTGCGCCTGCGAATCGACAGCATCACACTCGACTGAATAATGATGGAAACAGAAAGAATACGCCTGCGCCCCTGGCGCGAAGGCGACGCCGAAACGCTGTTCAAATGGGCTTCAGACCCGGAGTTGGGCCCCCGGGCCGGATGGCCGCCGCACAAAAATGTGGAAGAAAGCCGACAAATCATCCGCACCCTCTTCATGGGCGAAGGGATGTGGGCGGTCGAGCTGAAGGAAACGGGAGAGGCCATCGGCTGCATAGGCTATCTGACAGCCGGGCAGTCCCACCTGGCCATAACGGAAAGCGAATGCGAAGTCGGATATTGGATCGCCCGACCCTATTGGGGCCAGGGAATCTGCACCGAGGCGCTCCGCCTGGTCATGGATTTCTGCGTTCGCGAAAAAGGGTACAAAACCCTGTGGGGAACCTACTTCCCGTCCAATCCGGCTTCCGGCAAAGTAATGCAGAAATGCGGATTCACTGACACAGGCCACGAAGTGTTATGTCCCAACCTGGAGGTGGGTTCCGACAAACCGGTAAAGGTCATGAAACGGGCGTTTAGCCCAGCGTAACATCCAGCACCATCATCATCGCGAAGCCAAGGGCGAAACCGATGGTGC
>Ga0310690_10006428_pt1 | contig 15440 bp, 16 predicted proteins | sample AusTroGonzalo_MG_2_FD_207661 | JGI IMG/M metagenome (GOLD analysis project Ga0310690, IMG submission 207661) | Bovine rumen microbial communities from tropical cattle in Woodstock, Queensland, Australia - Gonzalo_04 (v2) (version 2) | ecosystem: Host-associated > Mammals > Digestive system >... | reverse complement strand
CAACAGTCAGCTGAAGGTTAGACTATTTACGTTTTGACAATCCCCCGGTAGCTTCATTTTCATTTGGGACATTTTTGGGACACGTTTTTTTTGCCCCACAGAAGCATCTGAACATATCTTTGGCGCATAATAACTTAAAACCAAAGATATGATGAAAAAGAACTATTTTATGTTGCTTTTAGCAGCAATTGTAACACTTCCGGTTTTTGGATCGAGAAATACAATCCAAGTAAGAAAAAAAGGCAGTCACACTGGTTCTCGTACTGAACAAGTAGTAACCGCATCAATCAATGATCAGGTTCTAACCGTTTCTTTTTCTGATGTCACGGCATCGGGCATAGTTGTTTATGACGCTACTGCCCCAGACTCAATCCTGTTCAGTCAGAATTATGCGCCCGCGTATAGTGCACAGGCCAATCTTAATTCTCTGTCTGCTGGTGAATACACAGTAGATATATACGCCTTTGATGAATGGTGGACAGGAGACTTTGAGATAGAATAGGTTTATGATAACGAGGCGCTTACATGATTTGTTTGCACTACCAGTATTATTGGTGGTTTGCTGTGGATGCGGTCAGGGCAATGCCCTGAACCGCGCACTGCAATCTGCCGGTAGCAACCGTGCCGAACTTGACTCTGTGCTGGATCATTACCATTCGGTTGACCCCAGCCCAGACAAGCTACGTGCGGCAGAGTTCTTGATAGAGAACATGCCTGCTCACCGCTCATACAAGAGCGATGAGATACACCAGTACTATGAAATAGCCAAGGGAGTGCTTTCTTCGGGGCTAAGTCCTGTGGAGCAGCGTGACTCCCTGCTTTACGTTAGCGATTATATGTTTCCTGGCCTTGAAGACCGTACCATAAGTGACATACGTGTAATCAAGGCCGATTTCCTGATACGCAGCATAGACCAGGCTTTTGACGAGTGGAAGAACCGCCCTTGGGCGCAGCACGTAACGTTTGACCAGTTTTGCGAATGGCTTCTGCCATACAAGGTGGTGGAGAATCAGGAGATGGATAGCTGGCGAGACACGCTGTCCACCTTCTTTACATGGGGCCTTAACAACATGGTCCATGATGATGACACGTACGAGACCACGTTCAATGCAGTCCATACAGTACGCAATGAGATCAACTGGCGCATCAAGCCTTATGGCCTTTTCAACCGCAAAGGTTATCCGTTACTAAGCGCAGATCTGTTGCATAAACAGACATTCGGCAATTGCCTTGATTACGTAACCCTGGCAGTACTCACCTACCGCAGCGTAGGCATCCCTTGCGTAATTGACGAGACACCATATTGGGGCCGATACCGTGCGGGCCACAGCTGGTACACGGTACTGAATAACCGTGGTGAGGAACTTACATCAGAGTGGGATGTATCATCAGTGCCTGGAGGTGCGTTCTTTACCGACAAGCGAATACCTAAGGTGTATCGTAATACATACGCCATAAACCATGACCGACAGAGATACCTTAAGGAGTCTAAATACAAGTACCCTTTCAGCATGTGCCAGAAGGATGTCACGGCAGACTATTTTAACACCTCAGACTTAGAGATACCAATATTTAAGAACGTAAAGCTTGCAGAGAAGTACGTTTATATAGCCACATTTACCGGAATGAACACAGACTGGAGTGTGGTGGATTACGGCACGCTCAAACGTGGCACGGCCCGTTTCAGCAGTATGGGCCGCAATGTCATGTATATAGCCTTGGGCTTTGACGGCACACAGTTGCGCCCAATATCAAGACCTTTTATACTGCACACCAACGGCAGCCTGGAATACATAACCTGTGACACCACTCAGACCCGCAGCGTTGACATACGCCGCAAGTACTACCAGTCAAATAACGTGGCCAAGATGCGCAAGCGTCTGCTTGGCGGTCAGATACAGTGCTCTAAGACAGCAGATTTCAAGGAGCCTGTAACACTATACACAATAGAAGACCTAAACATACCTGATAAGATACCTATAACAGCCGACCAACCCTACCACTACTGGCGTTATATATCACCCAACGGCAGCTACGGCAGCATCGCGGAATTGGCGTTCTATGATGCAGACACCATACGGATGCAAGGTGCTCCTATCAGCAATACAAAAGACGGCGGAGCCATATCCCGTGCATACGATAACGATTGGCTTTCCAATTTCGAGACCGGTCAGGCTGACGGCAACTGGATTGGTATGGATATGGGAACGCCTCAAAGTGTGACATACGTGAGGATAGTACCTCGCAGTGATGACAATGATATACATCCGGGCGATGTATATGAGATGCGCTACTGGAATGCCGACAATGAATGGACATCATGCGGAATACAGACCGCTGAAGGCAACACACTGCATTATGACAACATTCCTAAGGGTGCTTTGATGTGGGTTAGTAATTATACTCGTGGTATGGATGAGCGTCCGTTCCTGATTGATGATGATGGGAATGTGGTGTGGTGGTAAAATAGTTTGATTGAAAACAAGGATATTTATAAACAAAGACGATTATATGAAACAGACCAACGTAGTGAAAGTGATTGCCACTATGGCAGTGAGTGTTTTATCATTTACAATTACAAGTTGTAGTAGTGATAATTTTTATGGATTTGATTTCAATCTTGATGAATACGATAATACAAATAACCTGTTAAAATTTAACAATGAACCATTTTTGAATATTAGTACCTCAGATTTTAATAAAATGACGGATTCGGATTATAAGAATCTTAGTAACGCAATTTGCAGAATCAAAAACAATTTTGGTAATGGAACATTATTGGAGACACAAAGCATTAACTATAACATTTCTGATTCATTGTTTTTGTTGGCATATTCAACTTTAGAGAATACACAAAATTTTTGTCTGTCTTTTACGAACAAGCTTAACAAAAGAGCCAAAACTAATAATAGAGAGGAATCTTTCGTGATATCAGGTAAAGATTGTGTTGGACAAGCTATTGCATATTCTCTATCCTTAGATATTGATGAAACAAATAGTATTTTAGCCAACAAATTTAAAGATTACTATTCAAGTGGAGTGCCATATGAAAGTTTAGAAGATGCATTTGCCGAATGTAATGCCAACAATACAGCTAATACAACATTATATGATACCAATACAAGTACAAGTAGCACAAAAGATGTTTTAATAATTAAACCAGAAGATGATGATTATCACGCCATGAATATTCTTTCAATACAGAACGATAATAATATTTATCATGTATATGCTCGTGACAAAAATTATATTTCAGTTTGTTTCGATTTGTATGGATCTTCATTACCTCGATTGTTTTGGAACGGAGGGAATAAATTTACTATGGTATGCTATCACCATTTGACAAAGAAAAAACAGTGATCGATGAGGCACTTTGATGTGATTTTTTTTTATTTTGTCATGGCTACAATCTGTGTGTTCTCCCATTGTTCCTACGCATCAACGGTCTGTGGCAGTGATTCAATTGTAGAGCATCGCATCAATCCTTTTCACTATGATAGCCATGTGTCGGTTGCTCATAATGGCACCATACATCAGTGTGATGAACTTATGTTCAAGATACTTACTGACAATACAGTAGAGTTCGTGAATTATCGTGATGATTCCATTGTTCGCATAGATTCACTTATTATTCCTGAATATGTAATTATAAACGATAAATGCTATAAGGTGGTCGGTATAGCCGAGGGAGCTTTATCTAGAGATTTTGCAAATCTGATGGGTGTGCCGTATTATTCTGATCCAGATATGTCATATTTTGGTCCCTCATATCTTTTCATACCTTCGTCGGTCAGTTACATTTCTCCTGGAGCGTTTTCAGGTAACATGAATCTTAAGACTATTGTCTTGAGTGAAGGTCTAGATTCAATAGGAGAACAAGCTTTTTGGGGTAGCGGGATATCTTCTTTGCATATACCCTCAACAGTAAAGATGATAAAAAATGGTGCTTTTGAGAACTGTATGTCTTTGCAATATATTACGGTAAGCCCAGAGAACAAAACTTATGATTCACGCGGTGATTGCAATGCAATTATTGAAAGCAAAATAGACTATATGAGCCTTACCTGCAGTAATACTGTATTTATTGATAATATAAAGCAAATCCGTGTAACCAATAACGTTTCAAGGGTCAAACTGAGTAAAAAAAACCGGTGTGAAGGAATGACTGTTGCTACATATACTCCCGAGGTTATCAATGCGAGAAGATGTTGTTCTCTTAAATGCTTAACCATCACCTTTAACCATGAATCTGAAATCCGTAAAGTGTCGCTTCCGGATAATTTAGAGTATTTATTAACAAGCAGAATAGATATCGATAGGATAAAAGGAAGGATGATGAAGAAGGGCGGGTTATTCAAGAAGGATGAACATTACACTGAAACAAGGAGTTACAATCCGGAAGCAAACTTGCTTCAGATAAAAATAGAACGTTCCTCTGCCAGAAATGACGGATTATGAATAACAATATTTGCTCATCTTCGAATAGGTTTTAAGCGATTGTAATGAAAAAAAATATTTTATCTATGTCGTTGATATTGTTCGGAAGTGTATTAATCACCTCTGAGCACTTCATGAATATAGAGAATGATGCAAAGGCTTATTTCATGGGAGCCATATTGCTTCTATTCCTATTCGTTTGTTCAATTGCACACAATGGATTATACAGATTAATGACTGCTTTAAGAACTATAGGTGTTGGAACTGGTTTTTCATTAGTATGTTTCATCCTGTCTGGCTATGGTTTACTACAATACTATGTGTTTTTTCCTTCAAAACACTATGCTTTCCCTATAACCGGAACGTATGAGAATCCTGCAGGATTTGCCGCAGTGCAGGCTGCGTTGTTTCCATTTGCGTTGTATATCTGTTTCCAGAATGAGAATAAACGTTGGATCAGATGGTTTGCAGGAGTAACGGTTGTACTCTGTTTTGCGACAGTCATTCTTTCCGGATCAAGAGCCGGAGTTCTGGCAATATGTGCGGCGGCAACTGTAGTGTTAGTGTTACAAACAAAAGTGTTATCGGTATTTAAAACACACCGATGGCTATGGCTACCATTGTCTTTGACGATAGTTATTACAGCCATTGTAATGTATCGGGTTAAAGCCAATTCTGCTGACGGACGTTTGTTTGTATGGAGTATATGTCTGGATATGATAAAGGGGCGTCCTTTGTTTGGATATGATATTGGTGGTATAGAGAAACACTATATGGATGCCCAGGCGGCATATTTCAGTATGCATCCGGATTCTCCGTATGTGATGCTGGCCGATAATGTCACGCACCCGTTTAACGAATACATAAAGCTGACGGTTAACTATGGGCTGACTGGGCTTGCAATGGCATTCTTTTTCCTTGTCTTAACGGTTAAACGCCTGTTTAAGTCCGGAGAGAATATCAAAGTGATAGGACTGGCTGTGTCTGCATCAGTGTTTGTTATGTGCCAGTTCTCTTATCCGTTCCATTATGCTGCCGTATGGTTTATTGCTGCAGTTGCTGTTTTACCAGCTTTCTTTAAGGAGAGTGAAGGAAACAAGGAATGGGAAACACCTGAGTACTTGCGAATTACGCTTTCAATACTGTTTTCTCTATTGCTTGCGGTGGTATTACGTATGATGTATCTGGATCTTAAATGGGCTGAGATGTATAAACGTTCTCTTGCCGGGCATACGGAGCGTATGCTACCCTATTACGAGAAGATGAAACCGCAAATGCAGCATAATCCGCTGTTCCTTTATAATTACGCTGCTGAACTTAATTACATTGGGCGATATGAAGAAAGCCTGGCAATTACCAGGGAGTGCAAATTAGGATGGAACGACTATGATGTGCAGATGCTACTGGCGGATAATCTGGAGAATACAGGGCAAATAGATGATGCTATAGATGCTTATAGACATGCCGAGGATATGATTCCTTGTAGGTTTGAGCCGTTGGAGAGTATGATGAGTGTGTATTTGGAGACCGGTGATACGCTCAGGGCTATTATGATGGCAGAGGAGATTATTAATAAGCCTGTGAAGGTTCAGTCCTTCAGGGTGGAACAGATACGGAGTGCGGCTACGCAAATATTGATAAGCGACAGTAAGGAATAAGTAAAAAGAAAATATAACTGACAATTAAATAATTATGAAAACGGTTGTTAACTATTTTAGATTGGCATTATATGTTTATGTGATTTCATCTACATTTATTAGTTGTAGTAATGATGAGTTTTTTGGTTTTGATGATGACTATTACAACGAATTATATAATAAATGTAAATCGTCAGATTTTTTAGATCTCACTTCGATAGATCTTAATAACTTATCAAACTCGGATTTATCTGTTATAACTCAAGCAATCAATAGAATGGGAATAATCACTCCAGAAGGTACCATTGGCAGTTTGCCATCTCATAACAACTTCAATCTTTCTGATAATTTGTTTAATATTATCGTTGGTTTGTTTAATAAGACAAACACACTCGTTTCTAATCGAAACGATCATAAAAGAAAAAAGAACACAAATAGAGAAACTAATGTTATATTGGATTGTTTTGTTATTTCTCTATCGAACTATGGTCATGGGGCTCCGTCCTATGATGAGATTGCAAGTATTTGTAGCAAAAAAGATCCAAATTGGCGACGACATGGTGTATTGGAAGGTCTTAAGGAGAGTATTTTTATTGCATGTGGGGTGCCATACCTGATAAGTGAATATGGTTTTTCAAATAATAGAGATCTTGATAATGCAGTGGTTGTAATAAAAGGTCAACCTGTCGTTATTGATGGCATAACTTATATTGTTAATCATGATGTTAACGGCACTTACTATGTTAATAATCCTTCAAGTTTTGATTACATATTTTATTGTGATTATCAAAATTTTAGTTTTGGAATTGTTCCTATTGGTATGGTGAATAGAATATTTTATTATGACTATTAAGAAGAAATAATGTGATAAATCTGCTAATCATTTTAGAATAAAATTTATGCTAAAGAGTAGACATTTAAATATGCGAATCTTCTTTTTTTTAATGTTATTATCACTATTTTTTTTTCCGACTGTAAACGCGGATGTAGCCCCTGTAAAAAGAGTTACGCAAGGTATATGTTCATCTATAAAGGATTCATACATCAGGATGGATTCTGAGAAAGTGTTTATTGACCTTACAACCCTGCCAGAACCAACAGTAAGTTGTACATTTGAACTGGTTAATTTAGGTGATTCAGTTACAATCGATATTGGTTTCCCAGAGATGCATTTTCAGGTTGATGAGGATGACTCTTATTTTGAGGTTCGTGAATTATATCGGCGCAATTTGAATTATTTCTATATAACAGTTAATGAAAAAAAAATTTCATCAGAATCCATTTGTTTCTCTAATGATTTAAATAAGTTTTTTTCTATGAGGGAAGAGGAAAAACAAATAGCGGATTCTATTCGATATATTCAGGATCTAATCAGGATTGATAAAGACAATGGGGACTTAAAAAGAATCTCCACTGCTATGGCCAATGAATTTTCTGTAAAATCGGATAACAGTTTATCTTATTTAAGAACAACAAGTGAAGGATATTTACCATGGTATGTATGGAGGGAGCATTTTGAACAGAATGAAAAAAAAACCATCTGCGTTAATTATACTATGCCATTTGGTGTGGAGAGAAATTATAATTCATTAACACCATATTTCAAATATATATTGTCTTCGGGGGCCGGATGGTTTTATACCATTGGAGAGGTTTATGTAGAAATGAAATACAAAGGCCGGTTTGACGATAATAGAATAGGGCTAATTAGTCCTGGAAACTATAGTCATGATAAAGACAATGGTGTTATTACTTGGTTTTTCTATGATTTTGAACCAACAGATAAAGATAATATCTACATCCAACTGAAACCTTCTATAATTAATGTTAAATAGTCGGCTATGTTTTTGTCAAAACAGATTCAAAAAAGATGTATGCACACGCAGGTACAAAAGTATTGGAGCGAGCGAATGCTTGGAGCGAGACCGCGGTCCCGGAGGGCCGCTAAGCGCAATGATTTGCGGATAAGGCTGATATGATAAATGCTAAAGCGGTTTGCGTGATGCTCTTGGTAAGTAGTGGGGCATATCGGTCAGGTTTAAATTGGCGAGTGAGAGTGTTTTTGGTCCATTGAAATATACCTTGGGGAAATTGAATTATGGCTAAGATAATTACATTCGACTTAGAATTATTTATCAGAATGAGAAACATACCATAGGAGACAGTTCTATTGGGGTAAGTTCTTATTCATCGGCCTATACTGATGGCAGACATTGGGGTAATATGGTGGCGGCTGACGGGCTATGGGAAACCTGCGTAGCTGCGTGATTGATGGCTGGAGGATATACAAAATGATTTTAGAGAACCCGTACTATTTGTTTGAAATGATAGATTATGCTTTTTACTCAGATAATCCAGAAATAAGGAAGCAGGAAGAAGAAATGAAAAGCAGTGACAAGCAACGTAAGATATGGGCCAAGTTTAGTGGTAAAATGCTTTATAGTCTTGATACAATGCCATGTATGGCAGAAGATGGTACAATTGATGAGAAGAGGCTTAAAGATTATATTTTTACTTTGCGAAGATTGGGTGAAGAAAAAGAGAAAATGAGTATGGTAAATCATACTATTGGAAAATTGTTGGCAAGCTATTCCACATGTACTAATGGATGTCCCCCGGAAATAATATGTGATATTATTGAAGATTTAAATAGCACGGAGGTTAACGATGGTTTCCATGCTCAGATATATAATACTTTAGGTTTTACTGTGCGTGGACCTTTTGATGGAGGAGATATTGAACACAATAGGGCTGCTAAGTTCTATGAAACTGCGGAAAAAATCCAAGTTATGTATCCAATAACGGCAGGCATTTGTTTTCCTCCTCCATGTAAGGTTTGTTCGAGCAAACTTGCCTCCACCCTTACTACGAGCGTTGGTTGCTGCGTGGAGCTTTTGATTGTTACTGAAGGAGAAAAATTTAGAAGAAAAAAAGAAATTAGATTGTTGAAATTGTAATGAAAATAACTATTTTTGCAAAATAAACGCAGAAAGAGGGATGTTGATAAGCTATTCAGTAAAGAACTATCGTTCTATTGCAGACCAGCAGGTTCTGAGTTTTGCACCTATGAACAGACAGAAGGAGTATTTATCAAATATTCTTTCTGAAGGTGAATATTCGGCACTTAACGTTGTTGCTTTATATGGTGCAAATGCAAGCGGCAAATCCAATTTGATTAGAGGTTTGAGTTCATTTATACGGTTTTTGCGAAATTCGGCAATGGATACATCTATCTCAGGTTTGGACTATCAACCCTTCTTATTAAGACAAGGGTATGATAAAGAACCTATTCAAATGGAGATAGTATTTACCATTGACGGACGTAGATATAGATATGGATTTGAATATAATAGCACTGAGGTAGTGAAAGAATGGCTACTTAAGAAGGATGTTGGTAGAGAATCTCCATTGTTTGAAAGAGAGGGGGATACAATTGATCCGTCATCGCCCTTAAGTTCAAATAAGAAACTGGTGGATCTTGCAATTGATGCCACTCGCAGTAACGCCCTGTTTTTATCAGTATGTGATGCTCTTAATATAGATGAGGCAAAAAAGATAATTGCGTATTTAGGCAATCTTTCTTTAATTAATGGTAACTCGACTCCAATGTTCTTTGGAAGTAGTTATAACATAAGATTCTGGCAAAATGAATCATATTCACCAGCATTGCAAGGCCTTTTTTCCAGAATGGACGTTGATGTTAAAGAAATATCGTTCCAGAGGAATGAGTCACTGTATGATATAAAGACTAAGCATTCTTTTTATGATTCAGAAGGTAATGCATCGGGTGAGATGGTTACTTTGGATATGCTACAGCATGAGTCATCGGGTACACAGCAAGCGTTTAGGTTAAGTGGTCCTGTAATACAGTCTCTGTTGTCTGGGGGTGTTTTGGTGATTGATGAGATAGAATCCAAACTGCACCCTGTGATGACTTTGCGTATTATTGATTTGTTTTTGGATAAAGAAACTAATCCCAAAGGGGCACAATTGCTTTTTACTACTCATGATACTAATTTGTTGACATATGCAAATCTAAGGCGTGACCAGATTTGCTTTATGGAGAAAAATTCTTGGGAAGCATCAGAATTGTTCTCTCTATCCGATTTTGTTTATTATGGAGAGAAGGATGGTCATATTATACCTGAAAAAGAAAGAGTTGATACCGATAAGGAAAAGCGATACATTGAGGGTCGTTATGGCGCAATTCCAATGTTGGGCGAGTTTAAGGAATATGTAAAGTCTCTATGGCAAAAAGAGGAAAAGTAGCGCATAATGTCGTTACTAAAGATATAATTGAGCGGCCTATACGCTCCAGGAAATATGACGAGTATTTCTTGATTGTATGTGAAGATGAAAGTACGGAGCCATATTACTTTGGCGAGTACCAGAAACTCTTTGATTCAATATTGCCCAAGAAAACCGTATATTTAAAAACTGTAGGAACCGGACGAAATTCTCTTGGAGTGGTTGAACAGGCCATTGAGGAGCGTGATCGTTTGCAGAATGAGGCGGATACTCATGTTGATCACGTTTGGGCTGTTTTTGATAAAGACAGTCTTGATGAATCAGAAGGGAATAAACTGCGGTTTGAACAGGCTTTTGTTCTGGCTAAAAAAGAACAGATTAGTGTGGCATATAGTAATGAGTGCTTTGAGTTATGGCTGCTGTTGCATTTTGTTGATGTAAGTCCGGAGATCCCGCTATCACGAACAGATGATATTTACCCTGCTTTGGAAAGGGTTGTAAATAAGGGAAGAACAGAAGCTACCAAGATTCCGTATGACCATAAGCATCCTGACGCTGTGTTTATTGATGCCATAAAAAAAGCCGGATTACAAGAAAATGCTATACAGCGGGCAACAAAACTTGATCAATACCATAATAAGCTGAATCATTCACCTATTGATTCGAATCCCAATACATTGGTGTACAAGCTGGTGTCGTTATTGAATGGTTTGTTGGATTGGTATAAGAATGGCTGATTTGAGGTGTGGGAGCTTACTATGCATATGAATAATAGTGACTGCTATTTCTCCATCAGGAACTTTTTCATGGGTTCTTGCAAGAAACGGAATGATTCTCGCTTCTCTTCTGGAACATCTTCTTCTGTAATAGAATAGAACATTAGATAGGATACTGGTATCTCAAGGGAGGCACATAATCTATCTATAGTCTCTTTAGAAGGAAAAGACAGGTTGTTTTCAATATTATAGAGCGCAGTAATTGAGAGATTGCTGCGCTCTGCCAGTTTCACGCGACTCATTTTTTTTTCCTTGCGGAGCATCATTATTGCATTGCCTAGATTCATATTTGTTCTTTATTAAGGCGGAAACTTGCCCAAGAAATTGATTCCAAGGTTGAGAAAGTCAAGTATTATCTGAACAATCTTTTCCGGATTGGTTTTGTTCTGTATTCTTTTCAGTATTTCCTTTTTTTGATCTTCGGGTATGTTACTATCATTTATTACTTTAATTATTTCTTTCTTTTTCATATTAATTATGAGTTTTGCCTAAGAGACAAGCCCATATGGCACGACACTCCTTGGCAGATTCAACATTAGATTATTAATCTCTTTCGTTGTTTCTGCATTAGAGTCAGCCTCGGTAGTGAAAATATGATACCTATGACTAATTATGAATGAAATGATAATATTTGATAGCGTTGAGTGACGAGCGATGCGTAGTTTGATGTGAAAAAGAATTGATGAATAGATTTCAGCAAAAAGTGAACTCTTTTCGTCCTGAAATGGTTCAGCAGTAAATGCACCTGTACACTCATTACGAAAATCTTCAAGTACACGTTCTTCATCAATGTCATTCCATGACTTTACAGTCTCGTGTCCTTGTTTCTTATATTTTTTACAAAACTCAAGGAATAACAGCTTGTCATCGGTACCATCTTCGGCGTGAAGGCCATTTCTTACATATCGTTTTAGTTTCTTGAGATACCATTTCTCAAGAGCCTCCATAGCTTCGGAATCAATGTACTTTCCGTCAGTATCGAATTTATGAGTAACCAAGAATTTTTCAAGTTCGGAATAACTCATGCCAGTTGCCTGACAAACTTTCCTTATATTGTATCTATACCTAATAATAGGTACATATAATAAATTTTGTAATCTATCATTTAAAAACCAAGAATTGAAATCTTGCTCGGAGTCTATTATAGACTCTAAATATTTTATTGCGTCTGTAGTTATCTCAAGTTTCATGGCACAAAGATAAGATCTGAATTTTTAATACGCAAGTAATACTTGATTTTTTTATGGGATATATCACCTATTGATGTCGCAATTCTTTTTAAATTGTTCTTTTTGTACTAAATCAAGATTCCTAATGATAGCTAGGAAACAATTATGTTTTATCTACTTTTTATGAAGGAGATGTTGAACGAGTCGTGGCCAAGGACTATCTGAAGAATTTGTGCAAAGGGGCGAGGAAAAGTATTCTCCTGTATGATTTATACATTAGCGAAGCACATAATCTTGATGGTTTGTTAAATGATATACTCCCAAATACAAAAATTCAATTTGTTTTTTCATTCGATAAGATAGGTGTAGAACATAGGAATAAACTTCAAGAAACGCATCCCAATCTTTCATTTAAGAATCTTGTTGGCGTAAGAAGACATCATGACAGATATTTGATTATTGATGACACTATTGAGGTGGTTCTTACCAGTGGATTCGAATATCTTCAGAATCAAAAAAAAGAGATTTCTTTGATTATAAGGTCAATAAAGAGTATGCATGGAATGAGTTAAAGAACGTCGGTCGGTTTGCATCGGAAGAGCGGAGATGGCAGTCTGCCGTGAGGAGGTGAGCAGCTTGTTGGTACAGCAAGCGGGCATCGTGATAAGTAATGCTACGGCGATGGCTATTCTTATAATAAAAAAGGGCGCATAAGAGAACTTTCTCTTTATGCGCCCTAACATATCATTGGGCTTGTTGTTGCCAGGGTCTGTTGGGCTGAGGATTGAACTGGGGCTGTTGCGGACGGTTCTGATCCTGTTGGAATTGGTGGCCGCGGGACTGTTGTATGTCTTTTAAGATCTGACTGTTGAACTGCTCCTCAGCGTTCTGGATCTTTAGGATCTTTGAGGCTGGGAGAACCTGTTTGAATTTCTGCAGATACTCTTTTTCAAGGTCTGCTATCTTGATGTTGACATCGGCCTTGGCATCAATGGCTTTGAGGCTTTGCTCCTCTGAAACCTGAGCGCCGGGTTCCTGACGCATTATGATTCTTATCTCGCGGTTGAGCTCGCGTTTCTTTTGCTGTAGTTCGTTATAGACCGGGAAGAAGGCATCGGCCTCTGCCGGAGTCAGTTCTGCGTTCTTGGTAAAGAATTCTCTCTGTTGCTGGGCATATTCTGCCGGTGAGAACTGGCCTACACGATTGGGGCCTTGGTTGCGGTTAGGATTTTGACGCTGGTTCCAACCTTGACGCTGATTCCAGCCTTGACGCTGTTGCCCGGCGTTGGGCCATTGGCCGTTGGGCTGTTGCATCTGTGCGGCAACAGACAGTGATACCAATAGGCATGCAATTGAAAAGAGATGTTTCATACGCTGGTTAATTACCAGATTCAACTAAAGTGTAGTAAAGAGTGTAGTCATTGATCATGGCTGTTTCCAGGAATGAATCAATGTACTCGTCAGAGTAGATGGTAGTCTCCTCTTCTGCCTGGGCAATCTGTGCGGAGTTATTATTTGAACTGATACCTACAGCGGCCTTAATGCAGAAGAATATGCCGGCAAACGCGGCTGCTGCATACAGATATGGTCTGATGCGCATCCACGGCGTAACAACAATTTTTGAGGAATAAATTGACTCCTGCTCGGGCAGTGAGGCCATAATGTTCTGCGTAAGGTTTTCAAAGTAACCCTCCGGAACAGTGAACGGTCTGTGTGCCTCGCGTTCATCAATCTTGTATAAACTCTCTTTCTTCATCCGATGTTTTGACTGGTTAACAGTTAAATGGTTTAATCTATATTATTGAAATAATCTTCAATTTTCTTTACAGCAATATGAAATGATGCCTTAAGGGCTCCTACGCTGGTTCCAAGAATCTCGGAAATTTCCTCATATTTCATTTCATTGAAATACTTCATGTTGAAGACCATGCGCTGTTTGTCTGGCAGAGTGGCTATGGCCTCCTGAAGTTGGCGTTCGGTAAGGTCACCGTCAAAGTATGGATCACTCTCCAGCCGGTCGGCTATGCTCAGTTCGCCATCCTCATCAACATCTAATGGAACGGTTGTTTTCTGGCGGTTCAGGAACGTCAGGGTCTCATTTACGGCTATGCGGTAGAGCCATGTGGATATGCGCGAATAGCCCATAAAGGAGTCTATGTTGGTCCAGGCTTTTATGAAAGTGTTCTGGAGAATGTCATTGGCATCCTCATGTGAAAGCACCATGTGGCGTATCTGCCAGTATAACTGCTCACTGAAATTGTTTACGATTGATTCAAAGGCACGACGGCGTGAAATGTCATCCTCATGGAGCATTTCCAGTATCCTACGTTCATCATACGCCATTATCGCCATAGTCTCAAATCGTTACGGTTAGGTTCTCTTTGGCGAGAATGGTGTTCTGGAATATCTGTTGAGCCTCATTGAGCAGTATGCTTTCATCGGGATAACGGGCAGAGAAGTGCCCTAAAATGAGTTCATTGGCTCCAGCCTCAAGTGCGGTGCGGGCTGCATCGGCAGCGGTGCTGTGAAAATGCTTCTGGGCACGTTCTGCATCCTGTATGGAGTATGTGCAGTCATGATACATCAGGTTTACACCTTTTATGAGAGGTATCATTGACGGGTTGTATGTGGTGTCACAGCAGTAGGCGTAACTGCGGCCGGGGTCAGCAGGGACGGTAAGACGGGAGTGGGGTATGAGTGTGCCGTCGGCAGTGATAAAGTCACCTCCCTCTTTTATGCGGTTGTAGTCCCATTGGGGCACACCGTAAAAATCAGCGGCTTCACGGTTCAGGTGGTCGGCGGTTGTCTTTTCCTGAAAAAGGAATCCGGCGCAGGGAACGCGGTGCTTGAGCGGGAATGTCGTTACCGATAGTGACCGGTCATCATAGATCACTGTTGTCTTGCCGGGATCAAAGCCCATGAATTCCACTTTGAACTCAAGGTCATGATAGTAAAAGTCAAGTTCCTTTTCAAGTATGTTCCACAGTTGCTCGGGCGCGTGTATATAAAGAGGTGCAGTCCTGCCCAACAGTCCGAATGTGGATATCATGCCAAGCAGGCCAAAGCAGTGGTCGCCATGCAGATGAGAGATGAAAATATGGTTGATTCGTGCAAAAGCCACACGTGAGCGGCGCAATTGGATTTGCGTGCCCTCACCGCAGTCCACCATGAAC
>Ga0310690_10006425_pt1 | contig 15445 bp, 22 predicted proteins | sample AusTroGonzalo_MG_2_FD_207661 | JGI IMG/M metagenome (GOLD analysis project Ga0310690, IMG submission 207661) | Bovine rumen microbial communities from tropical cattle in Woodstock, Queensland, Australia - Gonzalo_04 (v2) (version 2) | ecosystem: Host-associated > Mammals > Digestive system >... | reverse complement strand
CACTTCGCCATGCGCTCCGTCATCACCGCAACCTTGCCGCTCTTCTTCCACACGACCTTCCGCTTCGGCGAAAGCGCACCCTTCTCCCAGTCGTTTAGGATCACGACCAGATCGTTCGCATCCCAAACCGTGTCCTCCCGGTCTAGCTTGTTCAGCCCATCGAACCCTTCAAGCGCATCGACAACATCCCGTACCGTGCAGAGGTTCTCGCCCACCTCGACATCGGTATCCAAGCACCAACCGTACCGATCCGCCATCGAGCGAATCTCTCCCGCAAGCCTCGCCGCGTCCTCAGAATTGTTCTTTATCCGCTTCAGCATCCCTGTATCCTCACCACGGTTCGTACTCCGAGACATCGGGTTCTTCCTCGCACGGGGCCACACCCCACGGGTCGTTGCAGAAGAAGTGGCAAGTCGGGTATCTATCGTCTTCATCTTTCCAACAGTACGGGCAATCCTTGCAAGCAATCTCCATCACGCAACCTCCATTCCGTTCACAATGAAGTAGTGGTCAGCAGAGTAGCAGTCCGAACCGTCCTCATCCGTCACTTCTGTCTTAATGAAGTACGCACCAAGTTCCGAAAGCACCGACTTGGCCCGCAAATGCTCATGCTTCCAGTCACCGTGTCTAATGCTCACAACCACAACCGGGAGAGTGTCGTGCTGAAAGACATCCGCATACACGCCATACTCCCGCAGTGTCCTGTCAATCGTAAAAATCACAATGTCCATCTGCAAACGAGTCATGCCGCTACCTCCTCAAGCAATGAGTCCCTTTTCCCGGGCCTGTCTCTGGACTTCATACATCTCGCGCCGAATCCAGTCGGTCTCAGACTGCCAACAGCGGAAGTCATCCGACATCTCCGCGAGGAACCGCTTCCCCTCCAACTCCTTCATCGCCGCCTCATACTCTTCCTTCGTGTTAATGACCCACATCATACCGTTACCTCCTTATTCCGAACCGCCGCTTTCGCCGCCTTCTTTGCTTCCTTCCAGTCTGGCATGAAATCCTCTTTGAACTCAGCCAACGAACGAACGCCGCTAAAATAAACTACAAACTCATCTGGGTCACTGAACCCATCCCCGCGTCCATAAATCTTTTCGAGCATGTGCCACGCCGCACAACCCACATCGTCCATGTCATGTGTCCACGTTATAACAGCCGAACGGTAGGTCTTCTTAATGTTTCCCCAATCATCCCGGTCACGGTAGCAGTCGTAATACGCTTTCAGCATCTCGTTACCTCCTCACGCACACCATCTGTACCATGCCGCACGAGCCGCGTTGTAGTTCTTGTGTTCGCTCTTGTGCCGCGTCCCCGCGACCTTCACAATCAGCGTTGCCGTCCCGTTCCTGTGAACAATAATCCTCGCGCTCGCGCCACAGAACTCATGAAAACGCTTCTTCATGCCGTTACCTCCTCTCAAGCGCAGTAGGGAACCAGTTCAGGCCGCCCCGCCTCGACACAGCGTTCCTGACGGAACAGAATCGCTTCGGTCGCAATCTCCCGGGCAACTTCCAACTCGGAGAAGGAAAGCCACGCAATCGGGCGCGGGAGGGCGAGAAGCTCGTTCATCTGCTCCAGACGCTCGCTCAGCCGCTCGTACTCAGCCTCGTTCATCGGAAGCTCGCCGCTCTCCATCGCGTACATCCTGTTGAGGCACACGTTGTGAATCAGGAAGAAGTTGTGTCCGTTCTTCTCCACACTGAAGGGGTAAAGCTTGGAACACTCAAGCACCTTGTAGCCCTTCTCTCGGCAAACCCGGAGGTTCCTCTCCTTCTGCTCAACAGAGGTCGGAAAGAAGGTCTTGGTCTCGCCGCCCATCTCAACCGTCATGCGGAAGCGGGTCTCCTTCGCAAAGCTCATCTCGTTACCTCCTCAAATCACAATCGCCCCGGGGCATCACCACCCCGCACTATTATCTTATCACATTGCGTAGCAGATTGCAATAGGCAATGTTTATTTTCCTAAAATTATTTTCCCGTAAAGGTAAATGAGGGAGAAAAATCCCCTCAGTCCTCGTACCGCTTCTTTATCGTCTCCCGAACATGGAACAAAACAGTCTCGAGTCCAAGCACCATGCTCCGAAGGTTTTCGGCATCGTTGCGGTTCCGCCCGGTCGTGTCCAGAACCTCCGCGCACCAGATAAACTCCTCGTGCGCAAAGGACAGTTCCTCTTCTACCTTATATAAGTCCTTCTTCATCTGACCGTACATCACGCCAACCCCTTCGTCCAGTAGTTTCCAATGCACCCGTCCGTGGAATCCCAAATGTCCCACACCTTGCCATCCACAATCGCAACGTTGTGGTGTCCGCCAATGTGAGCGAATATCCGCTCTCCGTTAGGACAAATGTCCTTGTACAGCTTCTTGCAGAACTCAGCCCCGGTGTACTTCTTGCCATTTGCCTTCCTTGGTTGACTGTGCTTCACCCAACCCAACGACTCAAGGTACTTACTGAACCCCTCCTTGGTATGTCCCTCGTACCCGGTCTCGCACTGGAGCCGAGCAAGCTCCATCACGACATCATTGTAGGGAATCCCGGTCGCAACCGACAACGCACGGGTCGTGCAATCCCCTGTGATCCGCCCGTGCGGGTTAGCATTGTAGTAGTGGAACGTTTTGGTCTCCGGGTACTTCTCCCTTCTCGTCATGCTATTACCTCCTATCTTATTTTCTCAATTCCTCAAGCATATGCTTTACCTTCACAAGCCGCTTCTGCTTCTTCTGTAGCCTCTCGGCATCCTCCGGGGCTTGGAGGACACTGATCGCATCCTCCAAGTCGTACATTTCATTTGACAACCGCCGCACCCGCTTCATGCGCTTCTCATACTCCTCGAACGTTTCGCTTTTGCGAAGGTGCTGTATCATGTACAATGCTTCAGCAAGCGTTACCCTCGGCATCTCAGCCCTCACCCCACATCACGCAGTACGGGTACTGCTTTTTGTCCAGTCCGCCGAAATGAACTGCCATCCCGTAATAAATCCCAACCCCAATCGGTTGGTCTGTCTTTGTGTTGCGCTTGTCCCAAGTCAAAGTGCCGCCACGCTTTTTCTGGAACTTTTTTGCATCCTCCTTGGTCTTGAAACCCTGAAAACCCATCATATCGTTTCCTCCTCATTCAAATGAAATCCCGAACGCTCATCCCCGGTGCATCCCACGGGTTTCCCGGGCCATAGTCCCCACGAGTCGAGGAAGGGGTCTCCCGCTCATACGGGCTTCCTTCCTCGTACATCCCGCAGTTGCTCGCCGCCTTGCGCTCCTCTTCCTCGCCCGCCGCCATCTCGTAAGTGAGGCAGTTGACCCACTCGCCCCAACCGAACGTAGCGCGGTTCTTGCAATTCGCACAACTCCGAACACAAGCCATACCGTTACCTCCTCAGTCCGCAAATTCCATCTTCCGCATCACGGGGCGAGTGCAACTCGTGAAGTGGGTAAAGAACGCTTTCGCCGCTTCGTAGGTCTCGAACTCCTCGTACCAGTTGTTGTGAACCCACTTGACCTCGTTGGGAGTAATAACCGGGAATTCCTCGTGGACATTCACAACATGCTTCCCTTCATGCGTAAACCGCTCAATCGTGAAATGGAAGTGTTCATCGTGGTAAACCTCATAATACCCGTTCATGCCGTTACCTCCTTCTGGGGAGTGTCTAAGCCTCACACCTCCTTTATCTTATCACAATGAGAACCACATGTCAACTCCCAATTTTCCCGATTGGGAAACAACAGTCCTCCCAAAAATGAAAAAAGAGGCCCGTGGTTCCCCACAGGCCTGTTGTTTGATAATGACTATTTACTTTTTATCCGGGTAGATAATCTTGAGTTTTTCTACGCCCTCAAGAAGCTCGTCCAGATCGCCGTTGCCTTTCATCAATTTGTAGTCGGCATATGCCGCTCTAAGCCATTTAAGGTCGGCCCATTTGACCTCCCCCGCATTCATGAACTTGATGCAAAGCCACTCGATCCGATCTTGAAGAAGAAGCTTGACCCCGATCTCAATCGGATTCGCTTCTTTCTTCTTTCTGTTCTCTCTGCTAATCTCAATACGGTAATTAACAAACGCCGCAAAACCCGCGCTCCCGAGCATCCCAACGATGATCGGAACCGCAACTATCTGTAAAATCGTAGTTGTGTCCATCCTTCCGTCCTCACTTGTACATTAGCACCATGCTTTCTATATGTACTTTTACCCATGTCTCCAGATCGCCGCAGGATTTGATAATCTCGTCCTTCGCCGCATCCGAAAGAAGCTGAAGCACATAGCTCTTGCAACGATCGAAAGCTTCTTCCTGTGCCTCTTTATCGAATTTGCCTTCTGCTTTAAGTGCATTGACGAATGTCTGGTTGATGAACGTAACTGCGCTTTCAACTACCCCAAGGGCATCGTCAATATAGTCATTTGCAATTGCGCTGTCTATCTTCTTTTTAATCACGACCGCGAGATACGGGATCACGCACATCGTTACAAGTTTCAGAAGCGTTTCAATGACATACGCCAACACTTCTTCCCAGTCCATTTAGTTCAGTCCTCCAATCGTAAAAAAATAAGCCTTGCGGCCCTTCCTAAATCACGAAACGATTTAGCCTTTGTTGTACAAGTTTTGCATCTGATTGAGATATTCGCATATGGTCTGTGAAGGAATGAATTCTCCGATTGTACGAACTGTGTCTCTTCTTGCCTCGTTAAACTCTTTAACGTGTTCTATACAGATTTTAACAATCTCATCGTTTCCCCAACCAGTCAGTTTTTTCACCTTTTCAATTCTGCTAGGCATCTGTTCAAGTACCTTGTAGTCATCGAGTACGCTTGCTCCCCATTTGAAAACACTGCCTTGTATTTTGTAATATCCATCGAGTATCACGCGGAGCAGATTAAAGCCGAACATTTGAACTACTTTTTCTGGTGTAAGTCCATATTTTTCAGCAACCACAGCGCATGGCTCAACCAGTGCGTCCACTGACTCAACTAGACTTAGAATCGGATATTTTCCATTGTCTCTGCTGACGATTGTTCCCTCTCCGCGACACCAGTAGTACGTTGTTACATCTTCAAAAACCGATTTTGTATCGCTTGCGCACATATCGAATAAGCACAGAAACACGAAATACTTGTCCTCGTGTGTGTACAAAGTCGGATGAAACCGAAGTCCATGTTCCCGAATATACTTGAGATTAAAAGCTTTCGCATGTACCCATGCGAGTGGTGCTGAAATATGCTCAACCACTTTAAACTGATCGAAGTATATCTCGTCAAACGCCGCGCATATTGTCCCTATGCCCGGGTTCTCATTGATCTTCTTCTCGTAATAAGTGAGCGCATTGAAAGTCAGCATATCGTCCGCATCCGCGAACACAACCCAATCCCCGGTCGCATTTTCCATGCCTAGCTGTCTGGCACGACCGGGGTTGTTGCCTTGCTCCTTACTCAGATACAGAACCTTGATCGGGAGAGAATCCTTGTAATGCTCCACAATCTCTACCGTGTTATCTGTGCAGTTGTCTGCGCACACAAGAATCTCGTGAATCTTGTTCTTCTGAATAAGCAGACTCCCGAGCAAACGCTCGATCGTCTTTGCACCATTTTGTACTGGGATAACGATTGAAAATGTTAATTCGCTCATAAATCAATTTTCTCCAAATAAAAAAAGACTATATTCAGTTGTTACTCTTGCACGATTCTCCAAAGAGCCTCTGTACCGACCGCACCCGGCTCCCAAACGTTATTGTCAATCAGACTCTCCCAAGTCTGCCCGTTATGCGTTACCTTGTCCCCGGTCATGTACGCATTCGTGCTGTCTGGCTGTTCCCACTCAGGGATCACGTTCGGGTTTGGAATCAAAACCCTAGCCCAAAGCGAAACAGCTTCTTCCGGGTTCCAATTATCCTGCGAAATATGTGCCTGTATGCAAGTGTACAGAACTTCATGATACAGAACCCTGTCACCAACGCTGTACGCCTCGCCCTCTTTTCTCCACTCTGGGTAAATGTCCTGCGCATCCATTGCAAGATTATTATCAGCGAGTTCCCGCATAGCGCGAACCGCATCAATAAACGCTTCAAACCGATCACGTTTCATAGTAGTTCCTCCAAAGCTTCCATAACCTCTTCAGGAGTTACTTCGTCCGGGTCTTCCTCTTCACCAGACTGTTCTGGTTGAGGAACCGGGAACCCCTCCGGGAGTTCTGGTTCTGGCTCATGCACAATCAGTTCGTCAGACTCTGTGTAAGTGTAGCCTTTGTGTTCAACATCGATCGCAGACTCATACTGTATCCCGGTCTGATCCTGAATGATGTAATGATCCGCATCAGAGTAAGTAATGAAAAGCCGCACCCCGTCCGAACGTGTTGAATGGTATTCTGTTACGATCATAAATTCCTCCTATTATCCTGCTTTTTTGAGGCAATATTCAGCTTCTTCTATAAACTGAGCAAAAGTTTGAAAATCAACATAATTTCCAGACACGCGAATTGCATCTATTCGTATGTTTTGCAACAAATCTGGATTTGCAATCACAGCATCAATTATCTCTTGCTTTGCGAGATTAAACAGTTTCTTAATGCGGCTATAACACTCCAGAAATGTTTCATATGATGTTTCTATCTGCCGTTTCTGATAAAAATAATAAAAACTCTGCATTTTTGAATACATCCCGGCAATGCAGTTCACCGCATCATCTATGAACAATTCCCGCATCTTTTCATCTGAAAGAGAATATTCTTCTTTGCACATCTCCAATGGCTCAACTACAGCCAAACATGATTCACCGAAGCTGTGCAATGCGTAGTCTTTGCTATGAACAATCGAGTTCTCGGACATCATCCAGAAATACGTTGTGAAATCAGATACAACCGCATTTAACCCCTCTGCTTTTAAGCAATTCACGTTACGCATAACGAAATACTTGTCTTCATGCGTAAAAACATTTTTGGGGAATCGTATATTATGCTGTTTAACATATTCCGTATTAAACGCTTTCCCATGAACCCAAGGAATCGAAGCAACATAATGCGCTTGCGGATCATAATTCTCTCCGATCTGATCGTGTGCGCACATAATCAGTTTTGCTTCTGGTTCTTTCTTTATAATCTCCGAGTAATAAAACAAACTAGTAAAGGAAAGCATATCGTCCGCATCTGCGAAAACAATCCACTTTCCTTTAGCTACATCAACCCCACATTGTCTTGCGTTCCCCGGGTATCCATTAAGCTCTGGAGGAACATTGATGATTTCAATCGGTAGAATTTTTTTATACAGATTAACTATTTTGACTGTATCGTCAGACGAACGATCATTACAAACTAGAACTTCTTCAACAAATTCTCTTTGAGTAATAATTGATCCAAGCAGTCTCTCTATCGTTTTTGCGCCATTGTAAACAGGAATTACAATTGAGAACTTATCCATAAGTCCCTCTTTTCTTTAATCTTCTGTATAGTGCGAACTCCAATATGACCAGTTTGAAGCAGTTTGATAATCAGATAACGACCCGGAAGGAACATGTAATACCCAACCGCTCTTTAATCCGTAAAACGCATTTGTCCCGCCCAATGTCGGAGGCGTTGATGCCCCAATATAAATATCATGTAGCTGAGCGCAATTTCTAAACGCATTATCCCCAATATTTAGAATTGTCTGAGGGATTGAAATCTGTCTAATTCTACAGTTGAAAAAAACATTATCACCGATATTTTGTGTGTTATATAAATTGCACTGATGAAGACGAGTACAAGAATGAAATGCCCTACTCCCTATATTATTTGAATATATATCTGCACTATATAGCGTATATGTATATGCAAACCCAGTTGCTGTTTCAACAGTAGCAGGAAATACTATATTCGTGCATCTACTTACCGCCAACGATTGTTCACCAGTAATAGTTACAGGCTCATTCGTATTAAATACCGGGTATAATGATTTGCATCCATAAAACGAAAGCGAATTAAAACTAGTTATTTTGCTTGTATCAATTCTTAGAGAATTGCACATGTAGAATGCATTTGTATCAATACTTTTAACATTGCTCAAATTCCCAACTTTCACCAATGATTTATCGCCTTTAAACGCATTAGCACCTATTGAAGTAACACTGCTTGGAAAGTTTACATTAGTTAGGGCAGTACAATTCGAGAATGCATTAGTACCTATATTTGTTAACCCTGAATTTGTCATGGAAACTTCTCGTAATGCAGAACAATTATCCGCCATATAATTGCATTCTGTAACAGAACCGAGTATCTCAAGCTTTTCCAAAGAGGTACACGCACGAAACGTAGAATAGAAGTTCCCATTAAAAACTGTTGGTAAATATAAATATTTCAAATTTCTTGCGGTATCGAACATATAACGTTGTCCGTAAATAGATACCGAACTAAGTGAGCTTGTATCTACTATGGAATCTGTTAAATTTACACTTTTTATCCCGCTATATCCAAACGCCTGATATCCGCACAGGCGTGTTAATGATTTTGGTAAAGAAATACTTGTTGCAGAAATTGTTTGATAAAACGAATTATAATTTAATATTTCTGTACATGAACTCGGGACTGTTATCTGCGCTACCATATCTGCACCATTAAACTCGCAATACATAGAAGTTATCGTATTCGGCAAACTAACTTCTCTTAAATGAGAGGCGCGGAAACAGTACCCATCCATTCGCTTTATAGAAGTCGATAGATGCGCCCATATTATATCTCCCGCATCTGACTCTCCACCCTGAAAACCATTGAATATCAGATTGTCTTCATCTGCATTTGTTGATCCAATAGCATAATCCCCGGTAGAAGAAACAACGATATCGTATTCTCCGCCAGAAGTATATGTATGAGGAGTGCTTCTTGGTTCCGTACCTGTAAGATTAAATGTCGTAGGCGTAGACCCGTCACCCCAATCAATCGTTAACGTTACGGTAGAATCAGAAGCATTTAATTTTGAGGCTATATATCGAGCATTCTTGTTGCTCTCATAAACAATAACATGGAAATGGCAATTCCCGTCCGAAGTATTATAATTCTGCCCAATATCTATATATCCTGTTTCTGCAACATACTCCTGCGCATCAGCAAGCGTCCAATTCCATCCCTGTGAAACAAGGCCTGTGTGCGTAGGATTCGCGGGCATTTCTGTTAAAGCGGCAAACTCTGTGGGCGAATACTGATACAATATGCTCCCATCTAAATCGTAAAATCGAACAGCATCTGGTTCTCCGCCAGAACTGCCCCTACTCTGCATCTGATAGTAATTTAAGATCATCTCATCACACCCTTTGCATAATTACGGCACTGAAGCTCACCGTTTTCTCTGGAGTCTCCAGTGCCGTAAAAGTTAAAGTTCCGTTTCCCTGTCCAGTCATGTATATCCCGCACTCTGCAACCGTGCTTGACGAGCTTGGTACTGGACTGCACATCACAACTTTGTTTGCGCTCACATCTGCTACATTTACCGTTGCAGTTCCGTTGTTCCAAGCATTTGCCGCTATCTCAACCGTAGCAGATTTATATACTTCCGTGTCTGGGGTTCCCCATGTATAACCCCCGCTTCCGTTCGCTATCGGAGTCTGTCCGCTTGTAACGGAGCTAGTTACAGGAATCAGTTTCTCGTATGCCATAGCCCCTCCTTACGACTGCGGTTCTTCCTGCATATAATCCGCATAAGTTGCCCAGTTGGAAGCGGTTTGATAATCGGTCAGTACACTATGGTCTGCGCTGTAGGGAACGTAGATAATACAATCTGTTGGAATATTATTGAAAACACTACTTCCTCCCAACGTTGGTGGCGTTGTTGGTAAAAAGTGAAATTCCTTCATGCCATAACAATTATAAAACACCTGTGTAGCTATGCTTGTTACGGTGCTAGGTATGGTTATAGTAGATAAAGAATAACAATCCTGAAATGCAAGACCATTTATGGTCGTTATTCCACTTGGTATAGTAATAGAACTTAATGAACGACAGCTTTGAAACGATCCGCTCTGAATTGTCGTATATCCATCTGCAATAACAACGGATTTCAATGCATAGCAACCATTAAATATATTACCTTGATTATCAACCCTGACTCCGTTTTGTGATTGAACAGATTCTAAAGCTGAGCAACCCGTGAACGCTGAAGTATCTATTCTTGGTGTCCCATATATGACAACGGATTTTATTGCTCTGCAATAACCAAATGCATTATTGCCAACTGAGTTTACGCTAGGTATAACAACCGACTTTAAAGACTGACAATAAGAAAAAACATAAGTTGAAATATAGCTTATCGGAATTGTTACCATTTCTAAGACATAACAATATTGAAATATGCAAGTATTTGTGATAAAAACCGTTCTAGTCAAAGCAATTTTCCTTAATCCCATACAGTTTTCAAATGCATAGCCACCAAGCGATGTAGAACTTTTCGGATTTACAAACGCAACAAGAGAGTAACAAGATTCAAATGCGGATGAGCCGATTGATGTAACGCCCGTAGCACTACTATTAGGTAGGGTGATTGCTTTTAACGAATAACAATACGCAAATGCATAACTGCCAATTTGCATACGATCGCCAATTCTAGCAGAACGAACGCAATTTGAATAAACTCGGTTGTTTTCACCAGTAGAACTGTTAGCATGCAAAATAGTATATACTGAAGTCCCATATAAAGAAGCTATGCTCCCAGTTGGAACAGTTATTTTTATCGTATAATTTCCTCCACTGGCATAAACATGCTGAATGTCTTGCCTCGTTGTCAAACTAGCACCAGTAACCGTATTAGTAGTAGAATTATCACCCCAGTCAATCGTTGCGGCCCCATTAACGGCGATACGAAAATACGGGGACTTTCTTTCTTCTGGCAAAACAATATCAATCTCCGTGTCTCCGCTCGTAGTCGTATACATTTGACCGACAACGACCGTTGATCCCGGATATGAAGCTAAATAACCCTTGATATCTTCAAGCGTCCAGTTCCAACCCTGTGCTGTCAAACCCGGATGCGTTGGGTTTTCTGGAAGACCAGATAATAAATTAATCTCTTCTACGCTATACCGATACAACTCTTTCCCGTCATAATCAATGAAAATAACATCCTTCCCATTTCCACCACCGCTACTCATAATCACGACATCATATGTGACGGATGTATTAGGGGTTGTTGTAGCAGTAAACGTTAAGGTTCCGTTCCCCTGTCCCGTGCAAAACACTTTGCAATCCGCAACGGCCTGTGCAGAATTCGAGTCAGGCGAACACATCACGATACTGCTCGGTGACACATCGGCAACGCTAACGGTTGCGCTGTTACTGCTCCAGTCGGTTGTAGCAATAGTAACAGTGGCGGAGCTTGCTCCGCCGCCTTCTACCGGGTCACCCCATGTAAAACTTCCGTTCCCGTCTGCTTTAGGAATCTGTCCGCTCGTGGCAGAACTGGGAACTGATACTAACTGTTCATAAGCCATTTATTCTGCCCTCCTTATGACTGCGGCTCTTCCTGCATGTATGAAGCGTAATCGGCCCAATTGGAAGCCTCCTGATACTCGGCTAAAATAGAATGATCCGAACTGTATGGAACATATATAACCACATCTGACGCACTGTTAGTAAACACGTTTGTACCGAGAGTTGGAGGAGTTGTAGAAAGAAAATGAAACTCTTTTATTCCGTAACAGTCGCTAAGTGCAGAAGTTCCAATGCTTGTAACGCCGCTTGGGATTGTAAGTTTGGAAAGAGCATAACAATATTTAAATGCGCTGTTCCCTATGCTTGTTATCCCACCGGGGATATCTATACTCCTTAACGCATAACAAGCATAAACCATGCTTGCACTAATACTGGACATGTTGCTTGATAAACTTATAGATTTTAGACTTGAGCAACCGCTGAAAGCACTTGCCGCTATGCTTGTCACAGTGTTAGGTATAACAATTTCTTGCAGTCCATTGTCTGACTCAAACGCATGATCCCCAATGCTTTCCAAACCGTTATGTAAAACAACACTTGAAAGCTCACGGCAATACGCAAACGCATACTGACCAATACTTGTAACGTTTTCTGGAATATCAACAAACGGTAGCTGATTGCATCCATAAAACATATTATCCGTTATTGTTGTCATGTTACTTGATAATGTTAAGCTTGAAATCGGAGTATCGCGAAAAACACTCTTCTCAAAACTATACAATTCATCTGGTATAACCAATGATCGAAGTCCACTATCACTAAATGCACTGTTGCCCATAAATGCATTCGTGTTTGGTAAATTTATTGTTTCTAAATTGCTACAACTATAAAAAGCAAAATTTCCAATATATTCCATATCTTCTGGCAGTCTGACAGAACTCAATGAATGGCAATTATTAAATGCATAATTGTTAATCCTGAAAGCGTTTTCACCACCATCGGCAAAAAAAACAGACCCAAGACTATAACAATTACTAAATGCATAAGACCAAATTCCTTCCATCGCTCCTGAAAAAGAAACAGTATCTAAGGAATAACAATTCTGGAATGAATACTCTCCTATATGTTTTACATTATCAGAGAAAACAACATTATTTAAATTGTAGCAATTCACGCAGGCATTACTTGTCGCATAGCCATTACTGTTCCCATAAAAAAACAAATTTTTCAAACCAGTACATGCACCCAAGATAGAACTACCAATACTAGTCACCGTTGCAGGAATAATTATTTGTTCTAATGAACGACACCCGGAAAACGATGAATTTTGTATTGTTGTCACGCTAGTCGGAATACAAATCGATTTTACACAAGTCATTTCAGAAAGTGCGTTGTTTTGTATAGTAGTAACGCTATTGGGAATAGATATGTTATTTATCGAATAATTTTGTCCAACAGCATATGACCCGATACTTGTTACACTTGTTGGAATGGTTAAAGATTTAATTCCGCAAGAATTAAAATCATAAGTATTAATCTGCGTTATCCCGGTTTGCGGCATTGTAACGTATTTGAGCGAATACAACATCATAAACGCATAACCGCCTAATGTCATATCTGTTCCAATGCGAACAGCTTTTACGGCATTTGCATACACGCTGTTATAAGATGTGGATGAATTGTGATTATTGTTCAGCAACAAGTAATAGGACGATGAACCCGATGCACCCCGATAAAATGATGCTTTCCCTGACGAAACCGTTATCTTTATTGTGTATGAACCGCCACTGGTATATTGATGTTGGATATTTTTTATAACAGTTAAACTGTTCCCGGTTTCCGTAGTTGGAGTCGTGCTATCGCCCCAATCTATAGATATCGTCCCATTTACAGAAATTCTCAAATATGGGGACTTTCTTTCTTCGTATAATTCAATATCGATTTCAGTTGCGCCACTTGTTGTCACATACATTTGCCCTACGGTAACATCCCCGTTCGGATACAAATTGAGATAAGATTTTATCTCACTAAGCGTCCAATTCCACCCCTGAGATGTTAACCCCATGTCCGTATGGGTCGGATTTGCGGGAAGTGCAGATAATTCCAACGCTTCATCACAAGTATATGCATGAAGAACAGTCCCGTCATAATCGATAAATCGAACCATCCCACTATGTGGAATAGCCGCATTCCCGCGCCAAGCATAATAATCACTGTTCACATGAATAATGCTTGTATCCTGTGCGCTCGGAACCGACCCGAGTGTATGCACCATATCCCCGGTTCCAGTCGTTTTCCCGGTCGCAATATACGCAGTCTTATTCAGACAAATCTCATCCTGCGTAGCAGTAGCATCCTGCACATCCGTTCCAACAGGAACCGCTACATTCGCTGACGCATACTGCGTTACATTGACCGTCCCGTTGCTTGTAACATTGATCGTCCCGGTCGGGATAATATACTCGCCCGGGATCGCGTTTACAGTAACAGACGAAAGTCCAAGGTTCGGGCTTGTCGGTGTAACAGACTGAGAAGACGAGCTAGGCGTGACAGTTTTGCTTTCCAGTGCAACGGCATTTACGGTAACGCTTGATAATGCATTGTAGTTGCTATCAGGTGAAATGACTTGCTGAGAAGTAGTAGGATCGACCGTTTTGCTCTGATAGACGGGAACAACATAACTTCCGCTAACGCTGTTTCCATCAGCACCAGTTGCGGTGTACCCTATATGTAATTTATCAGATACTACGGTATCTTGTGTAACATCCATTAATGCATTGCTATTGAAAATAACCTTACTTACCGCCATCTGTTAACCACTTCCTTTAATTCCCTTTAACATAATTGCCGCCGCTCTGGAATACGGACGCATAATCATATTGCTCAACCCATGCCCCATTTATCTTCTTAAAGGCTTTTGAAGCCTTAACCCATGTCCCATTCTGCTTGAACCAGATTGAAGCACCTTCACCGATCGTCACAACGATGGTCGCATCCCCGTTTACCGTATAGGAATAGGTGTAATAATCTGGCCTCCCGGAAGGAACCAGATACGTTACGCTCCATGTAATACCAAAGATATGACCACCATAATAACCGACAGAAAATCTCAGTTTTGCAGACTGCAACTCGGTTCTAGTCCATGTTCCGGGGTCACTCAACGTAATAATGCTGTTCTGGGACGATGTAAATTTCTGCATCGTGCCTTTAGCCGTTGACCCACTGTAAAGCTGAATGTCCGCATGGCTTGTTGACTGTGATGAGTCTTCAACAGCACCGTAGCACTGAACGGTCATTGACTGAATCTCGGCATTAGACGGAATATTGCTGAAATCAAACGCAAAGTCTGCCCAACCAGTTCCACTTACTGCGCTTGAACTGTTTGGATTCTTAACATAAGTCCACGAACCGCTTCCAGAAGAAGTAGAACCCGGGGACTGTGCCGTATGTCCAACCGCATACGAAAAGTTATTACCCGCACTCGAAGACGAAGTATAAAACGCAATATTTGTCGTTGAATACCCAGTCGTGAACGAGTCCGCTGTTTTGGAAGTAGAACTCGTTGTACCGCTCGTATAATGAGGAACCAAAGACGCTGTAATATCCGTGCCGTTCAGTCTGGCTGTAGTAACATCGTTCTTGTTTGTCGGCGTGATCGTCAGCGTGAACGTTTCACCATCATACGTTGTAGTTGTTCCGCTCGGATTGATTGTTCCGTTTCCGTTTAATGATGTTGTAATCGTCCTTGGATTCGGAACCGTGTATGTTACCTCAATTTCAGCACCATACACATGCAAAACATCTGCGGTATTGCTTGACGCTCTTCTCAAAGGCACACGGATGCAGAAGTTGTTCCCGTAACCACTCAGCGTTGACCATGTTAGTGAACCATTCGCAAACGAAATTGTATTGGTTGTAGTCGATAACGTAGATTGGGCATATGTATTACTGATGGATGTATAAGATGTTCCGTTTTTGTAATACAACGACATCTTGTAGGAGTTGTTTGTAGATGTCGTATGCCCAGTTGCGTTTGCTTTAATTTTTACAGTAAAAGCACTAACTGT